>Ga0114976_10000753_pt1 | contig 20383 bp, 23 predicted proteins | sample S_130805_EF_Meta_FD_87319 | JGI IMG/M metagenome (GOLD analysis project Ga0114976, IMG submission 87319) | Freshwater microbial communities from Lake Simoncouche, Canada to study carbon cycling - S_130805_EF_MetaG | ecosystem: Environmental > Aquatic > Freshwater > Lake | place: Lake...
ATGCCGGCGCGGTCGTCTTGGCGCGTCGCTCAGTTCGACACGCTTCGGCTGCGCCTGCTGAAGATCGCAACCCGGGTCGTCGAATGGAAGACCCGGGTGATGCTGCATCTGCCCAGCGCTTGTCCCCATCAGGCCATCCTGCGGCTCGTCCTCGGGCGCCTGCCGCGGCTGGTCATCCGAACCACGGGGCAGCATTGCCCCGACCGAGCCCGCTCACCGCAATCCTAAACATAGCAATCCGCACCTCGCCGCCGGCATCATCTGCCGGCAGTGTACCGCACCCGGCTATCTGGACACTGGGTTGCACTATGCGGCGCGCCTGAAGGTCGTGTCGAGGCGGGCGGCGCGAGCGTCGAGCGGGCTGAGGTAGCTGTTCTTTTCGATCAGCCACTCGGCGTTGTAGCGGGCGGCGAAGGCGCGGACGGCGTGGCGGACCTCGTCGATAGTCTGGAAGACGCGGCCGTGGATGGCCTGCTCTTTCAGGGTTCGGAACAGCCTCTCGATGACCCCGTTGGTCTCCGGTTCTCCGACGAAGGCGTAGCTGGGGGAGATGCCCCAGAACCTGGCCTGCTTCTGGAAGTGATCGGCCATGAAGTTGCTGCCGTGGTCGTGGCGCAACGCGAGGCCGCGGGCGGCATCGGCGGAGAGCTGGCTGAACTGCTGCCGGACGGCCATGCCGAGCGCCTGGGGTGCCTCGAAACGGGTGCCCGACTTCGTCACGTGCCAGCCGAGGAGCTCGGCATTCCAATGCTCAGCGACGCCGAAGATCCAGACCTTGCCGTGCTGGACGGTGGTGACCTGGGTGGCGTCGATCGCCCACATGAGGTTCGGCGCGGTGGTGATGATCCGGCGCTGATGCGCGTCGTCCGGCGAGCGGCGCGGGCGGTGGGGCGAGAGCAGGGCGTGCTCGCGCATCAGGCGCAGGACGCGCTTGGCGGAGACGCGGATGGCGTCGCGCACGCGCAGGCGAGCCCAGACCTTGCGGTGGCCCTCGCCAGTCCAGGGGGAGCGGTCGAGATCGCGCCGGATGGCGGCGAGCAGGGCCTCGTCCGTGACGGCGGGTTTCGGTGCACGGCGCGCGGCCGGGGGCGCCGGGATGGCGGTGTCCGGTGTTGGCGTCTGGGCGGCGTAGAAGCTGGAGCGGGGCAGGCCCCAGGCCTGGCAGACCCGGCGGATGCCGTAGGGCTGGCCGCTGACGGGAGAGCGCGCCTTGGCCATCAGCGCGACCTCCGCCGGACCAAAGGGCCGGGGCGCTCGATGCGGCTGCGCAGCAGCTCGACCTCCATGCTGAGCTCGCCGACGCGCCGCATGGCCGCGGCGAGCTCGGTGCTGGCCGTCTCCGCCTCGCGTTCCTTGAGCGCGCCGTCGAGAGCGGCATCGGCCTTCTGGCGCCATTGCTCGAGCTTGAAGATCGGCAGGCCGAGCTCGCGCGAGAGCACCTCGGCGCTCTCGCCGCGCAGCAGGCGCAGGACGACCTCGCGCTTGCGCGCGACGCTCCACCGCTGGCCCGGCGCCAGAGGGCCCACCTTCGGTATCGGCGTGGCGGTCGGCGCCGCAGCCGGGGCAGGCAGCGCCTGGCCCGTGGACAGCGTGGACGGGCTGCGCCCGCCCTCGCTGACCACCGGCCCATCAACAGCTGAAGGATGATCGATCTTCTTCATGCACGACATCATCGTTCCGGTCCCTCCTCAGACAAGTGGGTGTCCAGAGAAACCGGGTGCAGTTCAGGGGCATCTCCCCCAGCTACGCCTTCGTCGGAGAACCCGAGACCAACGGCGTCATCGAGAGGCTGTTCCGAACCCTGAAAGAACAGGCCATCCACGGCCGCGTCTTCCACACCATCGACGAGGTCCGCAACGCGGTCCGCGCCTTCGCCGCTCGCTACAACGCCGAGTGGCTGATCGAAAAGAACGGCTACCTCAGCCCGCTCGACGCGCGCGCCGCATGGATCGACACAACCTTCAGGCGCGCAGCATAGTACAATCCCGTGTCCAGATAGCCGGGTGCGGTACACCGTAGCCTCGGTCTTCTCCGATTTCAGCTATGTCGAGACTAAGATCCAGTCTAGTTACATTCCGGCGGATGACGTCAGCGGGACTTTCGAGGTCGATACCGGCAGCACGCCCAAACTCGTCATCGGAATCTCCGGATCGACGACGCCGTTCGGCGCCATCACGGCGCTGTACGCTCCGGGCACATTGGGGGGGCGCGCCGGCCTTGCAAGCAACGACAACATCATGAGCTATCCTACCGAGCCCTATCTGACCTGCGACGGACTCGGATTCGCGGCTGGCAGCGTGAACCTCGATTTCCATTACGGCGGCTCCACGAGCTGCCTCCGGGATCTCGAAGGCCGCGCCGGGTGCGGGACGCGGACCAGCACGTCGCATGGCGCAGCGATGCCGGAGCTATCCGGCGTCGCGGCCGTCACGGCCGGGTTGCTCGGCCTCGCCGCGATGCGGCGCTGCCCCCGGTCGCATCGCCGGGGCGCGCGCTGCGAGGGCGAAATGATCGACCGCGGCCGCCGGCATCGCGGCTGAGCGCACAGCGCCGCGCTCAGGCGTGTCCGACCGGGCCGAAGCTCGCCTCGCGCGTCGCCCGCACCACGGCCGCGAACAGCCGCAGTGCCTCCGGCCCGCCCTGGTCGTTCAGCGCGCCGCCCTCCATCTCCTCGGCCAGCACCTCGGCGTGCTCGGCCAGCGTATCGGCCGCCCGGCGCAGCGCCTCCCGCGCCAGTGCCAGTTGTTGATCGTCCGTCAGGTTCGTCCATCCGGCGTTCAGCATGGGATCCCTATTCAAGAGACGCCATCCTGGCGAACCATCAGCCGCCGTACCGCGGCCGAGCTACTCCTGCCACACCCTGGTGAATCAACCCTTTCGACGGGCCTCAATCGAAGCGCAGCCGGACCTCGCCCAGCAGGTCGAAATCGGCAACCACCTCGCACGGGCCCGCGAGCCAGATCGGCGGCGTGACCGAGCCCAGCCAGACCACCTGGCCCGCCCGCAGCCCGCCGAACACCGCGGCCGCGCCCGAGCCCGCCAGCCAGGCCAGCGCCGCCATCGGATGCCCGAGCAGGTCCCGCCCATGGCCCTCGCCCACCACCTGGCCGGCCACCGTGAACACGCCCTTGGCCGCACCAAGGTCGAGCGCCTGCCAGCCCGGCCTCGGCGCACCCAGCACGCCCGCGGCGTGGAAGACCTGGTCGGCGATCAGGGTCGGCGTGCCCAGCTCGCCCAGGTCGCCATAGCGGCGCTCGACGATCTCGACTGCCGGGAAGACCTCGGCGACCGCCGCTGCAGCCTGCTCGGGCGTGGTCGGCCCCGCCGGCAGGTCGCGCCCGAGCCGCACGCCGATCTCGCACTCGACGCCCGGGTTGAGGAAATCGGCGAAGCGGAAGGCGGCGCCGTTCGCGTGCAGCGAGGCCTGCGGCACGAAGCCGCCCGCCGGCCCGCTCAGCCCGAGATACGCCTGCATCTGCTGCGTCGTCGCGCCGATCTTGAAGCCGGCCGGCGGCACCGCGCCCATCGCCGCGGCGACCTCGCGCTGCAGCGCATAGCCCGCCGCGACGTCACCCGGCGCCAGCGCGCCGAGCGGCGCCAGCACGCGCTTGCCCCGCCGCGCCGCGAGGATCGCCTCCGATGCTGCGCTCATGCTTCCCCTCCCTCAGCTCCTGCCCAGCTCATACAGCGCGACCGCCGCCGCCGCCGAGACATTCAGGCTCTCCATCTCGGGCGCAATCGGCAGCCGTGCCAGCTCGTCGCAATGCTCGCGCGACAGCCGCCTCATGCCCTCGCCCTCGGCGCCGAGCACCAGCGCCACGCGGCGTCCGGCGAGCCCGGCCTGCGCCAGCGTCACCGGCGCCGCGCCGTCGAGCCCGACCACCCAGCAACCGGCCTGCTTCAGCTCATCCAGCGTGCGGGCGATGTTCACCACGCGCACGACCGGCACCAGCTCGAGCGCGCCGGAGGCGGCCCGCGCCAGCGTGCCCGTCTCGGGCGGCGCATGGCGGTCCTGCATCACGATCGCCGCCGCCCCGAAGGCCGCGGCCGAGCGCAGGATGGCGCCGACATTGCGCGGATCCGTCACCTGGTCGAGCACCAGCACCGGCCCATTGCCGTGCCGCAGCACGCGGTCCAGATCCTGCTCGGGCAGCGGCTCGGCGAGCAGTGCCGCGCCCTGATGCACGGCATCCTCCGCGAGGAAGCTGGCGAAGCGCTGCCGCTCCACCCGCTCCGGCGCGATCCGCCAGGGCGGCGGCAGCTTGGCTGCCAGCGCCGCCTCGGCCTCGGTGGTCACCAGCAGCCGGCGCAGCCGCCGCGCCGGATTGCCGAGCGCGGCCGCGACCGGGTGCAGCCCGTGCAGCCAGACGCCGGCCTCGCGCGGCGCGGTGACCGGGCCCTTGGGCGGACCGCGGCGCGGGGCCTGATGGGGGGGCGGGGGGCGGCGCATGCCATCCCTTTGCCCCCCGGCGCGCGGCCTGTCTACGGCGCGGCCGGCAGCCCCGCCTCGGGCCGAAGCGGCAGGGTAATCTCGCAGGCGAGGCCGGTCGCCTCCCAGCACCGCCGGACCGTGCCGCCAAGCTGGCGCTCGATGGTCTGGTCGATCATCTGGGTGCCGAAGCCCTGGCGCTCGGGGGGCGCCGCGATGGCCGGGCCGCCCTGCTCGACCCAGCGCAACACGAGCGTGTCGCCGGCCAGCCGCCAGGTGACCCGCACCTCGCCGCAGGGCATCGACAGCGCGCCGTACTTGGTCGCATTGGTGCGCAGCTCGTGCATCGCCATCGAGAGCGGCTGGGTGGCGTCCAGCGGCAGGGTCACCGGCGGGCCGTCCAGCACCGCGCGCGGCCCGCCCTCGCCGCCGAGCTGGCCGGCGAACTCGGCCTCGAGCAGCGCGCGCAGCTCGGCGCCCTGTGTCCCGCGCCGGGTGAACAGGCTGTGCGCGCGGGCGAGCGCGGCGATCCGGCCCAGCACCTGCCCGCGATATTCCTCGATCGTCCGCGCCTCGGTCAGCCGGAGAGTCGCCTGCACCACGGTCAGCAGGTTCATCGAGCGGTGCTCGACCTCGCGCGCCAGCAGCGCGGCATGTTCCTCGGCGCGGCGGCGCTTGGTGATCTCGCGATGCACGCCCGACATCAGCCGCCGCCCGGGCAGCAGGCGGCCGCGCGTCGCGATCCAGGCCTCGTCGGTGCCGCCACCCTGCCGCGGGCGCAGGACGCGGTACTCGACATCGAGCGTCCCGGTGGTCTCGGCGAGCGCCAGGGCGGCGGCGACCCGGGCGCGGTCCTCCGGGTGCCGGCGCGCCTCGATCGCCTCGTGGTTCGGCTCGGGCCTGTCGGGATCGAAACCGAACAGCTCGAAGCTCCTCGCCGACCAGTGCATGACCCCGGTGTCGAGCTCCCATTCGAAGCTGCCGATGCCGCCGGCCTCCTGCGCCACGCGCAGCCGCTCCTCGCTCTCGGCGAGCGACAGCTCGGCGTCCTTGCGCGCGGTGACGTCGAGCGCGACGCCGACCAGCCGGCGCGGCAGGCCGCGCGCCTCGGGCACCGCCTCGCCGCGCAGCAGCAGCCAGCGCGCGCCCCCCCCGGCCGCGCGACGCGCACCTCCTGGTTCAGCGCGCCGCCCCGCGCCAACAGACGCTGCAGCTCGGCGGCCAGCCGTGCGCGATCCTCCGGGTGCAGGCAGCCGAGCAGCGCGCCGCGGTCCAGCGGCGAGCCGGCGGCGGCGCCGAGCAGCGCGGGCAGCCCGGCATCGGCCTCGATCCGCCCATCCGGGCCGAGCGCCCAGGACTGCACGCCGGCCGCTTCCTGCGCCCGGACCAGCCGGGCGGTGGTCTCGGCCAGGTTGCTCTGCAGCCCGGCATTGGCGGCGATCAGCTTGCGCTGGGTCTGCACGACGCGCAGCGCGAGCGCGAGCAGGGCGAGCGTCGCCGGCACGCCGAACCAGAGATGCCCCGCCATGGTCCGGCGCCAGTCGGCGACGATCGCGGCGCGCGGACGGCTGACCGCGGCATAGGCCGGGTAGCCGTCGAGCCGGCGCAGCGCGACCAGCCGTGCCGCGCCCTTCGTCGGGTCGTCCGGCCGCGCCGGCATCGCGTAGACGGCCGCGAAGGCGCCCTCCGCGACGGCGCGGTGGAAGGCGCCATCGGGTGCGAGGCCCGGCTGCGGCCAGGCGGTCGCGCCGGTGCGGGCCAGCACCTCGCCGTCGTTGCGCAGCAGCGAGATGCGGTCTTCCGGCGCGTCGAGCAGGCGGGCAAGCGCGGCCGAGACCATCTGCGGGTCGACCGAGACGTTCACGATGCCGCGGAAGCCCTCGCCCGAGCGGCGTCGGCTGATCGCGAAGAAGGGCTGGTCGTCGAAACGGCTGACATAGACCCGGCTGAGATGCACGGGCGGCGGCCTCGCGCCGCCGAGGGCCAGGAAGAAGTCGCGATCCGCGGCGGTCGGGCGATCGCGCGGCACCGGGTAGAGATTGGCCGCGAGCAGCGGCGTGCCGCTTGCATCCGTCACGAAGGCGCCGGCGGCCTGCGGCAGTTCGGGGATCATGGCGGCGAGCGCCGCGTGCAGCGCCTGTTCGCGCGCGGTGATCCCGGCATCGGGGAGGCCGCGGATCAGGTCGTCGATCCGCCCGGTCGCGACCACGTAGCCGTCGAGCGTGCGAGTGGCGTATTCGGCCGCCGCGCTGGCGCTGCGGCCAAGCTCGGAGCGCGCCTCGCGCCAGCTGCTCTCCCAGGCCAGCCAGCCGCCGGTGCCGAGCGTGACCAGCGGCAGCAGCACGGCGGCGACCGGCAGCAGCCACATCGCGCGCAGCCGCTGAAACCGTCGCGACGCGGCCGCAGGGAGCGGGGCAAGCTCGGCAGGCAGGGTCTGGACTTCGGGCATCTCCGCTCGATGGACCGTGCTATCGGACACTGGCCGAGCAGGAACGCCAGCGCAACGCCGCGGTGCGGACACGGCCCTGACGTGCCTTGCGCGTCGGGGCGCAAGCCCTTGATCACGCACCATTTGCCGCAGCACGTGGGGGCTGCGCCTCGCGGCGCTGTGACGGCGCCTGCCTCTGTCCCCCTGGCTCAGTCCCAGGGATGCCTGGTGTTGAAGAAGCTGCGGTCGCGCGCAGCGAGCGCCGGGTCGGGCGGCCCGCCATGCGGCGTGACGCGGCCGGCGATCTCGGGGATCGACTTCAGGTATTCGAGCAACGCCAGCCGCTCCGGCTCACTCAGCAGCCGGCCGATGACGCCGCGGCCGGGCGTATTCTCGAAGGAATGCCCGGCATTGGAATTGCCCGGCAGCGTGGTGTCGAAGACCACGCCCGAGGTGTCGGCGGTGTCGAGCCCGACGCGCACCGGATCGAAGCTGCGGTTGAGGTGGAAGCGCCGGCTGCGCTGCGCCGCCGGCAGCAGCAGTTCGTAGAGGTTGGGCACCGAGCCATTGTGCAGGAAGGGCGCGGTCGCCCAGGCGCCGTCGCGCGGGCTCGCCCTGTAGTGCCGGCGCGGCCCGGCTGGGCGCTCGCCCGGCAGCAGCCCGTTGCCCATCTCGCGCAGCAGGACGGGATCGGTCAGGCCCTGGCGCCGCAGCGCGGCTTCCAGTAGCTCGTGCGTGAGGAGGCCGGTGAGCGCGCCGCTCGGCACCACCGGCGCGCCGAGCCGGGCGGCGAAGCGGCCGGCCAGCACGCCGGGTCGCGTGTCGAAGGTGATGCCGTCGAGCTGCGACGCATCCGTGCCGACGATGCCGAGCGGCACCAGCGCATTCTCGATATAGTGCCTGCCGTCGGCACGCGGCGCCGACCAGCGATAGGGCCAGGCGGCATGGCATTCCTGGCAGTGCCATGCGAATAGCGCAGCGCCCCGGCGGACCTTCTCCGGATCGAGCGGGCCGAGGATCTCCGCCGGCCAGGACGGCGGCGCCAGCCGGCCCAGCAGCCGCTCGAGCGCATGCTGGGCGCGGAGATCGGCGGTGCTCTCGAAGCCGCCCGCTTCGGTCAGGTCGAGCTGGACGAAGACGCCGAGGCTCTGGCCGAAGTTCCGGACGAGCGGGTTCGCCATGACGCCGCTCCACTGCACCTGGGCGGATTGCGGCGCGTTCCAGAGGAAGGGCGGCTTCACCGGCGCGCGCGCCGGCCGCCAATTCTCCGGGATGCCGAGGCGGTCGGCGACCAGCAGGTTGTGGATCAGGCCGAGCGCATCCATCCGCCCCGGCCCGGGCGGCGCCACAACCGCCGCGGTGCGCGACACGTAGTGCCGCAGGAAGGCGGCATCGCGGGCGAGGCGCTGCGGCGCATCGGGCGCGGTCATGCGCGCCAGCAGCCGGGCCTGCTTCGCCGGATCGGCGAGCGTTGCCTGCAGCGCGGCATCGAGTGCGCCGATCCAGGCCATGAAGTCGAAGCGCGTGGCGGGGCCGCCATCGATGCGAATGCGCCGGCCGCGATGCGTGATCTCGCCGGTGTGGCAGGCCGCGCAGGTCAGGCCGACCCAGTCGCCGGCGAAGCGGCCGGTCGCGATGCTGGTGCGGGCGAGGCCGATCGGCAGCGCGTCGGGATTGGCGACGGCATCGGGCGTGTCGGTCAGCAGCCCGAGGCGGTCGCTATTGGCCGGGCCGTTGAACGGCCCGCTGCCATCCGCGGTCTCGAGCGCCAGGTAGAGGTCGCGGGAGAGCAGCGCCGAGCCCTGGCTGGTCCAGTAGAAGGCGGCGCGGTCGGCGGGGCTCCAGGCCTGGTTCAGGTATGTGATGGGGGATTGGGCCGCGGCGGGGGTACCGGCCAGCAGGATCGCGAGGAGAAGCCCCCACCCCGGCCCTCCCCCGCGCTTGCGGGGGGGGCGGCGCATGCGCCGAACGGGGCCGGCCGTCAGGCGGGAGGGTGGGGGCATCAGCGCCCGGTGCCTCAGCCCTGCAGCAGCCGCTTCAGCTTGGCGACCGCACTCGCCGGCGTGGTGAAGACCGGCTTGCCGGTCGCCGCTGCGACGGCGTCGGCCGCCCGCGCCAGGCTGAACTGCGCGAGCGCGATCACGTCGACATCGACCAGGCGCTTCGCCGCCGCGGCCGAGAGCCGGTCATGCTCCTCCGGCTTGCCGGCATCGAGGGCGGCGAGCGCGCCCTCGGCCAGCATCGGCACCACCTCGACATGCGCGGGGAATTCCGGCGGCATCGAGGTGAGCGTCGGGTCGAAGCTCGCCAGCAGGCCGATGCGCGGGCGGCGGCCGCTGGCAATCTTCTCGGCGGCGGCCACCGCATCGTCGATCATCGCCTCGTTCGGCTTCAGCACGGGCAGCGCCCCGCTGTCGGCGGCGACCGCCTCGATGCAGGGGCCGAAGGCCGAGCAGGTGAAGAGGATGCCGTCCGCCCCGGTGCCGCGGGCATAGGCGCCGAGCGTCCGGAACCGCTCGGTCATCGCCGCATCCAGCGTGCCGCTGCGCGCGAGATCGGCCGAGAGGCTGTCATCCAGCAGGTTCATCAGCGTGACGCCCGGCCAGTCGCGCGCGAAGGCCGCCTCGATCGGCGGCGGCGAGTGGCGGAGGGCGTGGATCAGGGCGATGCGCATCGGCTCACTTCATCCGGCAGCGGCGGAGGGGGGAGGGGAATTCGGCGCAGTGCGGGAAGGCGATCTCGTCCGGCCCCAGCCGCTCGACCCGCAGCGCATTCGGATTCTGGCAGCCGAAGGCGGCATCCGGCGGCACCCGGGGCCCGAGCGCGGTCAGCACCGGCGAGGCCGGGGTGAAGCGGAACTCGAGCGCGCCCGGCTGGTCGGCCACCGTCTCGATCACGCGCTGGCGATAGGCGGTATCCAGCGAGGAGGCGCGCATCACGATGTCGCGGGTGAAGATCACCGTGGCATTGCCGAAGCACTCCGGCCCCTCGGCCTCGCCGGCGGGGAAGAAGCCGCCGATCCAGCTGCCCCAGACCCATTCATGCGGCGCCGAGGGGCGCTGCTGCGCCCCGGCATCCAGCGTGGCGGCGAGCGGCAAGGCGAGTGCTGCCACCGGAACCAGGATCCGCGCCCAAAACCGCATGCCATCCATCCTCCGGTCAGACTGCCGCTTCTAGAGCAATCCCGCCTTGCGCCAAACCCCAGGGTGCGGTGCGCGTCATGTGGCGGCGCTTGCCAAGCCGGGACACCCATGCCACTCCGGCCGCAACAGCCGGGGAGGCGGCCCAGCAGCATGCGGGGCCGGCCCCGGTTTTCTGCGTTCGCCCCAAATGCGGGCGCGCCCTGATCGGGAGACCCCGCTTGCTCCGTAACCTCTACGACCGCGTCCTGGCGCTGGCCGCCGATCGGCGCGCGCCGGCCTTCCTCGGCGGCGTCAGCTTCGCCGAGAGCTCGGTCTTCCCGATCCCGCCCGACGCCATGCTGGTGCCGATGTGCCTGGCGAAGCCCGAGCGGGCCTGGCATTACGCGGCGATCTGCACGGTGGCCTCGGTGCTGGGAGGCATCCTCGGCTACGCGATCGGCTTCTACCTGTTCCACGTGCTCGCCGAGCCGGTGCTGCGGGCCTATGGCTACGGCGATGCGCTGAGCCGCTTCCAGGGCTGGTACGAGCGCTGGGGTGCTGCGGTGATCCTGATCAAGGGGCTGACGCCGATCCCCTACAAGATCGTCACCATCGCCTCGGGTGCCGCGCATTTCGACTTCTGGACCTTCCTCGCCGCCAGCATCGTCACCCGCGGCGGCCGGTTCTTCCTGCTGGCGACGCTGCTGCGGCGGTTCGGTGCGCCGATCCGGGACTTCATCGAGCGCCGGCTGACGCTGGTGACGACCGGTGCGGCGGCGGCGATCGTGCTGGGGTTCGTCGCGCTGAAGTTCATCTGAGTCTCACTCCCCCACCCCGGTTCGGCGCATGCGCCGAACCCCTGGTGTGCGCGGGGTGGGAAAACAGGCGTCAATCCCGCCAGGGATGCACCTTCCAGAGCGCTTCGCAGCGCTGCTGCAGCGCGACCAGCTCGGCCTTGTAGGCTTCGGTCCAGACCAGCCGGATCGGCTGCTCGCTGTTCCGTGCGAGCTGCTGCCACTCCGGGTCCTCGGTGGTCTTGCGCGCGGCCTCGACCAGCCGGTCGAAGATCGGCTTCGGCAGGCCGGCGGGTGCGGCGAGGCCGCGCATCGAGCCTTCGATGACGTCGAAGCCCTGCTCGCGGAAGGTCGGCACATCCGCCATCACCGACCAGCGGCTCGTCCCCATCTGGCCGATCGGACGGAGCTGGCCCTGGCGGTAGTCCCCGATCGCCTCGCCGATATTGGTCACGGCGAGCTCGATCTGACGGGCCAGCGTCGCGGTGCGCACCGGCGCGCCGCCGGCAAACGGGATGTGCAGCAGCTTGATGCCCGCGACGCGCTCGAGCGCCAGCATCGCGAGATGGTCGTCCGAGCCGATGCCCGAGGTGCCGTAGCTGATCTGGCCCGGCCGCTTCTTCGCCTCGGCGACCAGGTCGGCGACGCTGCGGATCGGGCTGTCGGGCAGCACCCAGACCGCGCCCGGGTCGTCCACCACGTTCACGATCGGCTGGAAGTCGTCGAGCCGGAACTTGCTGTCCGGCCGCTCGATCGGGATGGTGACGATTGTAGGCGTGTTGAGGAAGCCGATCGTGTAGCCATCGGGCCTTGCGCGGGCGAGCTCGGTGAAGCCGATGCCACCGCTGGCGCCGGGCCGGTTCTGGATGACGACGGGCTGGCCGAGATGCTTCTCCATCACCTTGGCCAGCGGCCGGGCGGCGATGTCGGTGCCGCCGCCGGCGGGGAAGGCCAGGATCATGGTGATCGGGCGCTCGGGGAAGCTCTGGGCGCGCAGCACGCCGGGGGCGACGAGCGTGGCGGCGGTGGTCGTGATGAGGCTCCGGCGGCGGATCATGGGCGAGCTCCCTGGATGGCGGCTTGCGCTGCCGCCTTGTCGCCTGGGGTTCAGCACGCCGGGGCCGGAAATGAAAGCGCCCCGCAAGCCTCTCGGCCGCGGGGCGTCTTCGGCGCCGGCGGTACTCAGTCGGCCGGATCGCCGAGGGGCCGAAGGGACCGGAGGCGTGAATCCGTCCGACCAGACGGTCTTCAGTCGGCGGCGAGCGCCATCCGACTGCGGTTCATGCGTGACAGCACATGGTCCTCGGCGTGGTCCACCACGGCCGCGACCTCGTCGGGGGTGAAGACATGGCCGGCGCCCGCCATGGTGCGGTAGTCGATGGTGATGCCACGCTGGGTGTTCAGCTTGTCCACGAGCTTGCGGACCGAGCTTTCCGGCACGAGCTCATCGGCCTCGCCGTGCAGGATCAGGCCGTTGCACGGGCAGGGGGCGAGGAAGCCGAAATCGTAGTGGCTGGCGGGTGCGGCGATGGAGACGAAGCCGCCCATCTCCGGCCGGCGCATCAGCAGTTGCATGCCGACATAGGCACCGAAGGAATAGCCGGCGACCCAGAGGCTGTGGGCGTTGGGGTTCACCGCCTGGAGGAAGTCGAGCGCCGAGGCGGCGTCCGAGATCTCGCCGATGCCGCCGTCGTAGCGGCCCTGGCTGCGGCCGACGCCGCGGAAGTTGAATCGCAGGGTAGAAAAGCCGAGCGCCTGGAAGCGCTGGTAGAGAGCGTGAATGACCCGGTTGTTCATGGTCCCGCCATGCAGCGGGTGGGGATGCAGGAGAAGCGCGACCGGCGCGTTGGGTTGCTTGGAATGGTGGTAGCGGCCTTCGAGCCGGCCGTCAGGGCCGGCGAACATGACCTCAGGCATCGTCCCTTGGGTCCAATTCCGGTTGGGCGCGGCACATTCAGGCGACCGACCTTCCGGGGCTGGGGGGGAGCCCTGGCACGGCGATCACCCAAGCGCGCCTGGCGCTTGCTGGGGAAGCCTGTCCGGGCCGACCCGCTGCCCGCCGCCCTCGGGGGCGGCACGACGGGTCATTCCGGCTCCCGATCTCTCCGCCCACCCAAAGTTGACCTGGGCAGTCGGAATACCTAGCTTCCGGCATGTCACGCCGCCGTGGCGGGCAGCGCGCCTCGCGGAAGCCGGTCCTGGCGATCAGGCTCCCCGAGGCAGGCTTCCAGACCCCCAGGGCGGAGCGGACTATAGGGGCTCTCTTGGGGTTTTGATAACAGAATCAAGGCTTGCCCCTCATCTTTAATGATAGAAAGCCGCATTTCGGTATACAATGATGAGATCGATGGGACGCTGATGCATGCGACTGTCAACCCGAGGACGCTACGCCGTCATGGCTATGGTTGAGCTGGCCGCGCGCCAGCCCGATGAGGATGCGCCGATGGTGGCGCTCGGCGAGATCGCCCAGGCCCAGCTGCTCTCGCTCGCCTATCTCGAGCAGCTCTTCGGCAGCCTGCGCCGCGCCGGCCTGGTCGCCTCGGCGCGCGGCCCGGGTGGCGGCTATCGCCTGGCGCGGCCGGCCGAGGCGATCGCGGTCAGCGACATCGTCGAAGCGGTGGAGGAGCCGCTGCGCGCCACCCGCTGCGAGGAGGGCGCGCCTGGCTGCCTCGGCGGCGAGCGCTGCCTGACGCATGACCTCTGGCACGAGCTTGGCGCGCAGATCCGCATTTTCCTCGGCGGCGTGACGCTCGCCGATGTGGTCGAGGGCCGCGTCATCGGCCGCGCCGGCCTGCCGCGGCCGCATGCCGAGCGCGCCGCCGCGGCGGAGTAGATGCTCTACCTCGACGCCAATGCGACCGAGCCGCTGCGGCCGGCGGCGCGGGCGGCGATGCTTTCGGTGCTCGACTCGGTCGGCAATCCGTCCTCCGTGCATGGCGCGGGCCGGGCGGCGCGGCGGGTGCTCGAGGCGGCGCGGGCGGCGGTGGCCGAGCGTTTCGCCGCGCGTCGGCTGGGCGTCGTCTTCACCGCTGGCGGGACGGAGGCGAATGCGCTGGCGATCCGCGGCCTCGGGCGCGACCGGCCGCTGCTGGTCGGCGCGACCGAGCACGCCGCGGTGCTCGCCGCCGCGCCGGGCGCCACGGTGATCCCTGTGCTGCGTGATGGCCGCGTGGACCTGGATGCGCTGCGCGGGCTGCTCGCCGCGCAGCCGCGCGCGCTGGTCTGCTTGATGGCCGCCAACAACGAGACGGGCGTGCTGCATCCGCTGGCGGCGGCCGCGGCGATCTGTCGGGACAACGACGCGCTGCTGCATGTGGATGCGGTGCAGGGAGCGCGACTCGGCCTGGACCTGGTCGGCGATACCATGGCCGTGTCGGGCCACAAGCTGGGCGGGCCGATGGGCGCCGGCGCGCTGGTCCTGCGGCCGGGACTCGAGATCCCGGCGCTGATCGCCGGCGGCGGGCAGGAACGCGGCCGGCGCGGCGGCACAGAGCCTCTGCCGGCGATCGCCGGCCTCGCCGCGGCCTGGCCGGAGCCGGGTGAGGCGGCGCGGCTCGCCGCGCTGCGCGACCGGATCGAGGCCGGGCTGTCGTCGGATGTCATCATCGCCGGCCGCGAGGCGCCGCGGCTGCCGAATACCAGCCTGATCGTGCTGCCGGGGGCGGCGGCGGAGACGCAGGTGATCGCGCTCGACCTTGCCGGCGTCGCGGTCTCGGCCGGCGCGGCGTGTTCCTCGGGCAAGGTGGCGCAGAGCCCGGTGCTGGCGGCGATGGGGTACGGGGAGTTGGCCGGCTGCGGCATCCGCGTCTCGCTGCCCTGGGATGCGCCGGAGGATGCGCCGGAGCGCTTCCTCGCGGCCTGGGCTGCCATGCGTGCGCGGCTCTCGCGGCGGGCGGCCTAAGGCGCCATCTTCGCCCCATGCGCCCGAACCGCCCGATCTATCTCGACAACCACGCCACCACCCCAGTCGACCCGCGCGTGCTCGCCGCCATGCGGCCCTGGTGGGAGGACAACTTCGCCAATCCCGGCAGCGTCGAGCATGTCATGGGCCGCGAGGCCGAGGCCGCCGTCGAGGCCGCGCGCTCGGCGATCGCCGAACTGATCGGCGCCGAGGCGCGCGAGATCGTCCTGACCTCGGGGGCCACCGAGGCCAACAACCTGGCGATCAAGGGTGCTGCCCGCTTCGCCAGGCAGGGTTGGACCGGCTCCGCCGGGGGGCAGGGCAGCGAGCGCCGCCGCATCGTCACCGCCGCCACCGAGCACAAATGCGTCCTCGAAAGCGTGCGTGACCTGGCCGCTGAGGGCTTCGAGCCGGTGGTGCTGCCGGTCCGCCCCGACGGGCTGCTGGACCTCGACCAACTGCGCGAGGCGGTCGATGATCGCACGCTGCTCGTCTCCGTCATGGCGGTGAACAACGAGATCGGCGTGGTGCAGGACCTCGCCGCCATCGGCGCGATCACGAAGGCCGCCGGCGTGCTGTTCCACACCGATGCCGCGCAGGCCGCCGGGCGCATCCCGCTCGACGTCGAAGCGCTCCGCGCCGACCTGCTTTCGCTGTCGGGGCACAAGATCTACGGCCCGAAGGGCATCGGCGCGCTGTATGTCCGCCGCCGGCCGCGGGTCCGCCTCGCGCCGCTGTTCTCCGGTGGCGGGCAGGAGCGCGGCCTGCGCTCCGGCACCCTGCCGGCGCCGCTGATCGTCGGCCTGGGCGAAGCCGCGCGCATCGCCGCCATCGAGGGCACGCTCGATTCGGGCCGCATCACCGGCCAGCGCGACCTGTTCCTCGCCGCGCTCGAGGCCGAGATCCCCGGCCTCAAGGTCAACGGCCACCGCGAGGCCCGCGTCAGTGGCAACCTGAACCTCACCTTTCCGGGTTGCATCGACGCCCAGGCGCTGATGCGCGCCGCGCCCGAGGTCTGCGTCTCGACCGGCTCGGCCTGTTCCTCGGCCGAGGTCGAGCCCTCCTACGTCCTGCAAGCCCTCGGAATTCCTGACGCGGAGGCGCGCGCCACCTTGCGGATCGGGATCGGCCGCTTTACCTCGCCGGCCGATGCCACCCGCGCCGCGGCCGCGTTTGCCGCCGCCTGGCGCAGCCTGACCCGCTAGACCACGATCCGCGCGGATCATGGTCCGGCTGATTGCTTTGCCGCGTGATCCACGCCCCACGCTCAAGGAGAGCCACCCGAGCATGCCCAGGATGACCTTCATCGAGCGCGACGGCACCCGCCGGGAGGTCGATGCGCCGCTCGGGCTCTCGGTGCTGGAGATCGCGCACAAGCACGGCGTCGACATCGAGGGCGCCTGCGAGGGCTCGCTCGCCTGCTCGACCTGCCACGTCATCGTCGACAGCGGCTGGTTCGGCAAGCTCGCCACGCCGACCGAGGACGAGGAGGACATGCTCGACCTCGCCTTCGACCTGCAGGAGACCTCGCGCCTCGGCTGCCAGCTCATCATGACCGAGGCGCTCGACGGCCTGGTAGTGAAGCTGCCGGCCGGCACGCGGAACGCGGGCGGCTGATGACCATCGCCGGGCCGGTCGAGACCTGGGAGGAAGGCTTCGGCCAGCGCGGCGGCCTGTTCCGCCGCCTCCGCGACGACTGCGCGGCCGAGTGGCAGTCCTATACCTGGCACCCCTTCGTGCAGGGCCTCTCGGACGGCACGCTGCCGCTCGCGGCCTTCCGCACCTACCTGATCCAGGACTACCTCTTCCTGATCCACTTCGCCCGCGCCAAGGCGCTCGCCGTCTTCAAGGCCGAGAGCATCGAGGCAATGAAGGACAAGACCGCCTCGATCGCGGCGATCCTCAGCGAGACGCTGCTGCACCTGAAGTACTGCGCCGACTGGGGCATCCCCGAAGCCGAGGTTCGCACCACGCCCGAAAGCGCCGAGACCGTCAGCTATACCCGCTACGTCATCGACCGCGGCCTCGCCGGCGACATCCTCGACCTCGAAGTGGCGCTCGTGCCATGCACCGTCGGCTATGGCGAGGTCGCCCAGCGCATCCTCGCCGACCCGAAGCGGCGCGTGGCGGGCAACCCCTACCAGTCCTGGATCGACGCCTATGCCAGCGCTGACTACCAGGCGCTCGCCAAGGCGGCGGCGCTGCGTATCGACGCGCTCGGCGAAAGCCACGGCGGCACGGCACGCTTCGCCACGCTCGCGGCCACCTTCCGCGAAGCCTCGCGCCTCGAAGCCCGCTTCTGGCAGCAGGGGCTCGATGCGCGCTAGTGCCGTGTTCGAGAGGGGCTCTGCCCCTCTCGAGCTCTCCCCGCCAGGAGCCGAAGGGCTCCTGGACCTCATGAATTTATCGTCGTGGGGGAGGACCCCCGAAGTGGGGTCCTCCCCCACGACGATGACTCATGGTTTCCAAAGGCCCTTCAGCCTTTGGCGGGTGGAGCCCGAGGAGGGCAGAGCCCTCCTCGGACCACAGGACTAACATGCGCATCCTCGTCGCCATGTCCGGGGGCGTCGATAGCAGCGTTGTCGCCGGCCTGCTGCGCGAGCAGGGGCACGAGGTCATCGGTGCGACCCTGCAGCTCTACGATCATGGCGCGGCGACGGCCAAGAAGGGCGCCTGCTGTGCCGGGCAGGACATCCACGATGCGCGCAATGTCGCGGATCGGTTGGGCATTCCGCACTACGTGCTCGATCGCGAGCAGCGCTTCCGCGACGCGGTGATCGAGGAATTCGCCACGAGCTACGCCGCCGGCGAGACGCCGATTCCCTGCATCCGCTGCAACCAGACGGTGAAGTTCCACGACCTGGTCGAGCTCGCCCGCGATCTCGGCGCCGAGGCGCTCGCCACCGGCCACTACGCCCAGCGGATCGAGGGGCCGGATGGCCCCGAACTGCACCGCGCCGCCGATCCGGCGCGCGACCAGAGCTACTTTCTGTGTGCCACCACGCCCGGGCAGCTCGCCTTCTCCCGCTTCCCGCTCGGCGGCTACCCGGACAAGGCCGCGGTGCGCGCCGAGGCCGCGCGCCTCGGCCTCCCCGTCGCAGAGAAGCCCGACAGCCAGGACATCTGCTTCGTCCCAGCCGGTCGCTACCACGAGGTGGTGGCGAAGCTCCGTCCGGAGGCCGCCGAGCCTGGCGAGATCGTCGACCTCGCGGGCCGCGTGCTCGGCACCCACCAGGGCCTGGCGCGGTACACGGTCGGGCAGGGGCGGGGCCTCGGCGCCGCGTCGCAGGCCGGCGGCCAGCCGCTCTACGTCGCCCGGCTCGAGGCCGCGACCCGCCGCGTGGTGGTCGGCCCGCGCGAGGCGCTGCCGCAATTCACGATTCTGGTCGGGGATATGAACTGGCTGATCCCGCCGCCCCCGGCGCCGCGCCAGGTCCGGGTCAAGCTCCGCGCCCGCGAGGCGCCGCAGCCCGCCACCATCGCCTGGGACGGCGCAACCCTGCGGGTAACCCCCGAAAACCCCGCCATCGCCGCGCCCGGCCAGGCCTGCGCGCTCTATGATGGCGAGCGCGTGCTCGGCGGCGGCTTCATCCGCGGCGCCGCTTCGGGCCCCGAGGCCGCGCGGAACGTCGGGTGATTGATCACACTTCCTGATCGAGTGGCCTCCGCGGCGCCGGGGTCATCCCGCCCCCGGTCTCGCGGCGTCGAACGAGGCAGCGCGCGCCGCCCGACGCCGCCGGGGCGGTGACGCCAGCCGCTACTGCTGCCCCGCGATCCGCTTCGACAGCGAGATCGCATACGGCGCCGGCCGCGCCCTCAGGATCGGGTCGTCGCTGAAGGTCACCCCCGGCGGATTGGCCAGCGCCAGGTAGCTGATCCGGTCGCAGGCACCGCCCGTCCCGGGCGCCACCTCGGTGACGACCAGCCGCCCCACCGTGACGCGCGGCCGATCGGCCGGCCAGGCGACGGTCGGGTCGTTCAGGTCGTCGCCGGCCTCGGGGAATTGCAGCACCATGTCGAAGGCGACCGGACCCTGCGCGACGCGCCGGCGGAGATCCTCCGCCAGGTAGTCCGCTGGCTGCGTGCGCAGCTGCTCGTCGGTCAGCCGCTCCACCCCCGCCGCCGGCTCGAACACCCAGCGCGCCGCCCGCACCTGGCCGTCTGCGCCCTGGAAGCGGAAGGTGTTCACCCCCCAATAGGGCGTCGTCGCCCAGCTCGCCGGCGGCGGGTTCGCCGCCAGCCAGCGCGCCTGCAGCGTGACCTTCGGATTGGCCGCGACGAAGGCGTCGATCGCCGCCTGGTTCGGCCGGCCGGTCGCCGGGTCCGGCTTGCGGATGCGCAAGTTCTCGACGAAGAGCTCGGGCGTCGGCGCGCCGAAGATCGGCACAGAGATGTTCGCCATGTCCCAGGGCGCGGCGCCCGGTGGCTGGAAGCGGATGGACAGCCCGCGCGTCGATCGCGCGGTATCCGGCGCGGTCGGCCCGCCGCCGACGCCGAAGCGGATATTGGCCGGCACCGCCTGGCCGCTGAAGACCGGCGAGACCGAGAGCCGCGTGCCCTCCGGCGTCGCGGTGAAGCTGCCGGCGGCGCAGGTGCCCTTGGGGTGGCTCGGGCGGAACTGCCGGATCGGCCCGCCGACGCCCTCGAAGGCCTCGATGACCTGGAGGGGGGTCGGCGCGGGCGCCGCGGGGGAAGGCTGCGCGGGCGCCGCGGGGGAGGGTTGCGCCTGGGCGGCGGCGGGGCCGGCAAGGGCGATGGCAAGCAGCGCGGCGGTCGCGCCGCGAGGACGGGCTGGCATGCGGGGCATCTCCCTGAACGTTCCGGATATGTTGGTGCCTGCGGCCATCCTGTCATCCCCCGCCCGCTCAATCCAGTCGGGCTCCCATCGCCGTGATGGTCGCGCGCCACCGCGCCTGCTCGCGGCCGAGCCGCGCGGGGAAGGCCGCGCGCGCGACCGCCGGCTGCGGCTTGAAGCCCATCTCAGCGAGGCGCGCCTGCACGGCGGGATCGGCCAGCGTCCCGGCCGTCGGCGCCGCACGGAACAGCGCCGCATCGTCGCGCACGCCGGCGAGGATGTCGCCCATCGTCGCGTGCCGCGTCATCGCCTCGGCGCTGCCGCCGAGCGGGGGGAGCGTCGAGGTGGCGCCCGACCTCCTGCGCGCGGGTCACCGCGACCTCGGCATGCACCCGCGCGGCATTGGCGGTGGCATGCGGCTTGTCGTGCGCATGGGCGAGGTTGGCGTAGCGCCCGCCGACATGCGGAATGCAGAGCACCGGCCGGCAATCGGTGCGCCGCCGCCACCCGCGCGCCCGCGGCGCAGCCTGGTCTGCCCCGGCCGGGTGCTGCCGGCGCCGCCCGGCCGGGTCGTCGCCCTGGGCTGGCTCGGCCTCGCCCGCTGGCTGCTGACGCGGGAAATGAGCGAGGGCTGACTGCTCGACGGGCGCCGCGGCCGGCAGGCGCTGGCGGCGCGCGTCCGGCTCGACCGGCTGGTGGTGAATTGCCTGCGCTACCCGCTCCATACGCTCGGCGTCTCGGTGCCGGCGCTCGGGCTCGCGGGCAATCTCGTCACGCTCGGCATGGCGCTCTGGGCCGGCCTCGCGGCCTAGAGCGTTTTCACCCGTACTGGAATCATGCTGGGGCTTCCGGCACGGGTGCGATGTGTGATTCATCGGTCTCCGGTGACGTGGCCGGAGGCGGTGATGACGTGG
>Ga0114976_10000756_pt1 | contig 20355 bp, 18 predicted proteins | sample S_130805_EF_Meta_FD_87319 | JGI IMG/M metagenome (GOLD analysis project Ga0114976, IMG submission 87319) | Freshwater microbial communities from Lake Simoncouche, Canada to study carbon cycling - S_130805_EF_MetaG | ecosystem: Environmental > Aquatic > Freshwater > Lake | place: Lake...
ATCACCGCCGCCCTGCAACTCCAGCCCCAACTGGTAGTGATCTCGGTGCAGGCGGTGGCCGGCGGCAACCTGATCCGCCAGCTGCGGGAGCTGGGCTACCGCGGCCAGATCGTGGTGGGCAACGGCCTCAACACCCCCAACATCTATCCGATCTGCCAGCGCTGGTGCGACGGCATCCTGATAGCCCAGGCCTTTAGCCCAGAACTGGATACGCCGATCAACCGCACGTTCCTGCGGCTCTTCCGCGCCAGCAATCCCGGCCAGTCCCCCCCCCCAGATCGCCGCCCAGGCCTGTAGCGCTTACCAGGTGGTGTTTGAGGCAGTGCAGCGGCTGCAGCGGCGCGGTGGTTTTCACGGCCTGAACCTCGGCCAGGCCAGGGCTGCGCTGATCGACGAACTGCTGGCCGGTCACTACGACACCCCGCTCGGCCCGATCCACTTCCAGCGCAACGGCGAGGTGGTACAGGGCAGCTTCTACGTCGCCGAAGTGCGCATGGATCCCGGCGGCCGCACCGGTCGCTTCGCCCTGGTGCGCGACGACAGCGTGCCGGCCGCCACCGCGCCGGCCGCCACTGCAGCCTCCGCAACCGCAGCGCCCAATGCTCCGGCCGCCTCGACTCCGGCCGCCGCTTCAGCGGCCCCCACCGTGGCTCCCAGCCAAGCCCGATGATCGAAACCCTCCTCCAGACCCTGCTCAACGGCGCCGCCAGCGGTGGGGTGTATGCCCTGGTGGCCCTGGGCTACACGCTGGTGTTCTCGGTGCTGGGGGTGATCAACTTCGCCCTGGGGGCACTGTTTTCGCTCGGCGGCTATCTCACCTATCTCCTGATGGGCGGCCGCATCAGCGCCAACGGCGCTCTTCCGGGTTGGGGACTGCCCCTGGAGCTGCCCTTCCCCCTGGCCCTGCTGCTGGCGGCGGCCCTCACCGGCCTGGCCTCGCTCGTGGTGGAGAAGCTGGCCTTTGTGCCCCTGCGCCGCCGCAACGCCGAACCGCTGCTCTATCTGATCACCAGCCTTGGTGCCGGCCTGGTGGTGGTGAACCTGCTGCAGATGTTGATGGGGGCGGAGGGCTATGCCTTTCCCGCCAGCGCCCTGGCCGGACTGCCCGCCGCCGTGGTGGTGGCCGGCGCCCGGATCCGCAGCGTGCAGGTGCTGCTACTCGCGGTGTGCGCCGCGGCGGTGCTCGCCCTCACCCTCTGGCTCGAGCGCAGCCGGGGCGGCCGGGCCCTGCGGGCCGTGGCGGAGGACGCCACCACCGCCCGCCTGCTGGGCATCAACAGCGACGCGATGCTGCGACTGGCCTTCCTGCTCAGCGGCGCCCTGGCCGGACTGGGCGGCGGACTGATCGGGGTGAGCATCAGCCTGCCGGGCCCGTATGTGGGCATCGGCTACGGGCTCAAAGGCCTGGCGGTGCTGGTGCTGGGGGGCCTGGGCAGCGTGCCGGGCGCCATCGCCGGCGGCCTGCTGCTGGGGCTGGCGGAGGCGATGGTGCCGAGCGGAGCCTCCGGCTGGCGCGATGCCCTGGCCTTTGCGATTCTCTTCGCTGTGCTGCTGGTGCGCCCGAGCGGCCTGCTGGGCCGGCGACTGGTGGAGAAGGTGTGATGGCCGCGATGATCGACAACGGCCTGCTGGTGCAGATGCTGATCGGCGCCCTTCTGGGCGTATCGGTGTACCTGCCGCTGGCGGCAGGGCAGCTCTCGCTGGCCTCGCCGGCCTTCTACGCCGTGGGCGGCACGCTGGCCGCCCTGCTCTCCACCAGCTGGCCCGTCCTGGGTGCAGGTGCTGACGGCACTTTCCCGCTGGCCTCCTTCCTGCTGGAGCTGCTGCTCGGCGGTCTGCTGGCCGGCGCGCTGGCCCTGCTGGTGGGGCGGCTGGTGCTGCGGCTGCAGGGCATCTACCTCGCCATCGCCACCATCGCCCTGGTGGAGATCGTGCGGGTGGCGATCCTCAACCTCCCGTTCACCGGCGGTGCGATCGGCATCTTCGGCATCCCGCAGCCGTTCCCCACCGCCGCGGGCTACCTGCTGCCGGCCCTGGCTCTGCTGGCCCTGGCGGGCTGGGTCTGCCAGCGACTGGAGGGGATGCCCCTGGGCCGGGCGATGGCCGCCATCCGCAACGACGAACTGGCCGCGCGCTGCATGGGCATCGACACCACCGGCGTCAAGCTCACCGCCTTTGTGCTCAGCGCCGTGCTGGCCGGCAGCACCGGAGCCCTGGCGGCCCATTTCCTCAACACCTGGAACGCCCGCCAGGGCAGCTTCGACACCAGCGTGACCATGCTGGCCTTCGTGATCCTGGGGGGCTCCCGCAGCTGGCTGGGACCGGTGGTGGGGGGCCTGCTGCTCACGGCCCTGCCGGAACTGCTGCGGCCGGTGGGCGATGCACGGCTGGTGCTGTTCGGTCTGGTGATCCTGCTGGGGCCGGTGCTCTTCCCCAAGGGGCTGATCACCCCCTCGCTGCTGGAACGTCTGGGCGCACCGCTGCGGCCGGCAAGCTGGCGGCGGCGCGGGGGGGTGGCGCCATGAGCCCTCCGGCGGCGCGAGGCGATCGGAGCGGATCGTCCGCCGTCAACGCCCCCCTGCTGGAGGTGCGCGAACTCACCTGCCGCTTCGGCGGCCTGGTGGCGCTCAATCGGGTCAGCTTCGCGGTGGAGCCCGGCGAGATCTTCGGGCTGATCGGCCCCAACGGCGCCGGCAAGACCACCCTCTTCAACCTGATCTCGGGCCTCACCCCCCCCACCAGCGGCGCGGTGATCTGGCGCGGCACCCCGATCACCACCCTGCCGCCCTTCCGGCGCAACCGGCTCGGGCTGGCCCGCACCTTCCAGAACCTGCGGCTCTTCGAGGGCCTCACCGTGCACGACAACCTGCTGGCGGCCCTGCGGCGCCAGCCGGGGGAATCGCTGCTGGGGGGACTGCGGGCCAGCGCCAGCCACCGCCGGGCCGAACGGCAGAGGCTGCAACGGGCCAGCGCGTTGCTGGAGGAGCTGGGGCTCGAAGCCCTGGCGGAGCGCGCGGCGGGCACCCTGTCCTATGGCGACCGGCGCCGACTGGAGATCGCCCGGGCCCTGGCCACCCAGCCCTCGCTGCTGCTGCTCGATGAACCGGCCGCCGGCATGAATCCCGCCGAAAAGGACACGCTCTGCGAGCTGATCGCTCAGCTGCGAGGCCGCCACGGACTCACGGTGATGGTGATCGAGCACCACGTGCCTCTGCTGATGCGGCTCTGCGATCGCCTGGCGGTGCTGGATTTCGGCGAGCGCATCGCCCTGGGCAGCCCGGAGCAGGTGCGCCACGACCCCCGTGTGATCGAGGCCTATCTCGGAGGAGCGCCGCCATGACCGTGCCAGCCACCGAACCCTTGCTGCGGCTGGAGGGGCTGGCGGTGCGCTACGGCAGCGTGCAGGCCCTGAGCGGCATCGATCTGGAGGTTCGGCAGGGGGAGCTGGTGGCCCTGCTGGGGTCGAATGGTGCCGGCAAGACCACCACCCTGCGGGCCATCTCACGGCTGGTGAACAGCAGCGGCGGCCGCATCCTCTGGCGGGGAGCCGACCTCGCACCGCTCTCCACCGAACGCACCGTGAAGCTGGGCATCGGCCACTGCCCGGAGGGCCGCCGCGTGCTGGCCCGCCAGAGCGTGGCCGCCAACCTGGAGCTGGGCGCCTGGCTGCGCCGCGACCGCGCCACCATCACCGCCGACCTGGAGCGCTGCTACGGCCTGTTCCCTCGGCTGGCCGAACGCCGCCAGCAGCTGGCCGGCAGCCTCTCGGGTGGCGAGCAGCAGATGCTGGCGATCGCCCGCGCCCTGATGGGCCGCCCCACCCTGCTGCTGCTCGATGAACCCAGCCTGGGCCTGGCGCCCAAACTCGTGGCCGAACTGATGGCCACCCTGGCGGCCCTGCACCGCGACGGCCTCACCCTGCTGCTGGTGGAGCAGAACGCCAATGCCGCCCTGGCGATCGCCGACCGGGCCGTGGTGCTCGAAACCGGCCGCGTGCGCCTGCAGGGCAGCGCCGCCGAGCTGCGCGACGCAACGGAGCTCCAGGCCCTCTATCTGGGGTAGCGGATCAACGTTCCCCCAGGCCTTGTCCGCCGCCGGCCTGGGGTGCGGGCAACGAAGCGCGTCGCCGGGCCTGGCCGCCCCTGAGCAGCTCGGCGGAGGTGGCCGCATACACCGCCTGCGCTTCCTCATCGCTGCTGCCTAGGCAGGTCATCCCGAGCTTGCCGTATTCCGAGAGGCAGCCCAGCAGATGGAACACGCTGCCCCGCAGCCGGGCCGGGTCGTAATGGAGCCCGGCATCGGCCACGATGTCGATCAGGTCGATCGGCAGCAGCCCGCGCAGATCGGGGCTCTCGAAGGTGTCGGTGGCGCGGTAATGGAGGGGCTGGCCGGTGGGGGAGAGGAACAGGCCGCTGGTGGGATCCAGATCCCCCGTGGTGATCGCCCGCAGCGCCATGGTGGGGTGGGTAGTGCCGCCCTGGCGGAGGTTCACTTCGATCGCCTGAAGATCCCAGCGCCCCTCGAAGCGTCGGGCCAGCAGGTCGACCGAGAAGCGCTCGAGGGCACCCTCGGCCGCGAGTGCCTGCCCCACCGCCGTGCCGATGGCCATCAACGCCAGCCGGTAGGGCTCGGCGGCGGGGAAGCTGCAGCCCTGATACACCTGGCCGGAGGGCCCCCCGAGGATCTGCTCGTGGGTGGAGATCACCTCCACCGTTCCGCCGGGATGGATCATGCCCTGCACGCTCGGCGAGCTCAGGGCCTCGCCGCCCTCCAGCCAGGCCTCCACCAGCGCCCCCTCCTCGCCCAGCTGCTCCCGCCAGCGGGGCGACGGCATCGGCAGTTCCTCCAGGGCAGCGCGCAACACCCGGCGCCGGGCGGCCCCACTGTGCTCGGCCAGCGCCAGCGGCTCGAGATCCAGGCGGGCATTGCCCTCGCCGCTGATTCCCTGATTGAGCTTCACCACGCAACGCTGCAGCTGCGGCTGGGATTCCCAGAGATCCGCCGCTGCCTCCGCCAGATCATCGAGACCGTGCACCAACCGGCTGCCGGCGGGGTGAGGTATGCCGCAGCGGGCGAAGAGCTCCCGGCTCCCCGCCTTGGTGCCCCACCAGCCCAGAGCAGGATCGGAGCCGAGCAAAGGGATCTGCAGCCGCTCCGAGAGCCGCTTCTCCAGATCGGTCACGATGTAGCAGCTGATGAAGCTGCGGCCAGGGCGCAGGAGTTCGGCGATGCGCTGCAGCAGAGCCGGCCGCTCCAGGAGCTTCTCGGTGAGGGGGCGCGGCGAGCCGTCGTCGGTGTCAAACAGGTGGAGGCGGCGACGGGCATGGGCTGTGGGCACACCGGGGAGCAGTTCCAGCACCGCATCCACCACCAGATCGGGCAGCAGCCTGCTGGTGACATACACCATGCGAACACCGGGATCCCGCAGACGGACCAGCGAAAAGAGCTGACGCTCCTCGTAGTGGTAAGCCCCGCTGATCAGCTCCAGCTCATTGGGGCTGACCGAAAGGGATGGAACCATCAGCAGGTCGAAATCGTTGCCCTGACGGTCGTGCTCCCGTCCCCATTCCGGCCTGAGCTGGCTCTGCAGTTCGCGGAAACCGAGAGGCATCGGAGATGTGCATCGGCCTCAAAGCTAGGAGGCTCTCAACAACCCAACCCGCAGTCCAGAGGTCCCGGCCCAGCCGGGTGCGCGCGGAGCAGCGAACAGGTTGAGCCTTGCCGGCTCCAGGCGGGGGCTTCGAGCGTTGGTCATCAGGCCTCTGGGAGTTGATCCGGGCTCGCCGGGAGGGCCTCCGGCGCGAGGCAGTGCCAGCGCTGCGCGGCAGGGCGCCCATCCGGGGGCCAGGAGGGAACGGGCCAGGAGGGGAGAAGCGAACCTCTCGCGAGGCGAGGATGCTAACTTGATATAAATATTGCAATGTTGCTGGTGGCCAATAACAACAATCCCCTGTCATCGGCGATCGTGAGCCTGCTCACCCTCCTCGCCGGCGCCGGCGGCCTTGCCCTTCTGGTGTGGCTCACAATCGTGATGCTCGATCTCAAGCACCTCAACACCTCGGGCTTCACGCTGCCCTGATTGCAGCGGCAGGGGCAATGGTGTTGCAGGATCCCAGACCAGGTGGACCTCACCGCCGCAATCCGCACCGCAATGCGCAAGGGTGGAGCCGCTGAGCGCAAACCCCTGCCCGTTCCTCGCCCTGGTGTCCTGCCAAAAGCCTGCCTGCTGGTGGTGCTGGCGATCGCTCAGCTGGCGCTAATGCTCCTGCATCCCATGCCTGCCCGGGCGGAGGCCCCGTGCCCGCCCTCGATGGCGCCCATCCCCGGTGGCAGGTAATGCATCGGCGCCGGTGCTCAGCTGCCGGAGGAGCAGCCGGGTCGCCGCCTGCGGATCAGCCCCTCTGCCTTGAGCGCACCGAGGTCAGCAACGACCGTTTCGCCGCCTTCGTGGCGGCCACGGGCTATGTCGAGGTGGCGGAGCGCCAGCTATCGGTCGAACAGTTCCCCGAGCTGAAAGCCAGCGAGCGGGCCCAGGGTTCGCTGGTGTTCCAGCCAGTGAGCGGCAGCAGGCCAATCGAGGAACTCAGCTGGTGGCACTGGGTTCCCGGGGCCGACTGGCGCCATCCCGAGGGCCCTGGCAGCGATCGGGCCGGGCGCGGCCAGCACCCGTTGGTGCAGGTGACCGGTGACCTACGAGGACGCCGAGGCCTTCGCCCGTTGGGCCGGCGTGTTCCTGCCCAGCGAAGCCCAGTGGGAAATCGCGGCCCGCGGTGGCCTGAAGGTTCGCGTCTTCGGCTGGGGCAACACCTGGAACCCCCACAACGCCAACACCTAGCAGGGCCCGTTCCCCGCAGCAACTCTGCCGAGGATGGCTATGGCGGAACGGCCCCCTTCGCTTCTTTCCCAGCCAACGGTTAGGGCTTGTTCGACATGTCCGGCAACGTCTGGGAATGGCCCCAGGATTGGTATGCCGTGGGCCATGGGCCCCTCGCCACTGCCGATCCTGGCCAGCGTCATCTTCATCTACGGTGCCGCATTATTGATTTCCGGAGATCGATTGGCGCCTTTCGCCATAGCGGGCTCAACCACGCTCTTCCTTCTCTCCGACATCTACCGAACCTGGGGCCAAACGCTTGCCTTGATTGAGCTTTCTGATCAGGCTTAACTACATTTCAACCCGATTCAGAAATCATGCTAAGGTAGTTAAGACTTGCCTTACATTCATCGAAATGGCCAACGGAAGCGAAGCAAATCCATTGCAAGCAGCGAGAATTAGTGTCAAGCGATATCTTGAAAATAACTGGAAGGTACTCCTTGCAGTCGTCGCCATTCAAGCCATAGCCTATTCGTATTTATTGACAGGAATCACATTCACAGATCATACCTTGCAGCTTTCAAAAGTCTTCCCCTATCCAAGCTACATCACCCAAGCAGAAGGCCGGTGGATGCAAGACATATTGATTAATCTAGAGGGCGGCTCAGGGAATCAGAGCGCCCAAATGAGCATCGCAGTATTACTTCAAGCAGTCAATGGAACTCTTTTTGCATATTGGCTAAACTTCAAGCGTCAATTTCATATTTTTCTTGTCGCTGCTCTTCTGTGCCTTTTTCCGCCCTTCCTTGATTACTATGGATTCCCCCTCGGCAATATTAATTTTGTACTTGGCGACACGCTCTGCATTCTAGGCGCCTATCTTCTCAGGAGAGGAACTTTAAGATCTGCTCTTTCATCCTCCCTCCTTTACGGGCTTTCACTTTCTATTTACCAACCCAAAATTGCACTAGTCTTCTTCACTGCGATTGGATCCATCATCCTACGGGCAACCGAGGAGCATCCGTGCAATGAAACAATCAAAAACAGCCATCTTCCGAAAGAGCTTTTTCTTCCAACCTTATCCATTACAGTTGCAGTAATAATTTACTGGCTATCATACAAGCTTTCTGCGCTCAATTCGCATGGAAATTATGTTCACATAAACAATCTCCAAGAGATGGTTTCAGAATTGTCAAGAACTTACCCTAAAACTATTCAATATTTCTCGGGAGATATTGGTGGACTGCCCTTACAGTTGCGATTCTTGCCTCTTATCATCATCACCGCAGGTGCCTCCAGAGCCATTGCAATAGTACTGGATACAAAGGGAAAACTTGCTTCTTTCATGGTCGGTATTGCAATTTTTCTAGGCCCTGCCGCGATTAACGCGACTTGGGTCATCAACCGAGAATCTTGGCCATACGTAGGCAGACTTTACACAGCTTATGCTTACTTCTTCTTGTTTTTTCTATCATTTCTTTTGCGATGGAGGTCATTTCAAAAAATGGCTGAACTTGCGGCATTGGTGCTACTGTATCTGCTTTTTCTTTTGGCATCGCAACAAGCAAATGCCTTGGAGTTAAAGACAGATTACGAGACATCTTTCATAAATCGCATTGTACAACGTGTCGAGCCACTCATCCCTGATCCATCTTCAACTGGCAATAAAGTAGGCTTGGTCGTAATTGGAGATATGCCAACTTTCGACCTTGGCCAATATGTACGCTTCCCCCCTCGCCTAGGCACATCGCAGGCTCTCAACGTCAGGGCCTTTGCATCGTACGGTCATATTGATGTCATTAATTTCTTCTTGGGCAGGGAAGGGGTTCGCAAGCCATCCAGTACAGAACAGAAAGAAGTAATCGATAAAAGCCGTATTGTTCTGCCTTGGCCAAATCAGCAAGCAACGTTTATGAGCCCCTCCAAGGCCATTGGGGTCGTACTCGAGAAGTACAGGCCAGGAGGCTCAGTTACATGGCACGACAAACAGCAAAGGCCATAAGAGAAATTGCGTGCCCACTAAAATATGACAACGATTGCAAGCGACGGCGGATCGGATCCGCCCAGGCGATCGCACCCAGCCCCGCCCCCTGGTTAGGTTCCCGCGCCATGGGCCCGCTGCAGATTGTTTGGTTCAAGCGCGACCTGCGCACGGCCGACCACCGGCCGCTGCTGCAGGCCAGCCGCCTCGGGCCGGTGCTGCCGCTGCTGGTGGTGGAACCGGAGTTTTGGCGGCAGGACGATGCCTCGGCGCGCCACTGGGCCTTTTGCGCTGAGGGCCTCGAGGAGCTGCGATCCGAGCTGGCGCAGCTCGGTCAGCCGCTGGTGGTGCGGGTGGGCGCGGTGGAAGAGGTGCTGGAGCGGGCCCGCCGCCAGTTCGGCGTGGCCGGGCTCTGGAGCCATGAGGAAACCGGCAACGGCTGGACCTACGCCCGCGACCGGCGCGTCGGCGCCTGGGCTCGCGAACACGGGATCCCCTGGCACGAGATTCCCCAGTTCGGCGTGATCCGCCGCCTGGCCAGCCGCGATGGCTGGGCCCGGCGCTGGGAGGTGCGCATGGCCGAACCCCTCACACCGGCCCCGGCGTCCCTGCTGCCCCTGGAGGGCCTCGATCCTGGCCCGATTCCCACAGCCTCCGATCTAGCGCTAGCGCCCGATCCCTGTCCGGGTCGCCAGAAGGGGGGCCGCCGCGAGGGACTGGCCCTGCTGGAGAGTTTTCTGCAGAAGCGCGGCGCCCGCTACCACCGCGAGCTCTCCAGCCCGGTCACCGCCTTCGGGAGCTGTTCGCGGCTCTCCGCCCACCTGGCCTGGGGCACCCTGTCGCTGCGGGAGGTGGTGCAGGCCAGCCGCCTTCGCGGCGCCGACCTGCGGGCCCTGCCTGCGATCGAGCGAGCCGAATGGCCCCGGGCCCTGCGGGGCTTCGAGGAGCGGCTGCACTGGCACTGCCACTTCATCCAAAAACTCGAATCCCAGCCGGATCTGGAGTTCCGCGCCCTCCATCCGCTCAGCGAAGCGGTCACCCCGCTGTGTCCGAGGGCTGCCCTGGAGGTCTGGGCACCGGAGGGTGCGAAAGGGGAAGCCGCGGGGCCATCCGCACGGCCTGGGGACCAGGGCAAGGGTCCGGCGGTCACCGAGAGGGAGAAACCGCTCCTGCAGGGTTGGAGCGAAACAGGCGAAGGGATCGATGCTGGTCAGGGGTTCGGCCCAAAGGCCAGCGAGCGCCTGACGGCCTGGGCAGAAGGCCGCACGGGGCTGCCCTTCGTGGATGCCTGCATGCGTTCCCTGATCGCCAACGGCTGGCTGAATTTCCGCATGCGGGCGATGCTGATCTCCGTGGCCTGCCACCACCTGGAGCTGCCGTGGCGGCCCTGCGGGCTGGTGCTGGCCCGCCGCTTCCTCGACTACGAACCCGGCATCCATTGGAGCCAGTGCCAGATGCAGGCGGGAACCACCGGCATCAACACGATCCGCATCTACAACCCGATCAAACAGGGCCAGGACCATGATCCCCAGGGGTTGTTTCTGCGCCGCTGGCTGCCGGAGCTGGCCGCCGTGCCGCTGCTGCACCTCCATGAACCGTGGACCCTGCCTGCCCTAACAGCCGAGCGGCTCGGCTTCAGGCACGGTGTGGACTATCCCCACCCAATCGTGGATCCCGCCCGCGCGGCGCGGGCGGCGCGGGAGCGGCTCTGGGCCCGCCGGCAGGAGCGGGGCTTCTCGGAACTGGCCGATGCAATCCAGCAGAAGCATGGATCGCGTCGCTCCGGGCTGGCCGCCAGTGCTGGGCGGGCCCGTGGAACGGGCCGCCGCCGGCGCGCTGCATCAGCGCTGAACAACGGCGCAATTCAGCTGGGGCTCGATCTAACTCTGGGCTGATCGGCTTGCACAAAAGCTCGATCGTGGGAACGGTTGCACCCCATCGGTGCCGTGACTGAATGTGTCTGCCAGGATCAGCCGCGGCTGTCGCCTCGCACCGTCACATAAGCAGGGGTGAGGGAGGAGCTGGCCTGATCGCCCTCGTCCGTGGTGCCGGGCTGGTTAAGCAGGTCGTGCACGATGGCGCCATCGAAGGAGATCCGACCAGCTCCCAGGAGAAGCAGGGCGAGGCTTCCCCCCAGGTACAGCACCACCAGCTCGAGCACATAGATATTGAAGCCGGCTGTGAGGATGTGCTGGTAAGCCGCCACACTCATGGTGCCGGTGATCGCCAGAGCTCCCAGCGGCGTGAGCAGGCCCAGGATCAGCAGCCAGCTGCCGATCAGCTCCGAGAAACCGGCGGCGTAGGCGAAGAACAGGGGGAAGGGCAGATGCAGCGACGCCACGTAGGTGTTGGCGAACTGCTGGGGATCCGCCAGCTTCTCCTGGCCGTGGTGAATCATCATCACGCCGATGGCGAGGCGCAGCAGCAGCAGGGCTGTGTTGGCCAGCGGGCCTTCCGGCAGGAAATAGCCCGAGATCAGCCGGCGCACCGCCGAGCGATCCAGGCCTGCAGCCAGCCCGGGGGAGGAGCCCTCGGCCATGGCCTCCCGGGGCTGGGGGGCGCGGCTCAGCAGAACGAACCAGAGGGCAAGACCGGCGGCCAGGAAGCCGGCGAAGAGTTCAAGCAGCAGGGGCGTGGACACGGAGAAGAGGGCTGGTGGAGCCAGTCTGGCAATCGTCGTGAAGAAACGTGAAGCATCCCCAGCGGCACGGTCGAGCGCCCTGGCCAGCATCCGATTGCCTGCTCAGGCCCAGCCGTTTCAATCCAGCTCCAGCACCAGGCCGGCGTGGTCGGAAAGGCCTGGGCGCCGCAGCTCCTGGGCGTAGCGCACCGAGCGGATCCGCCCATCAACGGCCGGCGACACCAGGGCATGGTCGTAGCGGAAGCCGTTGCCGCGGCTGCTGAGCCAGCTGTACTCGCGCTCCTGGGGATGGCGGCGCCGCCAGGCATCCACCCAGCCCTGGCCCAGCAGCCGCTGGAACCAGGCGGTGCAGGGGAAGGTGGGGGTCTGGGAATCGAGCAGGGGGATGCCGCAGTTGAAATCGCCGATCAGCAGGCTGAGCTCCTCGCGCCAGGCCGGCGGCAGAGCCAGCAGGGCTTCGAACGGGGCGATCTGCGCCTGCTTCTGGGGGAAGCGCACTGCCACCAGGTTGAGCAGCTCGGCCCCTTCCTCCTTCTCGCCGTGGCCACCTCCATCCCGATCGCCGGGGCCCAGACCCGTTGCCCGGCCAGGCCAGGACACCCGCGCCTGCATCAGGTGCACCGGCGCCGCGGGATCCGCGCCAGGACTGCTGGGGCGCAGTGGCGCCGCGCTCATGGGCCAGCGGCTGGCGATCAGCACGCCGTTACTGCGGGCATCCCCCAGGGGCGAGAGGGCCTGTTCCACCAGACCCAGCTCGGCCAGGCCCTCCAGCAGCGGATCACGACCCTCGCTGCGGCGCACCTCCTGCAGGGTGAGCAGGTCGGGATCGATCGCCGCGATCGCCTGCAGGATCGCCTCGCGCCGGCCGCCGCCGCCATGAAGGATGTTCCAGCTCAGGATTCTCATCCCACCTCCTTGCCCACCTCCTTCCAGCCCCCCACGAATGCCTTGGCCTTCCACTCCAGGAAGAACTGCCGGATCTGCTCCTCGGAGCTGCTCACCCGGATTTCATGGTTGAGCGGCGCCTCACGGTTGGGGCTGTAGTCGGTGAGGTGGAGCACGTAGGCCGGATGATCCGGGCTGACGGTCTCTTTGTTGGTCTTCCAGAGCAGCAGCTTGCGCACCAGCGTGGCCCCCTTGAGCACCTTGGTGGCCACGGCGCGCTCCAGCACCGTGCTGGCCGGCAGGCGCAGCTCGGCGGCATTGCGCTCCAGCTCGGGGATCTCGGTGATGTCGGAGAGCTGGCTGAGGCGCAGATCCTCCGGCCGAGCCTGCTTGTCGTCGCGCAGCCGCACGAACTGGGGCGAGATCAGGCTGCAGAGCGGCAGCCGTCGCACCCCCTCCCAGCGGCGTTCGCTGCTGTGCCAATCGAGCACCATGCGATCGATCGTGCTGCCCAGCGACGTTCGCGACACCACGTCGAGACAGGAGAGCTCCGCCACCAAGCCCGGCTCCACCATGCGGTAGCCCACCTGGTCGCTGTTCACCTCCACGTAGTCGCTGGTCACCACCCGCCCGTTGAGCAGGGTGAGCAGCGAGGCGCGCAGCTCATCGCTGAAGCCACCTCCCACCCGGCCCACGATCTGGAAGCTGTCGGCATCGGTGGGAATCGCCACCAGCAGGCTGTGCAGCAGGCCGGTGCGGTCGTCGATCCCCTCGGAGAAGCCCACCACCGCCAGATCGAGGCTGTGGCGGGGCTTGATCTTGAAGATGCCGGTGGAATCGCTGCGGGTCACCACCCCCTCGGCGCCCTCCTGCTCCACCCACTGCCTGTACTGCTGGAACACCCGCTGGCGATCACCGTGCACCGTTTCCACCACGTGCACCCGGTCGCCGGCGGCCAGGAGGCGCTGGGCAGCCTCCAGGGCGTCGCCGTAGCGGAGCGAGGGATCGCGGCCGTCGAGTTCATACACGTTGAACACCGCGAAGCAGAGGCTGTCCACCTCCGCCTGGCTGGCGGGGTTGCGGGCCACCCGGGTCACATCGTGCACACGGGGGCGCTGGCCATCGCTGCGCCGCACATAGAGCTCACCACCCAGCAGGGCGGAGCGCACCCCCGCCTGCTGCAACAGGCGGGCGGCCTCGTCATGGAACGGCGCGCCGATCCGCACGGTGCCGCCGGGGTTGAGGCTGAGGCAGGCGCCATCGCGGTAGACGAGGCAGGTGAACTCGCCGTCAATCTTGCGCGAGATGAAGGAGTCGTCGGCGGCGGGGAGGCGCTGCTGGGCCGTGTCGAAGTCGAAAGCGCGCATCGTTTCGCCGAGATCGCGCCGCCGCCGCCGGGCCTGCCGCAACCACTCGGGATCCAAGAGGGTTTCGGCGCCGCCGCTGCGGTAGCGGCCCAGGTGGGTTTTCAGCGCCGACGCGTCGACCAGGGGATGATCGCCGCTGGCCGGTGGGGTGGAGGCGCCATCGGCAGTCAGGGGCGCCGGCTTCACCACCGACCGCCGCCCCCCGCCGGCCGGCCTGGGCGCTGCGGCCTCGGCAGATGGTGGGGTTCCTGCTGAACCAACAGGCGAGGCGGCTCGGGTGCCTGCGGATCGGGAGGCTGCTGGTGTGGTCGATCGGGCAGCTCTCGATGCGGCGATGGATGGGGAGGCCGCGACTTCGGCGGTCGTCGGGGGAGGCGTGGAGGGCTGGGCGAGGGAAGCGGTGGAGCTGGACGCTCTGGATCGGCTGGCTCTGGGGGTGGCCGAGCGCGTTGAGCGGGCCTTGGTGCTGATGGTGGTGTTGTCGGTTGGCGACTCGGGGGTGGCGTGTTGTGGGCTGGCCGGTTCCGCGCCGGCGGGTTCTGCGGCGGCCGGTGCGGCCTCCCTCCGCCTGGAGGATTTCGGCTTCGCAGCTGATGGTGTCGCCGCGGCCGTTGGCGTTTCGGTTGGATTGCCGGGCTCGTTTGAGGTCACAGCAGAAGCAGCGGCGACGTCCGCAGCGTCCCCTGATGCTCCTGGGGGCTCAGCAGCACCGGTTCGGCGACGGGTCGTCATGAGGCCGCTCCCCCGGTCGCGCCGCTGGTGGGCTCAGCAGCGCCGGCCCCATCCCCTCCATCAGCGGAGACGACACCCTGGGAGAACGCCGGCGGCGGCTGATCGGGGCGTTTGAGCTCGGCATTGGAGAGATGCAGCAGCAGGGCATAGCGATCGCCCTCCACCCGCCCCTCCAGGAAGCCCCGGTAGGGAAGGCTGCCCCGCCGGAACACCAGCGGATCGCGCCCGCCCTTGCCACCGCCCACCAGCATCAGGCTGTCGCTGGCGGCCAGCTCGCTGGCCATGCCGTGCAGGAAGTCGTAGGTGAGGCCGTTGATATGCACAATCTGCAGAAGGTCACTGAAGATGTAGCGGCGCACCGCCTCCGCCTTGGCGATGCGGCGGCCGGTCCAGGCCAGGGGGATGGCGCCGTTGGTGTTGGCCTCAGCCCGCTGCAGGGGCCGCCGCTCGATCACCATGCCGCGGGGATCACGCAGCAATTCGTTCTGCTGCACCTGGAACACCGGTTTCTCGGCCGGATCGATGAACACCCGTGAGAGAAACCAGAGGCTCTGGCCGAAGCGCTCGGTGTCCACCTCGGGATCGCCCTCCACCAGGGCCCGGGCGATCGCCTCCGGCTCCCCGAAGCGGCTCTCCAGCGCATCAAGGTCGTGGTCGACGGTGGAGCGCAGGATGCGGTGGGTGGTGGGGTAGCCGCCATCGGGCCCGAGCCAGCGGATCGGCTCGCGCACCCGCAGCCCCACCGCCTTCACCACGGCATCCCGCTTGCGGCTATCGGAGAGATTGATTTCGGGCATGGGTTTGCGGAGGGATCGGTGGCGGGCGGAGCGGGCCTGGGGTGATCGCCAGCTCAGAGCATGCGGAAGTCGAGTTCGGCCTCGGCCTCCTCAGCGGGCAGGGGCTCCTCCTCCATCTCCACGCCACAGCGGGCGGCCTGCTCCAGGCCCACCAGCCGGACCCGGTTGGCATCGCCGATCAACAGCCACAGCGTGCCGTCCTCGCCCCGCAGCAGGAAGGCCGGATCACTGGCCACGCCGCCCCGCCAGCTGAAGGGGAAGCTGTAGATCGCCCCCGAATCCAGAGCGCCGGCCAGCTCGGCATCCAGGGGCCCCTCCAGCGGCAGAAGGGCGTAGGTGAGGCGGATGCTGTGCTCCAGGAGGCGATCCACCGCCACGGTCTGCTCCAGGGGGATCGGCCCGTCGAAGCTGGAGGGGATGCGGGGCAGCGGGGCACCCTCACCATCCACGGCGGTGAGCACGTCGGTGTCGATCCAGCGTCCGTCGGGGCCGATATGGCCGATGGCGGTACCGCCCATCGGAATCAGGGTGTGGCCGTCGGCGGCGAGGGTGGCGAGGCTGCAGGGCTGGCCCTGGCCATCGAGGGTCTCGAGGGAACGGCTGCCATAAAGCCGGCCCCGGTCCACCTTCTCGATGGCGCAGGCCAGGGGGCGGCCGGCATGGATGAACTGAAGCGTGCGGGCCATCGGAGGGGAGGTCACGCCCACCGGAACGGCGGCGCCGGCGGGGATTGGGTCCGGGGATGCGCTCCCAGGACTTCGGAACAACGGAGGCGGTCCAATCGGCACCGCCTCGAGGCTGGATTCAGCCGGACGGACCGCAAAGGCGCCGCACCGCCACCAGAGCCTCCTCGAAGGCCCGGGGACCGTCGTCCATCGGACGGCAGCTCACACCCCGATCGTCAACGTAGGCAGCGGCGATCGGTTTGCCCACCTCCAAAGCAATCTCCTTGTAGGCGAAGCCATGCCGGTCCAGCCACGCCCGGATCCGCTCCAAGCGGAGACGCTGGGCCACAGCCTGGGCCCCGCCTTCCGCGGCCGCCCCTTCGCCAACCCTCCGGCCCGCGAACCGGGCGGTGTGGATCACGATGTCGGCCTGCTCGGCCAGGGCCCGCGTGAACTCCACGGCCCCATCGATCGGCTCCCCCAGCTCCTCGCCGCCGCGCCCGTAGGTGCGGTCCACCAGCACCCCATCAAGATCGAGGCACACCGTGGGCCGGCCGCCGCCGCTGAAGCGCCGCTTGCGGGCGGCGGCGCTGCGCTCGGGAGCGGAAGGCGATGGGGCGCCCATCTCGCCCTCCCGGGCGGGAACGCCCCCCAAATGGCCCGCCAGAGCGACGGAAGCGGCGGGCGGCGGCCCCGGAATCACCTGCAGCATCGCATCGATGGCGGCGTGGCCCTCCAGCCAGGGATCGCTCAGCCACTCCTCGCCGCTCCACAACCGCGAATAGTGGGGCTGGGTGTGGTGCATGCCGGGCAGGCGAAACCAGGCGTTGAGGCTGCCGGGGCGCGGCTGCTTGGGAAACACCTCGGGCTCCTCCTCGAGCTGGTTCGCCTCCCAGGTGGCCGCCACCGCCTTCACCAGGTCAAACACCGCCGCCGTGGAGGCCGGTTCGGCGAAGAGCACCCAGAGGTGGTAGCCGCCGCGGCCGCTGGAATCGAACAGCAGCGGGTCGTAGCCCCGCTCAGCGAAGGCCCGCCACCAGGCGAGGGCGCCGGCCAGGTTGCGGCGTGCCCGCACATCGGCCCCCACCGCATCGAGATCGTGGTTGTCGATGTCGATGGCAAGCCAGCGGCTGGTGCCCTCCTGGCTCTCGGCATGCAAACCGATCAGCTGGGGCCGGTGCAGGCGGCGGCTGGCGAAATGGCGGGCCAGCTTGTCGAGGGTCACCCGGTCCTCGCCGCGCATCCCGGGCACCGGCAGGGTCATGGCCTTGTAGGTGCGGCCGCTCTCGCGGGCCTCCTCGGGGGAGAGCAGGGCGTACTGGCCCCATACGTCGCGGCGGTTCACGAGGCGCTCCATGGCCCAGTCGGCGAGCTCACGGGAGCGCTCCTTCCACTCCTCGCCAATGATCGCCTCGCTGGCCGCCATCACCACCCGTCCGCTGCCGCCAGGATGGCCAGGCGCGCTGGCCCTGGCCGCGCCGCGGGGTGGCCCCGAATACGGACAGGGCGTGGTTGCGGTGTCAGAGCCGTCCCGTGAACGCGCTCAGGCCATTGGATGGTGGTTGCCGGCAGAACCTTCGGGCCCGGTACGGCTCAGAATGCCCTGGCGGAAGGGCGTGCCCGGCGCTCAGTTCCCCGAGGCCACCGACGGCCGCAGGTGCTGCAACCCGCTGAGGAACATCGGGATGAACTGCTCCACCAGCTTCTCGGGCTTGTCCTGCAGCACCCGCTGCACCGCCAGAAAACGGGACTTCTGCAGATCCGGCGCCAGCAGGGCCTGGGGCAGGCGCTCCATCAGATAGGCGGGGCGCTCCCAGACCGGCAGGGTGTTGGTGATCTCCACCAGATTCGCCACCCGCCGCAGTTCGGCGCCGGCGGTGATGTCCATGCCGGCTTCGAAGGCCGCGGGCTCAATCATCGAATACTTGCGCTTGGCCTCGTTCACGCGGGCGCGGTGCTCAGGGCTGCGGGCGGCGATCTTGCCGAGCCAGCGACTGCCCCAGCTCACATGGCCAGCCTCCTCGGGAAGGATCTTCTCAAGGGTTTCCCGGATGCGGGTGTTCTCCTCGCTGGCGGGCGCCTTGCGCAGGGCGGCAATGTGGGCCGAGAAGGCCTGGCAGCCACGCTTCTCGGTGGCGTTGATCGAGGCGAGCACGGCGATCAGGCCATCCTCCTGCTGGATCTGGCCGCCGCTCTTGTCGAAGAGGCGGTTGAGCTCATCGATGTAGGAGCCGGTGGGGGGATTGCCGATCTCCTCCCCCAGCTCGCAGAGCAGGTCGGTGAGCCACACGGCGTGGCGGGCCTCATCGCTGATGTGGTGGGAGAGCTCGCGGCAGAGCTCGCGCGGCTGGCCGTTGAGGGCCTCGATCAGGCTGGTGAGTTCGAGGCAGGAACGCTGCTCGTTGAAGCGGTAGCTGTTGAGGAAGAGGATCTGCAGCTTGCGCTCCTTGACCACCTCGCCCATCACCTCCCGCGGCCCCATGGCATTGACCAGCTTGCGGGGATAGGTGACGGCCATCGCCTCACAGAAAACAGTGGCGCGATGGTAACGGGGGCGGCCGCCCGGTCGTGCGGCGCTGCCCGCCGCCATGATGGCCCCATGGCTCCTGGCCGCTGCCCGCCGGCCGCAGGCCGTCCAGGGGGGCCGCACCACCTTCCGCCTCCGGCGGCACCCTGCCATGCCCCAGCCTGCCGATCCGTGTCGCGATCCCCAGCGAAGCGGGCTGGCTCGGGATCTCACCAGGCTTCTGGTACCTCTGGCCCTGGCCCTCAGCCTGGCGTTGCTGCCACTGGGCGATCTGCTCAGTCCCCTGCCGCTTGGGGCTGCCAGCACGGTCCCACCCCAGGCCTCGGCGCCGCGGCCCCAGGCGGCCGAGGAGCTGCGCGACAGCGGCAGCTTCCACCGCGCCAAGGTACGCATCCTCGGCATTCCGGTCCTCACCGTGGCCTCACCGGTGGTGGCGGGCGCCCGCGGACCGGATGCCAGGCAACGGGCGCAGGTGATCGAGGGCAACCTTGAACTGCTGTATCGCTCCCAGGAGGTGTGCACGCAGGCGGAAGGCCTCGGCGAATTCATCCTGGAGCAGTTCTATCTGCGCAGCGGCCAACGGGCCTGCGACAGCAACCAGCTGGGCTTGCTGGGGGCGCCCGGTTCCCTGCGGGTGGAGGTGGTCAACAGTGCGGGTGGGCCACCGGTGCTGCAGGCAAGGGTGCCGGGGCGCGATCTGCCCCTGCCGCTGCTGAGCGTCACCGATGACGATGCCCGTCTCAACGGCACCACCTCCGAGCGCCTGGCCGAACGCTGGCGGGGCCTGCTGGAGCGGCGGCTGCGCTTCGCCCGCCACCTGCTCGAGCCGGGGGTGCTGGGTCGCCGCTTCCGCACGATGGCCCTGCTGGAGCTGGTGCTGGGGGGCCTTCTATTTGCGGGCCTTTTTCTCTGGGGACTGGTCAAGCGCCGGCTCGGCAAGCTGGAGCTGCGGGCGGCCGGGGAGGCGGGATCACGGCCCGCACACCATGACACTCAGCGCAGGCCCCCCAGCGACAAGCTGCTGAGTCCAGCGCTGCACCTGCTCAGCCGCACCCTGCTGGGGAGTGTGCTGCTGTTGCTGCCCCTGATGGTGGGGGTGGCCGTTCTGGCGGTGCCGGGCCAGATCCCCCTGGCGATCAATCTGCTGCTCCAGCCCTTCTCGGTGGTGGGAAAATTGCTGCTGGGCTGGCTCCTGGCCCTGCTGCTGGAGGCGGTTCTGGCGGCCGTGCTCAGCCAGTGGAACGGCAATCCATCCCTGACTCCCGAACGCCGCGCCCGCCGTAACCAGCGCCACCGCAGCCTCAAGCGCGTGACCAGCCGGCTGGTGCATCTGGGCTGCATCGCGCTGGTGGTGCTCTGGGTGGTGGTGGACATCCCCGGCGTGCGGGACCTCTCCAGCCATGCCCTGCTGGCCAGCGGCGCCTTGCTCGGCGCCCTGGCCCTGGTGTTCCAGGACCTGCTACGGGATTTCGTGGCCGGCCTGGTGCTCCTGCTGGAAGACCGTTACGCCATTGGCGATGCGATCTCGATCGATGGGCTGGGCGGTGAGGTGACCGATGTGAACCTGCTCAGCACGGAACTACGCAGCGCCGACCAGCGGGTGGTGGTGATCCCCAACAGCCAGTGCAAGCGGGTGGTGAATGCCACCAAGCTGCGCTCGGGCCAGGAGCTGCACCTCACCTTGGCCCACCGGGGCTGCGATCCCCGCCGGGCCCTGGCTGTGGTCGAGCAGGCGGCCGCCGCCTTCGCCGTCGATCCGGCCTGGGCGCCCGAGCTTCTGGAGCCGCCCCGGCTGCTCGGGCTGCGGCAGGTCAGTCCCGAAGGCCTGGAGCTGGCCGTGGTCGTGGTCACCCGGGCCGGGCACCAGGGCGCGGTGGAGCGGGAACTGCTGCTGCGGCTGGTGGAGGCCCTGCGCGAAGCGGAGATTCCCCTGGCCGATGCGGCGG
>Ga0114976_10000757_pt1 | contig 20342 bp, 16 predicted proteins | sample S_130805_EF_Meta_FD_87319 | JGI IMG/M metagenome (GOLD analysis project Ga0114976, IMG submission 87319) | Freshwater microbial communities from Lake Simoncouche, Canada to study carbon cycling - S_130805_EF_MetaG | ecosystem: Environmental > Aquatic > Freshwater > Lake | place: Lake...
AACGCGACAAGTCCCGTTCCGGTTACGCCGACCGCGTTAGTGATCGAGGCACGTCGTGAAATTTCGCGCCACTGCCGCGCAGCATCCGCAATTCGTGACGGTCCCCGGAACGTCAATCGCCTCACTTCGCCGTAGCCCACGATGCCCGCCCCACGTCTCCGCCAGACGAGAGGTGCGTGCCGATCAAGCACCTCGGTGAGCGGTGGCGCCGACGACAGGGGCACGGTCTGCACCACTAGGTGGGTCGCGGTCGAGTCATCCACTCGCTCAGCCTACGCGTGAACCGCGTCACTAGACTGAGGCCATGGGTTCCGCCGATTTGAGCAAGAAGCCCGCCGAAGTTGCGGCGATGTTTGATGAGGTCGCATCCGGCTATGACCGCACAAACGCCTTGCTTTCTGGTGGCAATTCCGCGCTATGGCGCATCCAGACCACGCGTGCCGTCAACCCGCAGCCGGGAGAACGTGTGCTTGATCTTGCGGCCGGGACCGGCACGTCGAGTGCGGCACTGACGAAGTCGGGCGCCCACGTTGTTGCCGCCGATTTTTCGGTCGGGATGCTCGCCGAGGGTCAACGCCGACTGTCCTCGAATGCCCTCATCGACTGGGTTCAGGCTGACGCGATGGCACTGCCATTTTCCGACGCAGAGTTTGACGCCGCCACGATCAGCTTCGGTCTGCGCAACGTTCTAAACCCGCAAAAGGCGCTCGCCGAGATGTTTCGCGTGCTCAAACCCGGTGGACGCATTGTGATAACGGAGTTCTCAAAACCGGTCAACGGTATTTTTGCGACGGCGTACACGGCCTACCTACGCGGCGTGATGCCAGTTTTTGCGAAGCTCGCCAGCACAAACACGGAGGCCTACACCTATCTCGCCGACTCCATTGAGGCATGGCCAGACCAGACGACCCTCGCCTCCTGGGTTCGAGAAGCTGGATTCACCAAGGTGGCCTATCGCAACCTCACCGGGGGCATCGTGGCGATGCACCGGGGCATGAAGCCACTCTAGGCTGGTCACCGTGAGCCCCTCCCGTTTTAGTCTGCGCGATCGTCTCACTGGCGTGCCCGCCCTCAAAGGGTTGGCGGCTGAAGTTGAGGCCGGAGTTCCGATTGTCGAAGCAGAGATTGCGCGCAATGTTACTTTTGCCGACGATGTGGCCGACGCAACCGGTCGGTATTTGCTCGATGCGGGTGGTAAGCGCATGCGCCCGACCCTTGCGATTATCACGGCACAACTCGGTGAGGGCCTCAATGACGACGTCACCCTTGCGGCCGCGGCCATTGAACTGACTCACCTCGCATCTCTCTACCACGACGACGTGATGGATGAAGCACCGCTCCGCCGGGGAGTGCCGTCGGCGCATATCGTGTGGGGCAATTCCGTGGCGATTCTCACTGGTGATCTTCTCTTTTCCCGCGCGAGCACAATGATGTCGCGCCTCGGCGAACGTGCCATGGCATTGCAGGCCGAAACCTTCGAGCGACTGTGCATCGGTCAGATGCATGAAACCGTCGGACCGCAGCCCGGAGAAGATGCCGTCGCGCACTATCTTCGAGTGCTGAGCGATAAGACCGGTTCGCTGATTTCGGCGGCCGCGCGTGCCGGTGTTCGCTACTCGAACGGACCAGCTGAGTTTGAAGAACCGCTCGTCAACTTCGGTGAAAAAATCGGCGTCGCATTCCAACTCGCTGACGATGTCATCGACCTCGCGCCAGTTTCCGACGCGACAGGCAAGAAGGCGGGTACTGACTTGCGGGCGGGCGTGCCGACCCTGCCGACACTCTTGCTGGCTCAGGCCGCAGTGAGCGACCCCGGGGCCCGAGATCTGCAGCAGCGCATCCGCGACGCCGCCTCTGAAGACGGCACGGATGCACAACTCGAGGCGGTCGCCGAAGAGCTGTTTGCGCACCCGGTGACGCAGGCAACGCGCGATGAAGCTCGCCGCTGGGCTGCCGAGGCCGTTGCCGGACTCGAGGCACTGCCGAGTGGCCCAGTACCCACGGCGTTGAACCTGTTCGCGGAACACGTCGTCGCGCGCACTGACTAAGATTTTTTCGTGTCGAAACTTCGTCTCGCCGTAGTCGGCGCAGGTCCTGCTGGCATTTACGCGTCTGACATCGTGCTGAAGGCCGAGAAGGATTTCGACGTTTCGATTGACCTGTTCGAGCACCTTCCGGCACCGTATGGCCTTGTTCGGTATGGCGTCGCGCCGGATCACCCGCGCATCAAGGGCATCATCACTGCGCTGCGCGAGGTGCTCGATCGCGGCGATATTCGCATCTTTGGCAACGTACGCTACGGGGTCGACATCACTCTCGACGACTTGAAGCGTCACTACAACGCCGTTATTTTCGCCACGGGGGCCATCAAAGATGCCGCTCTCAACATGCCGGGCATTGATGCGCACGGTAGCTACGGCGCCGCCGACTTCGTGAGCTGGTTTGATGGCCACCCGGATGTTCCGCGCACATGGCCACTCGAGGCCGAGTCAGCCGCCGTCATCGGCAACGGCAACGTGGCCCTCGACGTCGCCCGCATGCTGATCAAGCACCCGGAAGACCTGCTCTCGACCGAGATTCCCGACAACGTTTACCAGGGGCTCAAGGACTCACCAATCACCGACGTTCACGTATTCGGTCGCCGTGGTCCGGCGCAGGCGAAGTTCTCGCCTCTCGAGCTGCGCGAACTCGGTGAGTTGCGCGACGTCGACATGATCGTCGCGGATGAAGACTTCGAGATAGACGAGGCGAGTCAGAACGCCATCGACACGAACAAGCAGGTGTTCGTATTGATGAAGGTGATGAACGAATGGCGTACGCGCGAGGTCGGTAAGGCAAGCCGGCGGCTGCACCTGCACTTTTATGCTGCGCCACGTGAGCTCGTTGTCGACGACGCGGGTGCGGTCAGCGCGATTCGATACGAACGCACGGCACCTGACGGTAAGGGCGGGTTCGCGGCAACCGGCGAAATGCGCGAGATCCCCATCCAGGCGGCATATCGGGCAGTCGGATACTTTGGCTCACCCCTTGCCGAAATCCCGTTTGATGAGAAAACCGGCGTGATTCCCAATCACGAGGGACAGGTCGTCGGCGCTGACGGAAAGCAGGTTCCGGGGCTTTATGCAACCGGTTGGATCAAGCGTGGCCCGGTTGGACTCATCGGTCACACGAAGTCTGACGCGATGGAAACGGTCAAGCACCTCATCGAAGACCGAGCGACGTGGTGGCAACCGACAAACCCGGACGAAGGCGAAATCGTCGACCTGCTCACCGAGCGCGGGGTTGAATTCACGACCGTCGACGGCTGGGTCGCACTCGACGAACACGAGCAAGCTTTGGGGGCGCCGCAGGGTCGTGCCCGCATCAAGGTTGTTGACCGCGACGAGATGATTCGCATCTCGCGCTCCTAAGCGCGAACTCTGCTAGCGGCCCACCAGTTCGGCGACGCCCGCCTCGAACACCTCGTGGTGTTTCGCCACGTCGTCGAGCGACGTCGTGGGGCACATAAGCGCCATGTTGTGGAACGGCGTCAGCAGGATGCCCCGGTTAGCCAGGTAGAGGTGAAGGTAGTCCTCAAGATCGCCGTCGGCGCTCTCGTGTGACGCGGTCCCATTGACCGGGTAGGGCTTCGCAAAGCGATACTCTGCCCGCGCACCCAGCTGATTTATTGACCACGGCAGGTCGTACTTGTCGAAAATTCCCTGAACGCCGTCGGTAAAGGCGGTTGCGGTCGCAATCATGGTTGAGAACGCATCTTCGGTGAGCACGTGCTCGAGCGTGGCGCGCATCGCGGCCACCGAAAGCGGATTCCCAGCGAGAGTGCCCCCGACGCCACCCATGTCGACCAGGTCAAGATCGTCGCGGGCGAGGGCCTTCGCGGCGAAGTCGGCGCTGAGTCCATAGGCGCCGGTCGGGATGCCCCCACCGATGGACTTGCCGATGATGACAATGTCGGGCTCGAGCGCATCCCGTTTCGTCATTCCGCCTGGGCCGGCCGAGAACGTATGCGTTTCGTCGATGATCAGTAGCGTGCCGTACTTGCGAGTCAGGGCGCGCACACCCTCGTGATACCCGGGGTCGGGCAACACGATGCCGATATTGGTGAGTGCCGGTTCGATGAGCACCGCGGCCACGTCGCCGTGAGCGAGCTCGCGTTCGAGCATGTCGAGGTCGTTGAACTCGGCAACACGACTGGTTTCGGTGACGTCGACCGGGGAACCGACGTTTCCTGGGCGGCTCATTCCATGCCCGTCAGGACCGACCACTATTAATGACTCGTCGACCGAGCCGTGGTAGCAGTATGCGTGAAAGAGAATCTTGGAGCGCTCGGTCAGTGCGCGCACGAGGCGTATCGCCCATCGGTTTGCGTCTGTGGCGGTTAGCGAGAAACTCCAGCGGTCCATGCCAAATCGACGAGACAGCTCGGCTCCCACCCACTCGGCGTCTTCAGTCGGAAGCATGGTGGTGAGCCCGCCCTGGGTAGCCACGCGACGCGTGATGGCATCGACAACGGCAGGCGCAGAGTGTCCTGCCATCGCGCCCGTGTCACCCAGTGCGAAGTCGATGTATTCGTTTCCGTCGATATCCCAGACGCGATTCCCTTGTGCCCGGTCTACATACAGAGGAAATCCACCGGCCTTTTTATTCATCCACGTCATCGGAACGCGGCCGAAGAGGTGATCGGCGTGCGCGTAGGCCACCGCAGACTTCGGATGCAGCCGTGCAAATTCTGCTTGTTCTCGGTCGTTGAGCTCGGCAAGGCGTTGGCGATCAATCATGTTCTTGACACTACGTCACCGTGAGCGCGGAGTGCCAGATTCATCGTCCCGCGCGAAAGGCAAGAATGGACCCATGACGACATGGCAAGAGGACGTGCTTCGCACGGGTTTTGAAATGCGTGAGCTCAGTCTCGGAAAAGACTCTGAGGGAGACGTTGTTGCGACTCTCGTACGAGCTCCCGCACCCATGACGCGACGCGCGTACCTTCCGTGGACGAGCACCCGCCGAGTCGCCGAGAACACCGACGTGCTCTACGTGCACGGTTGGTCTGACTATTTCTTTCAAGACCACGTCGCGCAGTTTTGGCGAAACGAAGGAGCGCAGTTTTACGCGCTTGATTTGCGAAAGTATGGCCGCAGCATCCGGCCGGGTCAGACACTCGGTTACGTCGACAACCTCGAGATTTATGACGCAGACATCGAAGCTGCCATCGCCGCGATGGGCCCGCGCAAGGATCGTCGCCTTGTGCTCATGGGGCATTCCACGGGGGGCTTGACGCTGAGTTTGTGGGCGGCCCGGCATCCAAAGAAGTTTGACGTTCTCGTTCTGAATAGCCCGTGGCTCGAATATCAGCTTTCCGGGGCCGCCCGAGCGGCAATCAAACCTGCACTCGGAGTTTCGGCGCGCTTTGATCCGAAAGCTCCCATGCCGAGCATTGACTTCGGCTTCTACACGCGAACGGTCTCCAAGAAATTTGACGGCGAGTGGGACGTCAATCTCGACTGGCGTCCGGACCGCGGATTCCCGGTACGACCCGGTTGGCTCAACGCAATCCTGACCGGTCACGCGCACGTCGCTGCGGGCCTCAACATCGAAGCACCCGTTTTCGTGATGCTCTCGACTCGAAGCTTGCTCGTGCCGAGATGGACACCCGAGATGGCTCGGGCTGACGTTGCCATTGATGTAGACATCGTGGCCCGTCGGGCAATCAATTTAGGCACCAACGTCACTATTCGGCGGATTCGGGATGCCATGCACGACATCTTCCTGTCAGCAAAGCCAGTACGAACCCGGGCTTTCGAGGCTCTGCGCACGTGGTTGCGAGGCAATCTCGCCACGCCAACCACTTAAACTCACTGACATGGATGCCTTTCACGACAACAGCGTGCTGGTCGAGACTTCGACCGGGATTGTGCGCGGAACGCATGACGGAAACACGAGGCGCTGGTTAGGAATTCCTTACGCTGCTGACCCCGTCGGCGATTTGCGGTTTCGTTCTCCTAGGCCACATCCCCACTGGCCGGGTGTTCGTGACGCCCTCACATTTGGCGACATTGCCCCTCAGGTTCCAACCAAGGTCATGCCGATTCCCCCCGGGGTCGAGATTTCCGAATCGTGCCTGAACTTGAATGTCTGGGCTCCACGCGAAAGCGACGATTCCGACTCCGGGTACGCACCGGGTAGCTCGCCGAGTACCATTGCACGCCCGCGTCCGGTCATGGTGTGGATTCATGGTGGCGCTTACTTTGTCGGTTTCTCCGCGCAGCGAATGTATAACGCACGTGCACTGTGCGAAGCCTCGGATTGCCTCATCGTCACAATCAATTACCGCCTGGGTGCTCTTGGGTTCCTAGACTTTTCGTCTTTCGGTGACGAGCACCACGTATTCGACACGAACGTTGGGCTACGCGACATCGTTGCCGCCCTCGAGTGGGTCCGAGACAACATCGCTGCGTTTGGCGGAAACCCGAGTGACGTCACGCTATTTGGCGAGTCAGCGGGCGGTGGCTGCGTCACGACGTTGATGACGTCGCCGTATGCCACCGGACTATTTCACCGCGCCATTGCGCAAAGCTCACCGGTGACGAGCGTGTACGGTCCCGAGCGAGCAACCTCGATGGCATCGATGTACCTCGAACTTGTCGGCATCAATCCCGCGACGGCGAAGACCGAACTTCGCGAAAAATCGGCTCATGACCTAGCAGCGCCGACTCTCCAACTTCTCAACGAGGTGGCTCACACAGCGCCAGGCACGGTGGCGTTCGCTCCGACGATTGACGGTGACATTGTCCCGGAGAGCCCAATAGAGGTGTTTCGCGCGGGCGCGCAGATGCGCATCCCCTTGATTATTGGCACGAATCACGATGAGACGTCGCTGTTCAAGTTAATGAAATCGCCACTCATGCCCATGCATGAATCGACGGTGCAGGCAATGTTTGATCAGGTGCTCGCCGACAAGCCGGAACTCGCTCACGTGGAGGGAGACATCACCCGCGTGTACCCTGACTACCCCAAGCAAAAGGGCGCCATGGAAATCTCGCGAGATGCGGGCTTTCGCATGCCGTCAATTTGGGCGGCGGAGGCGCACTCTCGCGTCGCACCCACCTGGATGTACCGCTTCGATCAAGCCCCGCCCATGCTCAAGCTATTGGGCATCGGCGCGAGCCACGCGGCCGAGTTGCCGTATGTGTTTGGCACGCTTCCCGACAAAGTGCGCGCGGTCGACATCGGTTTTCGATTTGGCGGGTTACGCCAAGCGCACGAGGTTTCGCACCGAATGCAATCCCATTGGGCGCTGTTTGCTCACACGGGCAACCCTGCTTCCGCGCAGCTTGCGTGGCCGCCCTACGACGAAAGCGCGCGCGCAACCCTCATCATCGACGCAACGGACCGTGTCGAGGATGACCCCGAAGGGGACGTACGCGCGGCGTGGGGCGATGAACCGATTGGCTTTGACTAACGGAAGTTGACGAACTGCAACGAGACGCCGAAGTCTTCTGATTTGAGCATTGCCATCGTTGCCTGCAGATCGTCGCGACTCTTCGAACTAACGCGAACTTCGTCACCTTGAATCTGTGCGTGAACCGACTTGGGGCCACCTTCGCGTATCGCCTTGGTGATCTTCTTTGCGGATTCCTGATCTATCCCCTGCTTGAGGTTGGCCTCGATGCGGAACTCTTTGCCACTGGGGAACGGCTCGCCCGAATCCAAACTGCGAAGGGAGATACCGCGCTTGATGAGCTTGGCCTCGAAAACTTCGAGCACTGCCTTGACGCGTTCCTCGGCGCTCGCCTTCATGAGGATCTTTTCGCCGCTCCATTCGATGGACGCGCCAACACCCTTGAAGTCATAGCGCGTTTCAATTTCCTTCGACGCCTGATTGAGAGCGTTGTCCGCCTCCATCTTGTCGACTTTGCTCACAACATCAAACGATGAATCTGCCATGTGGAACAGAATAGAGGGTCATGACTTCTCGCCGTGTTCGACAACGCCGAGCCCTCGCACTCGGTGTGGGGGTGGCGATTGCGCTCATTTCGTTGGTTTCGTGCGTCACCGCATTTCGCAACGCGGATGCCGCGCCATTTCCTCGTTCCGACGACGGGCCAACCTGGAGGGAATCAATCGACCCCGCATCGGCAGCCTCACTTCCGCTCGCGACGTTGGCCGATGCGGGGTGGGTGACGCACACGGCATCAGCAACCGGAATCCCCGAGAGGGCGCTCGCCGCCTATGCGGGCGCTGCACTGAGAATGTCGGTGACCAACCCGGAGTGTGGGATTACGTGGAACACACTCGCGGGAATCGGGTGGGTTGAATCGCATCACGGAACCATCTTCGGGGGACGTATTCTCGACGACGGCTCGATGAACGAACCCGTGTTCGGCATAACGCTCGATGGCGATAACGGAACCATGGCCTTACCGGACTTCGATGATGGCAATTTTGACCTCGACCCCAACGCGGATCGCGCCGTCGGTCCGATGCAAATCATTCCTCCGACGTGGGCGGCATGGCATATCGATGCAAATTTCGACGGCTTCGAGGATGGGCAAAATATCGATGACACTGTGCTCGCGGCTGCCGGATACCTGTGTTACAGCTCTGAGTCTATGAAGACCAGAGAGGGCTGGAACAAGTCCATCCGGGCCTACAACGATGTCCCGGTTTACGCGATCGATGTTGCGAGCAAAGCGGAGGAGTATGCCGGTGCGATCTCCTGTGTGATTTTTTGTTGACACGTTCCGCCGGGTAGTCTTTATCGCGCAGTCGTCCGCGGATTACCGAGGGGGGCTGCGCAAATGGCGAGTTACCCAAGCGGCCAAAGGGATCTGACTGTAAATCAGCCGGCGTAGCCTTCGGGGGTTCGAATCCCTCACTCGCCACAAAAAAAGTAACGCCCCATTTACGGGGCTTTACTTTTTTGTGTCTCGTCGTGGGCGGGATTCGGGAGGAGGCAATCCAGTGGATTGCCGACGGCTCCCTCACTCGCCACCTCACTCGCCAATACCCCGCGCGCCGTAGTGTGGAGTCGTGCTTTCCCGTCTCCTCGTCATCTCACGCCCGGTGCTGTGGATCAACACCATCGGCACGACGGTCATCGCGATGTGGCTCGCCGGATCACTGTGGTCTTGGACGGTCTTGCCAATTCTGATTTGGGTGACCTTTCCGTTCAACATTCTCATTTACGGAATCAACGACATTTTCGATCAAGAGACCGACAACATAAATGCGCGTAAAGGCGGTTATGAGGGCGCAAAGATTTCGCCGAGTGAGGTCAGGCCAATTTGGATCTCGGTCCTGGTCACGAACGTGCCGTTTCTTGTCTACTTCTTTCTGACTCTGCCTCTGGCAGCGTCCCTGTGGATGCTCGCCTACAGCCTCTTTTTCGCGTTCTACTCAATCCCGCCCGTGCGGTTCAAGGCGCGTAAGTATCTCGACGCACTTTCTAATGCCGACTACGCATTTCCGCTCGCGTTCGTTCCGCTCGCGATGGGCAAAGAGCCAGCATGGTGGGCCGTGATCGGTCTTATGTGCTGGTCGGTTGCCAAACACGCGTATGACGCGATTCAAGATATTCCGCAAGATTCTGAGACAGGAATCATCACGACTGCAGTTCACCTTGGCCCTCGCGGCACGGCGTGGTGGTCAACGGCGTGGTGGACCATCGCAACAGTGTGTTTCGCGTTCGTCAACATTCCGGTGGCAATCGCGAACGCAGTTATCGCCGCAATTCTTGTCAACGGCGTCTTTCGCAACCCAACACCGGCCGGCGCTCATGCTTTGTATCGCTACTCGATCGCCTTCCCGTATGTCGCTGGTGCCGTTGCGGGCGTTCAACTCGTTCTCGTTCTGTTCTTTGGGCTCTGACTCTCATGGCGCGCATCGTTGTGCTGGGGGCCGGGATCAGCGGCTTGACCTCAGCAGCCCTGCTCGCACAGGCCGGGCATTCGGTGATCGTTCTGGAAAGAAACGAGTGGGTCGGCGGCAAAAGTCGGCGAATCGAGGTCGCCGGACAGCGGATGGACACCGGCCCGGCACTCGTTACCTTTCCGACCGCTTGGGAAGAATTCGTCACCACCCTCAACTCACTCGGTGCACCGATCTCGCCGGAGCAGACGGATTTGAAACTGGAGTTGCTTCCGGAACTGGGCGAATATTTTTTTCGGGGTAGTCGCTCGTTGCTGCCTGTTGCACCAGGACATCCGTGGTTCGAACCGTGGAATCGATTCTCCCGTGAAAACGCCGACCTCGGTGAGTCGATCGGAGCCTTGCTGACCATAGATCCAACTTCGCCGAAAATACTGCGCCAGGTGCGACGTGTTCTGTCGCGGTTTGGTCGCCATGTCACCACGCGTGGTTACTTGAAGTCAATGGAATGGATGCCCTCGGATTTGCGCGAGGTGATCGAGATTCACACGCTCAACGCCGGTGTCGCGCCTCAAGACACCTTGGCGCTTTTCGCGGCGATGACCGCTGTGATGGCAGTGGAGGGGATTCGCGTGCCGCAGGGCGGAGTCAACGAAATCCCCCAGACGTTGGCCCGCTTGGCTCGTCATGCCGGTGCGGAGATTCGCCTCAACGAGCGTGTCACGAGCGTGTCGCAGGGCGTGGTCGCCACGGAGAGCGCGACCTACAACGCCGACTTTGTTGTGAGCAGTCTCGACCCTGGCGTCTTGCGCACTCTGTTGACTGGCAGACCCACACGGTGGGTAAAGCGATCCTGCTCGGGAGTCGCGATTTACGGGGTCCTCGCGAAGCCGCTGCCCGACAGTTTTGTCACTCATTCCGTGGTCATGCCGGATGACCCGGACGACTTGTATGCCGCCATCGCCGCGGTAAGAATCCCGAGACAGACGATGGCGTTTGTCAACTATTACCGGGCGGGCCACATTTATCCAAATACCAAGCCCACTGTTGCCGTGCTCCTGACGGCGCCCGCCGACGGCGAGCATTACACGCTCGAAAGCCCGTGGGTACGCTCAGAGGTGGATCGAATTTCGTCGGTACTGGGCTTGGAACGACCCATCGATGCAGAATTCGAAGACTACGTCGTGCTCGACCCGCAGTATTTCGGGGAGTGGGGCGGGCTCGGCGGCGCCCTCTACGGTGCGACGAATCCGGTCTGGCGTTCCGGTCCGTTTCATGCGCCTGCCTACAACAATCCCACGCGACCGTGGCTCTGGCGCGTGGGGGCGTCCGTTCATCCCGGAGGCGGAATTCCGGCGGTACTCGGCGGAGCAATCATCTCGACAAAGCGCCTGCTGAAGAAGCTTCGCTGAACGGCTCAATGGCGAAACGATTCAGCTTGGGTGCCAAAAAGTAGTTCGACATCAAGACACTTTTGCCACCTCTTGTAGACTCAAGGTCGATATTTTCTTTCTCATTCCTCGCGAAGATCGGCATGCGGTAACCACTGTGACCATTGTTTACACCCACACCGACGAGGCTCCCGCGCTGGCGACCGCCTCACTACTTCCCATCGTCACCGCATTTGCCAAGGCAGCCGACGTCGAGATTGAAATCCGCGACATTTCGCTATCGGGGCGCATTCTGGCCGCATTCCCCGAGCGATTGAGCGAGAGTCAACGGGTTCCGGATGCGCTCAAAGAACTGGGCGAACTCGCCATTACGCCCGGAGCAAACATCATCAAGCTTCCTAACATCTCGGCTTCGATTCCTCAGCTGAAGGCGGCCATCGCCGAACTCCAGGCGGGCGGGTTCGATATTCCCGATTACCCCGAAGAGCCTCACACTGATGTCGACCGCGATGCGCGCGCTCGCTACGACCGCATCAAGGGCAGTGCCGTCAACCCGGTCTTGCGCGAGGGCAACAGCGACCGTCGCGCTCCGCTCTCGGTGAAGGCGTATGCGCGCAAGCACCCGCATGTGAACAAGCCGTTCGCCACCGGGTCGAAGACGCGCGTGGCCACGATGGGTCATGATGATTTCTTCTCGAACGAGAAATCCGTCGTGATGACCTCGGCTGACACTTTGGCCATTCGTCACACGGCGATCGATGGCACCGAAACCATCTTGAAGTCGGGCCTGACCGTGCTCGACGGAGAAATCGTGGATGCCACGTTCATGTCGGCTGCGGCTCTCGATCAGTTCCTTGCCGAGACGCTGCGCCAGGCCAAGTCCGACAACGTGCTCTACTCCGTGCACTTGAAGGCAACGATGATGAAGGTCAGTGACCCCATCATCTTTGGGCACGTCGTTAGGGCATTCTTCGCCGACGTTTTCGCACAACATGGCGCCGCGCTCGAAGCCGCCGGACTCACCGCAAACGATGGACTCGGTTCAATTCTTGCGGGGCTCAGTACCGTCGCGGGTGGCGAACAAATTGCGAGCGCGTTCGAGGCCGCGATTGCCCAAGGCCCGCGACTGAGCTACACCAATAGCGACAAGGGCATCACAAACCTGCATGTTCCGTCAGATGTCATCGTCGACGCATCCATGCCCGCCTTGGTTCGCAATGGCGGCAAGCTGTGGGGCGTCGATGGGGGAGAAGACGACACGATCGCCGTCATTCCCGACTCGTCATACGCCGGCGTGTATCAGGCGACCATCGAGGATGTCATCGCCCATGGCCCGCTCGACCCGGCAACCATCGGCACGGTACCCAACGTTGGTCTGATGGCTCAGGCTGCCGAGGAGTACGGCAGCCACGACAAGACGTTCGAGATTTCCGCGGATGGTCGCGTCGACATCGTCAACGCTGCGGGCGACGTGCTCATCACCCATGACGTGCACAAGGGTGACATTTGGCGCGCGACACAGGCGAAGGATGTCCCGATTCGCGACTGGGTAAAACTCGCCGTTTCGCGTGCTCGGGCGACCGGCTCACCCGCCGTCTTCTGGCTCGATGAGAAGCGCGCTCACGACGCCCAAATCATCGCCAAGGTGCGCACGTATCTCAAGGACCACGACACCACGGGTTTGACCATTGAGATCATGGCGCCAGCTGAGGCGACGACGTACTCACTGGCGCGCATCCGCAAGGGAGAAGACACCATCTCGGTAACGGGCAACGTGTTGCGCGACTACCTGACCGACCTCTTCCCCATTCTCGAGGTCGGCACCAGTGCCAAGATGCTCTCCATCGTTCCGTTGCTGAACGGTGGCGGTCTTTTTGAGACCGGTGCGGGTGGTTCTGCTCCGAAGCACGTGCAGCAGTTGGTCGAAGAGAACTTCTTGCGCTGGGATTCGCTGGGCGAGTTCTTCGCCCTTGCGGCGTCACTCGAGCACTTCTCGCAGACCACGGGCAACGCCAAGGCGCTCGTGCTCGCAAACACCCTCGACCGCGCAACCGGAACGTTCCTCGAAGAAGATCGTTCACCGGGCCGCAAGTTGGGCATGATCGACAACCGCGGCAGTCACTTCTACCTCGGGCTCTACTGGGCACAAGAACTGGCCACGCAGAATGAGGATGCGCAACTTGCCGCCGCGTTCGCTCCCGTTGCCAAAGCCCTCGCCGAGAACGAAGAGAAAATCGTGGGCGAGATGATTGCGGTGCAGGGCAAGCCGGTCGACATTGGTGGTTATTACCGGCCCGACGTGAAGCTGGTTGAGAAGGTGATGCGTCCGTCGGCCACGCTGAACGGCATTATGTCGTCGCTGGGGTAGATCCAAGGCGGCACGTCTTCCCGCCGTATGCTTTCAGCCATGAAGGTCATCGGTGTGTACAACGCGAACGGCGGCTTGGCCGGCGAGCTCAGCTACTTTTTTGGGCACCTCATTGGGCGCGCCGAATGCAAGCTGTGTGACATCACACACTCGCCGTTTGCCAAGAAGGCCGAATGGAAGGCGATGGAGAAGCGCCTCCACGATGAACTCGCGGTCGACTTCGTGCTTGTGCACCGAAACGAGCGAACGGATGCGCAACTCGCGGCCAGCGACGGGCGCGAGCCGTGCATCCTGATCGAAGACAACTCGGGCGGGCTCAGCATGATTCTCGACTGGACCGACCTGAAACTCGCTGCCGGCAGCGTGCCCGCGTTTGAACGGGCGATTCGCGCGAAGTTGCTGATGTACTGAAGGCTTCAGTCAGCATGCCGGATAGGCTGAAGCATTACTTCTGATGGCGATCTGAAATGAGCAACGATGCTGAGTTCACGCGACATTGAGGTCGCTCGGTTACAGACGGCGGAAACTCTCGCGCAGGCCGGAATCGTGCTGACCGAGGCCGAGCGTGCGACGATCGAAGTCGCTGATTTCGGACTTTCTGAGCTGGCAACGACCGGTCTGCAACTCGTGGTCTACGTCAACACCGAGCGAGTGTGCGCCAAAGAACTCGTCTTATTGCCCGGTCAGACGTGCCCCGAACACCGGCACGTCTCGGTCGACGGTCAGCCCGGAAAAGAGGAGACTTTTCGTTGCCGCCAAGGACTGGTGTACCTGTACACCGAGGGCGAACCGACCCCCAACCCCAAGGCAACCCCGACGCGCGTTGAAAAAGGCGCCTACAGCGTGTGGCACGAGACGATTCTGCGTCCCGGCGACCAACACACGATTATGCCCGACACGAAACACTGGTTTCAGGCGGGGCCGGAAGGCGCGATTGTCACTGAATTTTCGACCCGAAGCACCGACGAACACGATGTATTTACTGACCCCGACATCGCGCGTACAACCGTGGTTGCCGACTAGCCGCTCATGACTGAACTTCGCAGCGCACACTGGTACGGCGGCGACGACCGCAACGCCTACATCCACCGCGCGTGGATGCGCCGCGGACTGCCCGAGAACGCGCTCGACGGAACCAAGCCGCAGATTGCCATCGCGAACACAGCCTCCGACTTGACCCCGTGCAACATGCACCTCAACGAAGTTGCCGATGCGGTGAAAAACGGCGTCTGGGCAGCCGGCGGCGTGCCGCTCAACTTGCCCGTCGTGTCACTCGGCGAGACTCAGGTCAAGCCGACCGCGATGTTGTGGCGAAACATGGCCGCGATGGCGATGGAGGAGATGTTCCGCGCAAACCCCATCGACGGACTCGTTTTGCTCGGTGGGTGCGACAAGACGATTCCTGCCTTGCTGATGGCTGCGGCATCCGTCAACCTGCCGGCAATCGTTGTGCCCGGTGGCCCGATGTTGACCGGCCACTTTCGAGGCGAGGCGCTGGGATGTGGCACCGACGTCTGGCGGCTGAGCGAAGAAGCCCGTGCCGGAGTCATCTCGCATCAACAGTTCATCGCCTCGGAGCAGTCAATGATTCGCTCGAAGGGTCACTGCAACACGATGGGCACCGCCTCGACGATGGCCGTCATGGCCGAGGCACTCGGTATGACGATTCCTGGTTTCGCCGGCACGCCGGCTCCCGACGCGCGGTTGCTGTCGCTGTCGCACGAGACCGGCGAACTCATTGTCTCGATGGTTGCCCAGAACCGTCGGCCGAGCGACATCATGACCAAAGACGCCTTCATCAACGCCATCGTCTCGATTGTGGCGGTCGGCGGTTCGACCAATTCGGTCATGCATCTGCTGGCCATCGCGGGTCGTGTCGGTGTCGACCTCACGCTCGAAGATTTCGATGCTGCCGGTGCGGGCGTCCCGGTGTTGGCCAACCTGCAGCCGAGTGGCAAATTCCTGATGGATGACCTCTATCGAGCTGGTGGTGTGCTGGGCCTGTTGTCGCAAGTCAAAGACTTGCTCTGCCCCGAGCCCATCACCGTCACGGGCCGGCCGTTGGTGACCTACCTCGACGACAAGCCGGTGTTCGACGACACGGTTATTCGCCCTCGCGACAACCCGCTGATGGCGGATGCCGGAATCGCGGTGTTGCGCGGCAACCTCGCTCCGCGGGGCGCCATCATCAAGCCGTCCGCGGCAACTCAAGAGTTGCTCACCCACACCGGCCCGGCAGTGGTGTTCGACAGCATCGAAGACATGCGCGCGCGAATTGATGACCCCGATCTTGAGGTCACCGCAGATTCCGTGCTGGTGCTTCGCGGATGTGGGCCCAAGGGCTACCCCGGAATGCCCGAGGTCGGCAACATGCCGATTCCGCGCAAACTGCTTGAGCAGGGCGTGCGCGACATGGTGCGCATTAGCGATGCGCGAATGAGCGGAACCGCGTACGGCACGGTCGTGTTGCATGTCGCTCCCGAGGCGGCTGCCGGTGGACCACTCGGCCTGGTGCGCGACGGAGATCTCATCACGCTTGATGTACCGGGTCGGCGCCTCCACGTCGAAATCAGCGATGAAGAACTTGGCAGCCGCGTGCCGTCACCCGCCAGCGTGGAGGCTTTTGCCTCACCGCAACGCGGCTGGGCGAAGCTGTACGTCGAGCATGTCACTCAAGCCGATCAGGGCGCTGACCTCGATTTTCTCGTCGGTTCGTCAGGAGACAGGGTCGACCGTGAGTCTCATTAGACCCGCGTCGCGTACCGATCTCGTTCTCACGCAGAAGCCACTCGCGACACAGTTGCACGCCGTTTTGCCGCGACATGGCGCCGTCACGACGCGGGTGTTCGACCGGGTTGTTTCCGCCGTGGATGCGTCACACTACTTACTCACACCGGACGCAGTTCTCGTGCCAAACAGCATCGCCGAAATCGCCGACATTCTCGCCTTCGCAACCCGAACCTCGCGCCCGGTCACGTTCCGCTCCGGCGGAACGAGCCTCTCGGGACAAGCCTCAACCGATGGCATTCTCGTCGACACGCGCACCAACTTTCGCCGCATCGACATCGACGATGCCGGTGCCGTAGCGCGCGTGCAACCGGGTGCCACGGTGCGTCAGGTGAATGCACGACTGCTGCGCCACGGGCGCAAGCTCGGCCCCGACCCGGCCAGCGAGATTGCCTGCACGATTGGTGGAGTCGTCGCCAACAACTCGAGCGGCATGGCGTGTGGCACGGCGCAGAACACGTATCACACACTGCGGAGCGCCGTCGTGGTGTTGCCGAGTGGCACCGTGGTCGACACGAGTGACCCTCAGGTAGAGCAACGGCTGCTTGACGCCGAGCCCGAACTCTGCGCGACGCTAATGACCTTACGAGCGCGAGTCATGACGTCTCCAAAGCTGCGCTCCGAGATTGTGCGTCAGTTTTCGATCAAGAACACGATGGGATACTCGCTCAACGCGTTCGTCGATTTCGACACCCCCGCCCAGATTCTGGCGCACCTCATGGTGGGCAGCGAGGGCACGCTCGGGTTTGTCGCCGAAGCAACATTCAACACGGTGCCCTTGCTGCCCCATGCCGCCACCGCGCTTCTCGTGTTCGAGTCGTTGTCGGCCGCGACCGACGCGCTGGTGCGCCTCGTGGCGACGGGACCGGCAACGATCGAACTCATGGACGCGGCGTCGCTTCGCGCTGCCCTGCTCGACGAAGAATCGCGAGCTGCTCTGCCAGAGCTGGAGATTGTCGGCCACTGTGCGCTGCTTGTCGAGTATCAGGCGGGGGACGAGAAGACCTTGGCCGCGCAATCCCGCACGGCGATGAAGCTGTTTGCGACGCTGCCCCTCGCGGTGCAACCTGAGTTGACGCGGGATGCGCGCGTGCGCGCATCCTTGTGGCACATTCGTAAAGGGTTGTACGCGACGGTGGCGGGCGCCCGACCGAGCGGCACGACCGCTCTGCTCGAAGACATCGCGGTGCCCGTGGCTCGCTTGTCAGAGACCTGCGAGAAACTGATTCGCCTGTTCGAGATTCACGGTTATTCCGATGCGGTGATTTTCGGGCACGCGAAAGACGGCAACATTCACTTTTTGGTCAACGAAGACTTTGAGTCGGCCACGAATGTGACGCGCTACCGAGCCTTCACCGAAGACATGGTCGAGATGGTTTTGGCGGCAGGAGGAACGCTCAAGGCTGAGCACGGCACGGGTCGCATCATGGCTCCGTTCGTAGAGCGACAGTACGGCGCCGAGCTGTACCAGGTGATGCTCGACACTAAGCACGCCGCCGACCCGGCTGGAATTTTGAATCCCAACATCATCCTGAGCGACGATGCCGACCTGCACCTCAAGCATCTGAAATCCACACCAACGGTCGAAAGCGAAGTCGATCGATGTGTGGAGTGCGGATACTGCGAGCCCGTGTGTCCGAGCAAAGACCTCACGATCACGCCCCGACAGCGCATCGTTGCGCGTCGCGCTATCACCCAGGCCCAGGTCGACGGGAATTCGGCCTTGGCGCGCGAGCTCACGCGCTCGCAAGCGTACGACTCGATTGAAACGTGCGCGGTCGATGGCATGTGCGAAACCGCGTGTCCGGTGCGCATCAATACCGGTGACTTGGTGCGCAAGCTTCGTGTCGACGAGTCGGGCACGATCGAACGTGCCACGTGGAACATTTCCGTTCGGCGCTGGTCGGGCGTAACTGGTCTGGTGTCTCGTGCGATGAGCACGATGAAACGGATGCCCGCAGGCCTGATCGCCGGCCCCAACCGACTTGCGCGGCTCGTGCTCGGAACAGACCGCGTGCCGCTGTGGTCGCCCGACCTACCCCCCGGTGGTGCTCGTCGGCAGGACCCGGCCCGGGAGGGTGCGCGGAATGTAGCGAGCCAAAACGGCGTTCCAACTCCCGATGCGGTCTACTTTTCGGCCTGCGTCGGAACCATGTTCGGCCCGGCCGAAGGAAACGGCGGTGTGGCGGTCGCACTCGACTCGTTGGCAGTCAAGGCGGGCATCAACCTTGTTCGGCCACCCGGACTGGAATCCCTGTGTTGTGGCACGCCTTGGAAATCAAAGGGCATGCACGTCGGGTACGAGGAAATGGTTGCTCGAACGGTCGACGCAATCTGGCTCGCGTCCGACGGCGGCCGACTACCCGTCGTTTGCGACAACTCGTCCTGCTCCGAGGGACTCGTCGGTGCCGTGAAGTCGGCAGCCTCACGTGACGCCAAATATTCAGCGCTCAACATTGTTGACGCGGTCGACTTCGCGGTCACGGCGATTCTTCCGCGCGTGCAGGTTGGAGAAAAGTTGGGAAGCTTCGTTGTTCACCCCACGTGTTCGAGCACGCGAGCCGGTTCCAATGCGAGCCTTCTGACGGTGGCGAACGCGTGCGCGCACGAAGCGGTTGTACCCGATTCGTGGGGATGCTGTGGCTTTGCCGGTGACCGAGGGATGCTGCATCCCGAACTGACGGCCAGTGCCACGGAAGCGGAGGCCAGAGAGATCGCCGAAATCAGCGCTGACGCGCATGTCTCGTGCAATCGCACGTGCGAGATTGGCATGACGCGCGCAACCGGTGAGCAGTATGTTCACGTACTTGAAACGCTTGACGCGCTTGCGTCAACTCGCGAAAGGAAACTCGCATGACCGAATTCGCAGGGCTCGTTGCCGTCGTGACGGGGGGTGCATCGGGAATTGGTGCGGCCGTTGTTCGCCGGCTGCACGAGGGCGGCGCATCCGTGGCCGTCTTCGACCTGAACCTTTCGAACATTCCCGACTACGCATACGGTGTTGTGGTCAACGTGGCTGATGACGCGAGTGTGACTGCAGCTGTTGATGCGGTCGTGTCAAAATTCGGCCGGCTCGACATTGTGGTGAATAACGCCGGCATTGGCGCGCAGGGTGATGTGGCGGGCAACGACGATGACGAGTGGCACCGCGTATGGGATGTCAACGTCGTCGGCATGGCCCGAGTTAGTCGAGCCGCGTTGCCGCATCTGCGAAATTCACCATCTGCGGCAATCGTCAACCTCTCCTCGGTTGTCGCAACTGCGGGTGTTCCACAACGAGTGCTCTACAGCGCGACAAAGGGCGCCGTACTCGCGATGACGCGGGCCATGGCGGCTGACCATCTGCGTGAGGGAATTCGCGTCAACGCCGTGAATCCGGGTACGGCCGACACCCCGTGGATCGACTCATTGCTGTCGAAGACTTCTGACCCCGTGGCCGAGCGCAAAGCGCTCGAAGCACGTCAACCCCACGGTCGATTGGTCAGCCCGGATGAGATTGCGCACGCCGTTGCGTATTTGGCAAGCCCGCGATCCGGCTCGACCACGGGCACGTCGGTGGCCGTTGACGGTGGCATGCAAGAACTGCGTTTGCGCCCGGAATAGGAATCGAAGACAAAACCGCCACCATGAATTCCCGAACTTCACCAGCGACGGCTGCGACTTTCGATCTCGCCGAGGGAATCGTGTGGGATGACCGTGCTGGCCTCGTGCGATGGGTCGACATTCGCGAGGGTCGAGTTCTTGCCGGCACGTTGTCGGGCAATGAAATTGAGATCGTGGATGACCGCCACCTTGGTCAGACGGTCGGCGCGGTTGCTCTCGCCGTCGATGGCGGGTTGCTCATTGCCGCGGCTCATGGTCTGGCCACAGTTTCACCGGACGGACAGGTTTCTTTTGGTCCCGACCTCTCTTCGGTCGTGGCTCCAGAG
>Ga0114976_10000761_pt1 | contig 20321 bp, 21 predicted proteins | sample S_130805_EF_Meta_FD_87319 | JGI IMG/M metagenome (GOLD analysis project Ga0114976, IMG submission 87319) | Freshwater microbial communities from Lake Simoncouche, Canada to study carbon cycling - S_130805_EF_MetaG | ecosystem: Environmental > Aquatic > Freshwater > Lake | place: Lake...
CAAGCGACTTGGTGACTACAGTATCATCACAGACCCAACTGTTCCAAAAACATATGATGAATAAAAAGCAGCAATGCATCGAGCAGACAGAAGGGTATGCTACTAACCGTAGTAACTGTTCCTCCTTCGGCGGACAGGTTTGTAACTATAGAACAAGCTATTAATGTATAAACAAGTAAAAACTAGCAGCGTTTGAGAGTTTATAAAGCCTCTGCATTTAAAAAGTAGTAATTTTAAATGGGAAAATAAGTTGTATTAATTATACCCAAAATGGGCGTATGAACAGGACTCTTATTGCATTTATATTTCTATCCTTGTCTTGTAGTATACTCTTGGCGCATGCATTTGGTTTATAATAAAAAGACATCTTTAGCTACAATATTAGACTATTTTCTTTCTTCAGGCATTTTAACCCCATTCAGAATATAGTTTTCCTAAATGTCCTCTAAATGCCTTATTTTTGAGTAAGATTGTGGGTTTTTAACTCCATTAAGTAGCTGCGAAACTAAACTAACCTTAGTGGTAATTTTACCTAGATGCATAAAAATCAAACAGTAAAAAGAAATCAAATGAAACTAATAATCACAATCACACTTCTTTTAATTGGACAAATAGCCTTTGGACAAGATAATGCTCATAAAATCGACACCTTTTTGACTTCCTTTGGTAACAAAGTAAATCTCAATGGAAATGTTTTGGTTGCTGAAAAAGGTAAAGTGATTTATAAAAAATCATTTGGTTTTTCAAATGACAGTACAAAAGAAAAATTAAATGAAAATTCAATTTTTGAATTGGCATCAGTATCAAAACAATTTACAGCAATGGCAATTGTAATACTGAAAGAAAAAGGGAAATTAAATTATGATGATAAAATGGCAAAGTATATTCCTGAACTTTCAAATTATGATAATATAACCTTGAGACATTTGCTAAACCATACAAGCGGACTGCCCGACTATATGGAAATAATGGACACAGCATTTGACAAAAGTAAAATAGCTACCAATAATGATATCATCAACCTATTTGCAAGACTTAAGCCACCTGTTTTATTTGAATCCAATACCCAATGGCAATATAGCAATACTGGCTATACTCTATTAGCATCAATAATTGAAAGAGTATCTGGTATGTCATATGCAGAGTATTTAAGTAAAGTTATTTTCAAACCCTTAAAAATGACCAATACCTTTGTTTACACAAGAAGATACGCACCTAAGGAAATTTCAAATTATGCTTATGGATATGTTTATTCCGATAGTTTAAAAAAATATTTTTTGCCAGACAACTTAGCCGAAACTAAAATGGTTGTGTGGCTTGATGGAATTGTTGGTGACGGAACAGTAAACTCAACTGTAATGGATTTATTAAAATGGGATAGTGCTTTGTACACTGATAAACTAATTTCAAAAGAAAGCAAAAACGAGGTTTTTACTTCATCTGAATTAAATGATAAAACTAAAACAAATTATGGTTTTGGTTGGTTTATCGAAGACAATGGAGTCTATGGAAACATAGTAAATCATTCAGGTGGTTGGCCCGGATATATGACATTGGTTGATAGGCATATACAAAATGATAAAACCATAATTGTACTTTTAAATTATATCAATGATAATACCTACATACCTGTATCAGATTTGAGGCGTTTACTTTATAATATTGAACCTATAAAATATATTGAACTTACTAATGAAGAAAAAGAGAAATTTGCAGGTGAATATAAAAATAGTAAAGGGAAAATAGTGAGCATGATTTATGAAAGTGGAACACTTTATAGAACAACTGATGATGGAGAAAAATTTGAACTGAAAGCTATTTCCAAAACTAAATTTCAAATGATGAAATATAGCCCTGATGTTTTCTATGACTTTATTATTAAAGACAATAAAATTGAAAAATATATTATGACACAACCCGAATTGAAAGTAGTAAGAGAATTAATAAGACAATAAAAACAGCAACTAACACGAGTTTAGCTACGTTGCTACTTCGTGTTGGCAAATTGGCGGTTCTCCCGATGATAGGCAGGACAGGTCAAAAACAAAGAAGTCAAATTCGTGTTAATGCTATGGGATTAGTCAAACATACTTTCGTAGCCTCGTTTACGCAAACGTTCTAGGGTAATGGTTGTAGTCATTATCGGACTTTGTTAGCCGCGGCGAACAGCCTACTTTGAGGGTTCTACTTACAGATCCGAAAATTAAAAAGATTTGCTCCTGCAATTGTGGACAATAAAAAAGTGCCATTTACTATAAAATTGCCTTTGAAGATATAAGGAAGATTTAAGTAAAAGAAGTTCACAAATTATATTTCCTTACACTAAATAAAAATCAAAAACTTCAAAACAGTTATCGGATTGGACAAGGTGTTTTGCTTAGGTGATTTTGGACTACTTATTTATACATTCATCAAAATTTTCTTACTTTTATGCATAAGGAAGTAAAAAAGAAAGAAAACAGATCATTATAATATGAAAGCAAAGAAGACATTATCAGAACTCTTGGTCAATTACTTTACCTTTGGCCTACTTGCATTACTATTATTTCCTACCGTTTGTTCCGGACAAGTCGCTACCCTAACAGTAAATAATACAACCACAACGGTACTAAACAACACACCCCTACTGTTTGGTATTACGTTTGATGCAAGAACAAGCATGATGGGAAATACATCGGTGGGTCAAATTGGATATTATGATTCCAGTGGTGTTGTGATACCTCAAGTGGATTCCCTTTTTTATGATTTTCCAATGAGCACACTACGCTACCCTGGCAATGCAATTGCGGTAGGGTACAACTGGAAAAAGGCAATTGGTCCGGTAAATACGCGTCCGAATCAGGACTTATTAGGCAATTTGGGGTCGCCTCAGCCGGTAAAATTTGGTTTTGATGAATTTATGGATTTGACAACTTCCAGAGGTGTGCCGGCATCCGAAATTCAGATAATGGTTCCTATTTATGACTCAGCAGCTATTGGCCTGACAGCTACTCAAGCACTGGCAGCAGTGCCAAATGTAATTAGTCACAATGCGGATTGGGTTGAATATTGTAATGCACCTAACGACAGCAGTAACGTTGGAGGAGGCATTGATTGGGCTGCGGTAAGGGCAGCAAACGGGCATCCAAATCCGTATGGAATAAAAATTTGGAATATAGGAAATGAACCTTGGTCCAGCTATGAATATGGCAATTCCTATGACAGTTGTAATTCCTATATCTCCACAGTAACTCCGATAATAGATGCTATGTTGGCTATAGATTCAACCCTAAAAATCACGATGCCCACCACAGGTAACCCTACTTATACTTTAGGCTGGTCATATGCATTATTAAGCTCGGGTTTAGTTTCTTCGGGCAAAGTATATGCTCTTTCTCAACATTATTTTCCTTCTGAGAATATGTCAACACAAGGAGTAAGTGCAGTTGATAATTCCCTTAACAACCTAATAACAGTTGCTGCTACCAAAGGGGTCAAAGTTATTGTCGGGGACTATGCCCACCATATTACCTCCAATAGCCCTACTGCTGCACAAAAAGATTCAGCTATGCAGTGGTTAGCTGCTAACCTTGAAGCCGATTTTCTACTCATGCTTTCTCAAAAATCGACTATTGAAAGAGCAAATTTCTGGGTATATGGTAATGCACAAGCTGTTTGGCATCCAATTCGGTACAATTCACCTGGGAATTATACTTTAATGCCAGCAGCAGACATATATAAAATTCTATTCCCGGCATTCTTAGACAATTCGGTGCAAGTTTCAACAACATCTCCTGCTGCAAGTGATGGTATTTCTTATGCCGTGCGATCAAATGCCTTTGTATCTACTGACCTGAACTATCTAAATGTCGTAGCAGTAAATCGTGATAAAATGAATACTGTTCCCTTACAAGTTACAGGAACAATAGGATACTCCCTTAACAATGCCAGACTTTTAACCGCAACTACAAATACTTCGGAAACAATACTTGAAACAACTGCTACAATAGATACAAATGGAAATTTTGTGCTTCCTCCAATGAGTGTATTGATTTTAGAATATACCAACGCAGCGTTAGCAATTGATGAATCCTATAAGAACAATTCATCCTTTAAACTTTATCCCAATCCTGCAGATGACATTTTACGTTTTACAGAGACTTTAACGAACATCGAGGTTTACAACGCATTTGGTCAAAAAGTTACTACTACTATAGAATTTGGGAATAGCATTTCCGTTAATCAACTTCCTAATGGTATTTACTTTATTAAGTCGGACAAGGGTATAATGAGATTTTCAGTGATGCATTAATACAAATTTTGTATGTTTTGTAGCAAGTTGCGATTCCTTGGAATTAACAGATTTCAAAACCTGAATTCAACTTGGTAAAACAAGGAGATTTGACCTTTAGACTTTGCCGAATTTTTGATTAAGCACATGAAAAATGCAGGTATTTTGTTATATCTACTTTTCCTTTCAACTATTTCCTATAGTCAAAAAATCGTTTCTGGCACTTATGATTCCGGTTTAATACTTGCATATGATTCTACAAACAATCTATTGACAGGATTTTATGAAAATAGTACAGGTTGGGACGAAGCAACAAGCAGTCCGAAGTTTTCTTGCACGTTTTATATCGAATGTGTTCCTGAGGGAAATACTGTTAAAATAAAAACCTATTATCCAGGCGATAAATTAGAGGAAACAATAACTGGTACACTTGAAATCATTGATAATAAAACCGTTCAAATTGCCTTATTTGAAGAACATGGAGGGTGTTGGAATGTTCAACATTTCACTGATCAGCCCATTACATTTAGCTTACAAAATGAAAAATCTTGGGTTCAAATCAGGTATATTAACGTCGCCAAATCTCATTTCTATTCTAGCAAAAACATGGAAAAAAAACTAAAATCCTATTTGGTTAAAAAAGATGTTGTTTGCATTGAAACAATGGATAATACCTGGGCATATTCCATATTCTTTGGCAAGAAAACAACAAAAGGTTGGATAAAAACGGCTGAATTGAATACGTTAGATTCGAAATAAATTTTGCTTCGCGACTATAAAGATTTCATTACATTGTTTACACCACCAATAATCTTAGAAACCGAAAGAACCCTATTACGCAACCTGACAGAAAAGGATGCAGAAAACCTGTATTTATTAAATCTGGATCCCGAAGTCCTAAAATATACAGGGGACAAACCATTTGAAAATATTGCGGAAGCAAGACTTTTTCTTAAAGCCTATGATCAGTATGAAAAATATAGGGTTGGCAGACTTGCAGTAATTGACAAGAAGACAGATATATTCATTGGATGGTGCGGCCTTAAATTTAGTCTGGAAGCAAAGGAATATGATATTGGATTTAGATTTTCAAGGGAATACTGGAATAAAGGATATGCAACCGAAACTGCCCGAAAGTGTCTTGATTATGGCTTCAATGATCTTAAAATTGATACCATACTTGGACGAGCGATGACAGCCAACAAAGCTTCCATTAAAGTGCTTGAAAAACTTAAAATGACCTTTAAACAGCATTTTGACTTTGACGGTGAGGAAGGGGTTATTTATCAAAAAAGAAATATACATTCTCATTTTTACAACCCCTAATTTATAAGTGACTCTTTTAATTCCTGATACTACAACTTTTAATAATATCTCAATTATAAAAAAATAGTTTACTATTGAAGTAAAAATATCCCCCCTCATGCTTAAACCAGCCCTACTCTTATTTTGTTTTTTGGCCTTGTTAGGCATATGCGAAGCTCAAAGAGCTGCGTCTGCTGCGGGAACCTCAGTCACTGAGGCACAACAGATTGCTCGACCAGAAGTTGGTCCTGATGGCTTTCGGGTCGTGGAATTTAGGGATCTGAAAATAGCTGAAGGTAAACAATTGCGTAATGGTAAATTTTTTAAAAAGTATAGTTTTGATATAAAGGCGGGGGAGTCTTTTCATATTGTGGGCTATGCCACCCAATTTAATGTTTGTCTCTCTCCTACAATTGGCAGTGCCCGGGTTCAACCGGTTAGAGACACCACTTATGTGTCAGGCGAAAGCTATGCATATTATGACGGCAAAGTGAGTACTAATGAAACGGTGCAGTTTACCATTTCAAATGAAAACCAACTGAAAGGGGATGAAACGTATTACCTCCAGGTTGTGATTGCGACGGACAGCGTGCGAATGCCCCCTTCCCAAAATTTTTGCGATATGCTTGCACTGATTGCACGGAACGGACGGTATGATTTCTTTATGTTAAAATCGGATTACTTAGGAAGGATTGAAAACCCGGCAGGATACATTGACCATTACAAATGTGTTTTAGGAACGGATGAAATCAGTTATTTCCTTAAGCAAAGTCCCGAATATTATACGGTAGTTTTTGCTTCAGAAGATTTGAATGCCTGCAAAGCGCAGTTGGATAACACCTATGCTCTGGTCAAAAATTGCATAGAATCCTGGCAATTTACCCCAAAATTATCTCAAAAATCAGATGAGAGTTTGCCCAAAGATTTTGGTCCTGTGCAGTATAACATTGAGTTTCAGGATATGGATAGTTACAGCTATACCATTATGCTGAGTCTGGGCGCATATCCCAAAGGGAAAGGATATATAATGACCTGCCAGATTTACTTAAAATAAAGTTCGGTTTATAGGCATTTCTGTTTTCTGAAATTTTTTAAGTTAATTGTGACATGAAGAAATATTGTCTGCTACTTATATTGTTTCTGTGCCTTGCTAAAACAGGCGATGCGCAGGAAAGCAACCCCAATTATGATGCAGCCCTTGCTGAAAAACTTGGCGGTGATGATTATGGGATGAAAGGATATATGCTTGTGATTTTGAAGACAGGAAGCAACACCTCAACAGATTCCCTTAAACGGGACAGTTGTTTCAGAGGTCATCTCGCCAATATCATGAGGCTTGCAAAAGAAAATAAGCTAGTGGTAGCCGGTCCATTAGGCAAAAATGATTCCAACTACCGAGGCATTTTTATTCTGAATGTTGGGACAAAATCGGATGCTGAAGCTTTGCTTGCAACCGACCCTGCAATTACCGAAGGGTATCTGGCTTTTGATATGTATAAATGGTATGGCTCAGCCGCACTTCCTGAGTACCTAAAAGCAGATGATAAAATCTGGAAAAACAAGCCTTGATTTAAACTGAATTTTTCGACCAGAAATAAATTATTTAACATTCCGGTAATATACATTGGCAATTTAATTTTGAGCATTCACATAGCTTTGGTAAATTAACTCATACAAAAAATGACAACAACAGAAGTAGCTAATGCACTGGTTGCGCTTTGTCGCGAAGGCAAAATTGACGAAGTACAGGCAACCCTTTTTGCTGACAATTCCGTTAGCATCGAAGCGGACGAATCTATGGGACCAAAAGTGGTAGAAGGTCTGGAAGCAATTAAAGCAAAATCAGTACAATTTCAATCAGGTGTAGAAGCTTTTCATGGAGCAACTATTTCCGATCCTATTGTTGCTGGTAACTCTTTTGCTATCACCTGGTCAATGGACGTGACTATGAAAGGTCAGGAAAGAATGACTATGGAAGAAGTTTGTGTGTACAAAGTTGAAGACGGTAAAATCGTTCTTGAGCAGTTCTTCTATTAATCTACTCTCCTAAAAAAGTATAACTCCGGTACCTAAAAGACCGGAGTTTTTTTTGAATGGTCTTTCTGAATTTTTTAATACTTTTATCCGGAGTTTTTTCTGGTTAAGTTTTAATTTTCGGAATTACCTAACACAATCTTAAACTGTTCAAAACGTATGGCAAGAGTCAGCACTTACCTCAATTTCAAAAACAATACAGAGGAAGCTTTCAATTTTTACAAATCCATTTTTGGTGGAGAATTTACAGGTGGTGGGGTTGCCCGATTTAGGGATATTCCTGTAGCTGAAGGCATGCCACCCATACCAGAAAGTGATAAACACCTGATCATGCATATCGAGTTGGAATTGTTGGGAGGACATATTCTCATGGGTACTGATGCACCCGAATCCATGGGTTTTAAATTGCACTATGGCAACACCATGCATATTAATCTGGAACCAGATACCCGTGAAGAAACCAAACGTTTATTTGATGCTTTGTCTCAAGGCGGAACCATAACAATGGAACTGGAAGATACTTTCTGGGATGCCTATTTTGGTAGTTGCATAGACAAATTCGGTGTATCCTAAATGTTTAATTGTCCGAATAAAAAATAAAGAAATTACCAAATATTTTTTCTCTTTGTGAACACTATGGAAACACAACCAATTGTTATTTCTGCTGAAATCAATGCACCAATTAAAAAGGTTTGGCATTGCTGGACAAATCCATCGGATATCATGCAGTGGAATGCGGCTTCAGAAGATTGGCATTGTCCAAATGCTGAAAATGATTTGCAGGTCGGTGGTAAATTCACCTACATTATGGCTGCCAGGGATGGTAGTTTTTCTTTTGGATTCGGTGGCGAATATACTGAGGTACATCCTCAGGAAAGAATTGCCTATGTGTTAGGAGATGAACGAAAAGTGATTATCACATTTGAACCACAGGAACACTCTGTATTGGTTACTGAAACATTCGATCCTGAAACTGAAAACAGCAGAGAACTACAACAAAATGGATGGCAGGCCATCTTAAATAATTTCAAAAAATACACAGAACGATCTATTTAATTGCAATGACAGAACCTATCTACACTTGCCTTTGGTTTGACGGAAACGCCAAAGAAGCTGCAACATTTTATTGTTCCATTTTTAAAAATTCCAAGATTCTTTCTGACACCTCAATGATGGTGAAGTTTGATCTGAATGGGAGAACTTTTATGGGACTAAATGGTGGTCCTCTTTTTACTTTTAATGAATCCATTTCATTTGTTGTGGAATGTGCTGACCAGGAAGAAATTGATTTTTACTGGGAAAAACTTACTGAAGGTGGACAAGAAAGTATGTGTGGCTGGTTGAAGGATAAGTATGGTGTTTCCTGGCAAATTGTACCTGCTATTTTAGGTCTGTTGATGTCGGACCCTGAAAAAGCTCCGAAAATATTTTCTGCGTTTAGGGATATGAGAAAATTTGATATTGCTAGTCTGTTGGCAGTATAAATCGGTTTCGGATAAGGAACGCGAACATTTGGCATCATCAAAAGGATATTCTGAATTTTCAGAAGACCTTACTATATTCATTTTGAAATTACCTCAAATTGAATATATTTGTATGTTTCAATGACCATTCATCCCGATATATTATTAACCTATGGTGCTTCAAACAAAAAGCTAAATAAAGGAGATATCATTTTCGAAGTTGGCGAGGAACCTCGTTTTTATTTTCAAATTGTCACAGGAAGGGTTAAAGTGTACTCTTTGAATAATCAGGGCAAGGAATTAATTCAAGGTCAGTTTATAGATGGCGAAAGTTTCGGAGAGCCCCCTCTGTTTGTTGAGCATCCCTACCCTAGCACAGCAATCGCCTGTTCAGATGTCATCTTGTTAAAATTATCGAAGGAAAAGTTCTTCATTGTTCTGAAAGAAAACCCTGAACTTTGTTCCGCTTTGTTATACACCTTTGCCCAAAGGATATATAATAAATCAATCACTGCCCAGATTTTAAACAGCCACACCCCTGAACTAAAAATTCTGGGGTTTTTAGAGAAACTTAAATCTGAAGCAATAAATCCCTTAGAGAAACAGGTTGTGCCCTTAACCCGGCAGCAAATTGCAGATTCGGTAGGCTTACGCGTCGAAACCGTAATACGTACCCTGATAAAACTGGAAAAAGAACAAAAACTTAAAATCATTAACCATAAGGTATATTATTAGAATGTTCCCAGTTAAACCGCAACTCTGGATCAGAATTTGTATTTTCAACTTACTTATAGTTGCAGGATTGGGGGTTGTAATGAGGTTCAAAGCTGGATTTTCCTTTCCCTGGCTTAACCAAAAATATCTCCAGGAAGGCCACTCTCATTTTGCCTTCTCAGGTTGGGTTACTTTGCTCCTAATGGTTTTAATGGTAGAATCATTAGGTAAATCCATATCTAAAACAAGTAGCACTTATTTCAACAGACTTTTTATTGCCTACCTTATATGTGCTTATGGGATGGTAATCACATTTGTCGCTGAAGGATACGGTCCCTTTTCTTTGTTTTTCTCTACGGCTTCCTTGGTGATTTCTTTTTTATTCACTTATATTTTTTTCAAGGAAATACAAAGGCAAAAAACACACCCTGGCCGGAACTGGTTTCTAGGGGCTTTATTATTTAATTTACTTTCCACTCTGGGCACCGGTTACCTGAGTGTTATGATGGCTTCCGGGCATCCAGAGCAACATGCCTATCTTGCATCTGTATTTTGGTATCTTCATTTTCAATATAATGGATTGTTTTTGTTTTCCTGCATTGGATTGTTTATACACTATATTCAGGATAAATATGGAATTGTCCCTGATTTATATACAGTTTTCAGATTGATCTTCTTCAGCTGTATTCCAGCTTATGGATTGTCTGTTTTATGGATGGATTTACCCATCTGGGTATATGTTTTAATTGTTACAGCGACAGTATCTCAATTTTTTGGATGGATACTGTTTCTTCGAAAAATCAATTCTTTATTCAAAGGCAAAGATCTTTTATTAGGTAGAGATGGCATTATATTTATTTATTTTTCTGCGGCAGCCCTAACTATTAAGTTCCTATTACAACTAAGTTCTACCGTACCTCAGATTAGTCAATTTGCATTTGGTTTCAGACCTATTGTAATTGCGTATCTGCACTTAGTACTATTGGCAGGAATTAGTGGTTTTTTACTAGCTTATATTTTCCTGAAGAAATTTTTAACGTTTACCAAAACGGCAAAAATCAGTCTTTATATTTTCTTTATTGGCATATTACTAAATGAATCAATTCTGGCTGTACAGGGCATTGCTTCCATTTCTTATACACTGATTCCCTTCATATCTGAACTACTTTTTCTGGTGGCGGTGATATTATTCGTTTCCATGCTAATTCTAAATTTTACTTTATCAAGAGCAAACACTTCGCGGGAAACTAATAGCTTATGATTGAAATCATAAGAGGGAGTTATTGTTTCACCGATTTTTGCAAAAAATAACTCCATGAAAAAATCAATTTTACTTATTGCAATAGGAGCAAGTGTTGCATTTTTCGGATGTGGTCCTTCTGAAGAATCCGGATCAACTCAAGAATCAACTGTATCTGAATCAGGCGCAGGACAATCTGCGGTAAAAGATGAGACATCTGCTCCAAATATTGTTCAGGTAGCTTCTGGTAGCAAAGATCATTCAACATTAGTTGCAGCGGTAAAAGCAGCGGATCTGGTAGATGCCTTAAGTAATGCCGGACCTTTCACTGTATTTGCTCCAACCAATGCTGCATTTGATAAACTACCTGCTGGCACAGTGGAAACGCTATTAAAACCTGAAAACAAAAATGATCTGAAAAATATTTTGGAATACCATACTTATGTTGGCTCCTTAAAACCAGAATATCTACAGGACGGTCAACAATTCGGGCAGGTAAATGGAGGATATGTAAAAATTACAAAAAAAGGCGAAAAAATATATGTAAACGGATCGGAAATTCTAGCATCCATTCCAACATCGAATGGAATGATTCATGTTATCAACGATGTTTTACTTCCAAAATAAAAGTGTGTTTTAAGATGAAATTAAGAATAAAAAAGCAGTGTTAATTCGCTGCTTTTTTTGTTTTATTTAATATTCAAGAATACTAAGGCAATATTTTTTACTGAATAATTTTTATCTGCATAATGGTAGCAATGCTGGAAGCTTTGCTTTTCATCAATTCAGCTTTTTCACCTTCAAAGTGTTCATCAACAGCTTGGGTAAATAGTTTAACCCAGCGATCGAAATGCTCTTTTTTGAGAGTACTTTTTGCATGAATCTTCCTGTGAACTTCCAAAGGATTGCCTTCATATCCTCCAGTATAGAACACTACGTTTTCCCAGAAAGCATACATTACTGGCAGGTGCTTTTTCCAGTTCACCTGAATAACTTTGGTAAAAAACTCAGGCAATAAATCATCCATTAAAACTCTTTCATAAAATTTATTTATTACCAATTCTATATCTTCCCGATGTACAATATCCTTTTTCATTTAAGTAATTGACTCCCGCACAAGCAGACAAATTGCATTTTCTGTACATTCTACCGCATGCACAACTCCGGATGGTATTTCAGTTTCTTCAAACTGTGACAAGGTTTTCACAGAATCCCCTTCCGAATAAATAACTTCACCAGAAAGCACACTAAGTTTAGCTTTATTCTGGGTTTTATGATCTTTAAGAATCATTCCTTTTTTAAAGACAATTAATAGCACTTTGCAATGATCGCTTTTATACAATGCTTCCACAACAGGGTGTGCAGATGTTTCAAGCTGTTGCATGATAGTTTGTAGGCTCATAAATCCTTATGATTAAATTTAAACAATGAAAAAGTAAAGGGAAAAACAATCCATGCAACCAAGAGCAGAAAGGTAAGCAGAAGCCCAAAACCTGTTCCAAAAAAGTCCTTAAAAATAGCGCCGGTATACCCCATCATAGCAGAAATATCCAGTTGCATTAGCATCATAATTCTGGATAGGTCAACCGGACTAAGTGCAGTAATGGCCACCATAATTTTTTCAATAGGATAGTCTGAAAACTGAAACATCAAAAACAAAACTATCCCATCAAAAAGGAAGGCAAAATAGAGCCACAACAATACAGACATGCCAATGCCTTTGGCTTTGTCTCTGAATAGAATTGAACTTAAAAAAGCAATAGAAACAAAAATCAATGTGATTAGTATTCCAATGAGAATCATCATAGTGGCTTTTTCAGTTTCTGCATAAATCAGTAAGGGAATTCCGGCACCTAGTAAAAAGGAAAAAACCAGACTAACAGACAAGCCAGAAAACAAACTAAACCAAATGGTTTTTCTTGGCACCGGCTGACTTAGCATCAGTTCAATAAATTCAGAACTATTATAAATATAAATCGTAGAAAACAGAACTGATACAAGTGGAACCGTTAATAAAATAACATTTAACAAAGTCAATAACCCTTTAGAACTATTGTCTTCCAGGTTAAAGGAAGTCCAGGATAACAGTGCAATTAACAGTGTATACAAGACCAGCACTCTGTTCTTCAGAATATCCAGCAATACATATTTTGTAATACGAATCAATTGATGGTTTTTTTTAAAAAGGTAGTGATGGCTTTGGAGATTTTGTTTTCTCCGGTTTCTGCTTTCAGCAATTCAACATTCTTATGGAAAATAATTTTTCCTTCCTGCATAAAAATCAATTGAGTGACCAAATCATCCAATTCGCTGAGCAAATGAGAAGTAATCAGAATAAGTTTTCCTTTTTCCTTTTCTGAAATAATTTTCTCTTTTAATATTTCTGCCGACAATGGATCAAGTCCGGCGGTAGGTTCATCCAGAATCAGCACATCCGGATTAAATAGAAACGCTAATGTTGCACTAACTTTTTGTGTAGTGCCTCCACTGAGTGTCCCCATCCTTTTATCCAATATCTTATTGATCTGGTATTTATTAAACAACTCTTCATCCATTTCTGCATCTGAATTTCTAATACCTTTAATCATTTGAATTACCTGTCCTATGGTAATATGTTGAGGATATCTGCCAATTTGAGGCATGTAGCCTATTTTTTCTCTGTAGGTAAAGTCCTTTTTTATGGTTTTATGATTGAAAAAAATCTCTCCCTGTTCGGGTAAAACCATACCAAGAATGCTTTTAATTAATGTTGTTTTACCGCAACCATTTGGACCTATGAGTGCGATACATTCCCCTTTGTTTAATTGTAGACATACTTCATCCAGAGTCAATAATTTACCAAATTTTTTTACTATTTTTTTAACTTCTATCATAATTTCATTGCATGCATCAAAGGCTTTTCATCAATAAAAAGTTCAGGGGTCAGACTGGGTAATATTTTTTCTGATTTATCGAGTAACATTATGATGATACTTCGAAACAATAACATAGCCGCAGGATACCTTTCTACAATTACAGAAAACAAACTTAAAGGCCTATATGGAACATCCCCTATATTATCTCGGTTGAGATCATATCCTTCGTATTTGTCCCAATAATTCTCTGAAAACTGGTTTAAAGTAAGATTTCCATTTGTACTGACATCAAAAGTATTCCCACTGAAATTATTATGCAATAAAACATTGTCCATGCAGTTTGCCTGGATTTTAAGTCCCCAACCATTAGCAGTGAACTTGTTCCGCTCTGCTTTGATTCGATTGGTTCCATCCATAAATACCGCAGATGTATTTCTTTCAAATGTATTACCTCCTAGGTAACAATCTGAAATTTCTTTTAACAATAATCCATACGAAGCATCACCCCAATTCATTGTAAAAGTATTGTTCATCATGACCACTCGTTTTGTAAACATAACCGCAACACCAGCACCATTTTGACTAAACAGATTCGTAAAATAAGCGTCATCATTTGAAAACATAAAATGCAATCCATAACGGATATTTTCAACTGAAATGTTTCTCCAGATCACAGAATGCGTTACAAACTCAAAATAGATTCCATCCCGATTGCCTTTTATGAAATTTCCTATAATCTGAAGGCTGTCGCTCTTCCAGCAATGCACACCATTACCAATCTGTTGCTCTTGTTTTCCGAAAGCTTCAATTACATTGTTCTTAATCAGGCAATTGTGACTGTATTGAATGTAAATTCCAAAAAAATTATCATACAGGTGATTGTTTAAAATCTGCACATTGTTGCACTCATATACTTTAATTCCACCCGGATCATCCAGTGTTGCATACCCGGAATGTTGAATCCGGAATCCTTTAACCGTAACATCATCAGCTTTAATTGTCAATACTTCATATTTTCTGTCACCATCCAAGACCGGATATTGCTCTCCACCAAAAAATATTGATTTATCAATGATAATATTTCCTTCTTTATATATCCCGAATTCGACGAGAACAGAATCGCCATTTTCCGATAGGGATATGGCTTGTTTTATTTGAGTACAGACCTGGCCTGTGCCTACCCGAATTGTTTTTGCACTTGCACTATAAAAGGTTGCAAGACACAAATATAAAACGAGCAATCTTTTCATATCAATGCCTCCTTATTGCTTCCCAAGTTTCAGTAGGTATATTCCATGTTTGCGACAACTTCTGGGCTTTGGCCAGTTCTTTAAATGCAGCTACATTTCCGCCCATAGGGCTTCCTAATTCTTCATGCCTTACATATATTGCCTTTGTTGCATCAATCAGGACATTGTTAGAGGAATAGTCATGCACATAGTACAGTTTTATCTTCACTTCAGCATGTTCTTTTTCAAAACCTAACATACAATGAAGGTCATCAAATTTCATTACCCTTCCCTTTTCTGTGATTAATTCTGCACCAAACTTTCCATCTGCAATGGTCATTTTACAATAGTCACAATCATCTTTGTTCAACTTAATTGATTCCGGATACTGTGCGCTACAAGACAATAATGCACTCATCGCAATAACAATGGCTATTCCACTTTTTAATGGTTGCTTTTTCTTTAAAAAGTTAACCATTCTGTATTCAAAAAATACAACTATAAGCATCATTATTCCCGACGCTACTAATGCCCACCCTCCCAAATCTGGGACAGAATATGCTCCGAAATTCAATAGTTGCTTAAATCCAATTAAAGGAGGTTGATAGGCCATTCCTGGTACAACAATAGCTGCATGAGGATTCAAATTATGCCCATAGTCATATTCCCACCACCAGAAATCTACCATAGCAGCAATGCCAAACAGAACAAAGGAAATAAAAGTAACTAAAACCAGTTTTCTGTATCCGAGTATAGCCCCAAGAAGGGAAAGAAGAGCAAAACCACCAATGATGTAGGGCAATACTTTAAACTCGACAAATTCTTCTTCATGAAGGGTCTTCATACCAATATAATGATTTAGCCCATTGATAATTTCTACCTGACCTCCAATTTTATTGGAATAAATCTGAAGTAGGAGACCTTCCGGATATTGTGGAGCATCCAGCTCTATTCTCCATATTGGTACAATAATCGATACTGACAACAGAATAGCTGCAATAATCAGTACAAATTTTGACTTATTTGAAATTTTTGGTTGCATAATTTGTTACCAGGAGTCAATAAAAAAGGAGCAGTCTAGAACCTAGATTCTTTACTGCTCCTAATGTATCAGTTCATTTTATTTATTTTCAGGAACCGGTTTTCCAAGACTAAAGGTCAAAGGCACAGAACTTCCTGCAGGAGAAACTCTTACATAGCCCTGCATTTCCTGATGCAATGCACTACAAAAATCTGTGCAATACATTGGAAACATACCAACACGATCTGGAACCCATTTCAAGGTAGAGGTTTCGCCCGGCATAATCAGAAGTTCAGCATTTGCAGCACCTTTAATAGCAAAACCATGCGGCACATCCCAGTCTTGTTCCAGGTTAGTAACATGGAAAAATACTTCATCACCGATTTTCACCCCTTCAATATTATCTGGAGAAAAATGTGAACGGATGGAGGTCATATATACATGTACCGTTTTACCTTGTCTGGTAACTTTTGTTTCAGACTCACCTTTAGCTGCATATGGATGATGGTTATCTTCGATTTTAAAAATTTTCACCTGACCATTTTTCTGAATCAATTCAGCAGGAGCAGCCTGTGCATAGTGAGGTTCTCCTATGGTTGGGAAATCAAGTATCAACTCCATCTTATCACCACTGATGTCAAACAGTTGTGCGCTCTGAGCCAACTCAGGACCTGTTGGAAGATATCTGTCTTTTGTGATTTTATTATACGCGATTAAGTATTTAGGATTCGGCTTTCTTGTATTTCCTCCGGGAATACACAAGTGACCAACGGAATAAAAAGTGGAGGCTCTATCCAATACAGCCAAATCTTTAATATTCCATTTTACCACTTCTGAAGAAACGAAAAATGAGGTATAAGCATTTCCATTTCCATCAAACTCAGTATGTAAAGGACCTAAACCCGGTTTTTTAACTTCTCCGTATAATGCAGATTCGTATTTTATAACTGGAATACCTTCATATTCTCCATCAAAAGCTTTATCAGCTATTGCTTTTTGTAATTTATCAAAGCTAAATACGGGTATCAATGCCGCCAGTTTACCACTACCTACAATGTATTCTCCTGTTGGGTCAACATCGCAACCATGCGGTGATTTTGGACATGGAATAAAATAACAGATGTCTTTCAATTCTGATACATCCAGTACAGTCACTTCTTTTTCAATTGTTGAAGTCGCTGTTTGGGTGGATTCGTTGTAAACATTATGTGCATAGGCAACAGGCATCTTTTTTCCCTTGCCGGCTTTCAGATATTCTTCTGCTTTTTTCCAATTCACGGCCATAATAAAATCCTTATCCTTTTGTGAGGCATTAACCTCAAGAAGAGTGCTTGCTTGTTCTGTATTATAACAGCTAAAGAAAAACCATCCATGAGATTTTGCTCTTCCGCAACGAGCAAGGTCAAAATTTACGCCTGGGGTTCTAAGCTGAAAAGCAATTTTCATTTCACCACTTTCAGGAGCTACACTTACAAAACTGATATGACCTTTGAAATTCTTTTTATAAGAATTAATAGGAACATCTCCATTATCATTATCTCCTGGCACACTGAAACGGGTACCTGCAACGATATATTCTGAATTTTCGGTACCAAAAGGAGAACTGTGATTGCCTCCACTATTTGGCAGCTCAATTATCTCTGCGGTACGGAATGTTTTTAAGTCAATTCTTGCCAATCGGGGTGTATTGTTGGCATTGGCAAATACCCACTTGCCATTTATCTCTCCGTTGGTTTGAGATAATTCGGTATGATGCAAATCATCCCAAGGCACAAATCCATGTGAAGTATTGAGCATAGGCTTGGTTTCTTCGCTGTAGCCCCATCCCTTTTCAGGGTCAACAGAAAATACAGGAACCACTCTGAGCAATCGTCCACTTGGCAGACCATATACGCTCATTTGTCCACTGAAGCCTCCCGAAACGAAATTATAAAATTCGTCGTATTTGCCGGGAGCAACGTAGGCTTTGGCTGCGTTGCCATTTACTGCATTGCCAGAGTTCTTAGGCTTGCAGGAATAAATACTTACCGCTGAAAGGATTAACAGTAAGACTAATAAATTTACTTTTTTCATGATAAAAGGATCTGAGTTTTGTTTATTTTACTCCGTCGTTTTTGCGCATAAATTCCAGAATTTGTCTGGCATCTTCATCCGAAAGTCCCTGATTAGGCATTCTGACCAGACACAACTCAAGTTGAGCCTGAACTGCAGGGTCTTTGTCGATCATTGGATCAGGATTGGTGATGAAATTCAAAATCCAATAGGGTGATCTTCTTTCAGTAACTCCTTTCCATCCCGGACCTACCAGTTTTTCATCTGTAGGTTTATGGCAGGAGGTACATTTGGTACCAGCTATTGCTTCGCCTTTGGTTGCCATTCCCTGATCCAATGCTCCCAATGTCACATTAGATTCATTAAATTTCCCTTCACCTCTGTTTGGATCATAGGAAACAGGTTCTTCCAACATACTAATTGGCTCTGTGTTACCACTTGATTTTTTCCCGGAATCATCTCCACATCCGGCAAGCAGGATTAAACAAGTTCCTGCAAATAGTATATTTTTAACAGTAAGCATAAAGTGTACTTTCTTTGGGACAAAAGTACCGGTGGCCTTATCGCCTGATTTATGATTGAAATCATACTCTGGCAAACCTTATTTGGTTTGCCTTCCATGGTTAACTTTTCATTTTAGCTTTATTATGCTATTAAAACCTTTTTAAAATAATTTAGAAAATAACCTTACATTGTAATCGGAATTTTATATATTCAAAAATGTCAAAAGGGAAAGATACCAAAGAGAAATCCGTTAAAAAACCGGCAGCCAAAAACCTGAAGGAAAAGCGTGCTGATAAGGCTGCAAAGCGGGAAAACAAGTCAAATGAGGGTAAAATAAAGTTCTAGCAGATCCCTTCAGTTTCATTAACCTAAGTTTAAATGGCTATGCTTCACCCTTTGAAGTTTAGTACCATTTTGTCCTAACTATACCCCGTATATTAATTAATCCTTAATTTCGGGAAGAATCCTGTGATTTAAAATCAGGTTCCATCTTCAACATTCCTGTGAAAAGAATTCTCCCTTTCCTCCTTTTGGTATACATGACCTGTGGTTTATCAGCCCAGATATCTTTCTACCATTTCCCTAAAAACAATCAGCTGTATCCCAGAAACCTAAGCACAAATATGGCTCAGGTGAAAATCAGCGGCACTTCGACGGCAGTTGTTGCGGACAGTTTGGCTGTTAGTATTTTAAGGAGTGATGGCCAATCCTGGAGAACCGCCTATGCAATCACCAGTTTTGTGAATGACAGTTTTGATCTGGCATTTGACATTGATGCCATGCTGGAAAATTATCTGTTCACCGTTGAACTGATTGATGGCTCTGGTCCTACATTGGTCGATACTGCTGGAAATGTAGTTGCAGGGGATGTGTATGCCATTCAGGGTCAGTCCAATGCACAAGCAGCTGCATACAACGGCGATGCCAATATCTGGCAGAATAATTATATAAGAACTTTCGGTAATCCGGATCCAAATGGATATGGCGACCAGAACTGGTATATCGCAGAAGGAAACGGATTTTATACAGCAGGAACTGTTGGTCAGTGGGGATTAAAACTGGGATATGAACTTCAATCCAATACCGGAATACCTGTCGCAATCATTAATGCTGCTGACCCAGGCCAACCCATTGAGCATTTCCAAAGAAATGATACTTTAATAAATGATTCTTCGACCAACTACGGCCGTTTGTTTAGAAGATCTGTGAATGCTAAAGTTAAAAATAAAATCAGAGGCATCTTTTTTTATCAGGGAGAATCCGATGGCTCCAGAGCAACTATTCACAAATCTCTATTTGAGGAAATGTATTACGACTGGGTAAGCGATTACTTAGGACTGGAAGTGGTTTATGTGGTACAGGTTCGGGAAGGATGCGGTTCTCCTACTTTAGAACTCAGGGACAATCAAAGATTATTTGCTACCTACCTGCCTATGGTGAAATGCATGACCGCAAATGGTTTACCCGGACATGATGGTTGCCATTATGCCTTACCCGGCTATGAAAAACTCGGACTAAAAATTTCCAAACAGTTGCTCAATGATTTATACAGCATTCCCCTCACGGAACAATTGAACATTAATGTGCTGGATGCTCAGTTTATCAATGCGGATAATACAAAAATATTGTTAACG
>Ga0114976_10000763_pt1 | contig 20314 bp, 15 predicted proteins | sample S_130805_EF_Meta_FD_87319 | JGI IMG/M metagenome (GOLD analysis project Ga0114976, IMG submission 87319) | Freshwater microbial communities from Lake Simoncouche, Canada to study carbon cycling - S_130805_EF_MetaG | ecosystem: Environmental > Aquatic > Freshwater > Lake | place: Lake...
ACATACTCCTTGAACTTGTTGAAACCAAACCCCTGCTCGCGCGGATCTTCGTTGGCGGCCGCGTCGTACTGGATGACGTTCTGCAGTGCGCGCATCGGCGTCTGCGTGCGCGCAGGAGAGCGCTGAAACCCAAAGTGAAACAGTTTAATGATAGGGTGAAGCGTCGAGAGTTGCTTCAGAAGGTTGTGCGAAACCTTCGAATACCCCGTCACCTGCTCGGTGTGCGTGCTGACCAGTAGGAAACGAAGAGGTGCCATGCTTACCTTAGTATTTTTCGAATGTCTAAATATAATACGAATGGCAAACGTAGCAGCAAAGTTTACGGGCAACTCCAACGTGATCTTCGCCACCAAATTCAAGAGTGCGTCCGAAGTGACCGAGTATCAAAAGCGCATGGCCAACGCGGCGTACTACACTTCGAACACGGCTGATCAGAAGCGCGCGTATTCGTCGACGTACACGACCTTTTTGGGCGCAAACGTATTCGCAATCCCCAACATCATGCGGACAGGTGTGACAAATACCCGAGGATTCGTGCAGCGCCCCGAAAAGGTCGCGCCTGGGTTTAATAAGTGGAATCCTACCTAAGAATAAGAATGAGCGAGGACAAGCCCAAAGCAGACCGCCTTCGTGAGTGCATCGCAGTACTGCAAAAACTCACGAAAGAATTTGGTATTCCCTACGAATCTCCCGAGATTCAAGAACTCAAGTCGCGCTTCGACCCGTACATTGCCGACGGAACGCCCTGGAACGGCACGGTGTCGTTCAAGGTCTACGGGCGCGTCGCCCACGTGAATTTGCCGAAGCGCGCGCGGTCCTCCGTCGAAGTCGTTTTGAAGTCCTGTGGGAGGTAGACTTGCGAGTCTTGCGACGGCGACGAGTTCTTCGGCGACGACCGCCTGTATCATCCTCCACAACACCGGGGTCCGAAGCCTGACTACCATAACCAGGGTCTTCGTCGGCAACTAACTTGTACCTGTTAGCGTCTCCACTCGACGGAAGAAGAAGTACAGTTCCATCTGGACTAACAATTTTATAAAAACCACCTCCAGGTCCACCAACCTCTTCAAGAGTGCCAGTTACTAGCTCTTCACCTGCATCACCATATACACGGTCCAGTCCGAACTTTCTTTTTGTTTGTACTTGTTTCCCTATATCTCTACTTGCGATTTCACGAGTGTGCTGGGGATATTCGTCGTCTGCCATTTATTCATACTTTATATTAAAACGCATTCTCCTTCTTTTTCGGGATATTCGTATACTGACCAAACCTATCCATGTAGGGCGCCTGCGGAATGTCAAACATTTCCGTCACGGACGACGACCGCGTCAACCCGCTGCGGATCATCATTTTCCGCGTGGCGTTTCCAATCCAGTCGTAGCCGTATCGCATGCTCATGTATGCGTGCACGAGCACGAACGCAATGAGCGTGAAAATAATGATATACGGTAGTGGACTATACATTATTCATAGTGTATACATAATATGCCTGGCGGACTCATGCAACTGACTGCCTTTGGGGCGCAAAATGTCCTCATTAACGGAAATCCCTCCATGTCTTACTTTACGAAACTCTACAAGCGCACCACGAACTTTGCGATGGAGCATTTTCGTCTGGAACCGCGCAACATGACCGACACAGGTCTGCCGCAGGCAGGAACGCGCACGTTTCGCTTTAAGGTCCCTAATTATGCGGATTTGATCCACGACTGCTACCTCTGCCTAACCCTTCCCGATATTTGGTCGCCGATGATTCAGGCAATAGAAGGCAATACGCAAGGGTTCCCCTACGAGTTCAAGTGGAACAAAAATATTGGCTTCAATATGATCGAAGAACTTGCCATAAATTTCAACGGCAGCACGATTGTCACAATGACGGGCGAATGGATGAAAGTCCTGAGTTACCTACAAGACGACGTTTCCAAACGAGCAGTCATTGATCAAATGGTGGGAAACACGGTCGATATGCACGACCCTGCCAACGCTACAGGGCGTACGAATCAGTACCCCCACGCGATCGCAACAAAACCCGATCTTGTAACCGCTGCCTCCATTCCTGCTCCATCCATTCGGGGTCGCCAACTCCAGATTCCCCTGCCATTCTGGTTCTGCAAAGAAATCGGTCAGGCACTCCCGCTCATCAGCATGCGTCTAACGGAAGTCGAATTTGTCATAACGCTCACCAACATGTATAACTTGTTCACAATTAACGATGTTAGGACAGCGCCCTACACCACCCGCATTCTCGGGACCCCTTCTGCAACCAAGACAGGTATTCAAAACTTCTTGTCGTACCCCGACATTCTAGGAAATCCTACAAACTCCGCACTCACCAATTGGAACATGGATCCGTATATTGAGGCGAACTACATCTTTTTGACAGACACCGAGCGCGCGTTCGTTGCTGCCAACGAGCGGACCTTCTTGATTAACCAAGTTCGCTACGTCGCCAACGAAAAGCAGTATGGGCTGAACAATATCATTATTCCCATGTACAATCTGTGCACGCGCGTTGTCGCCCTGTTTCAGCGCGTGGATCGTGCACTGATAAATGACTGGGACAACTATACAAATTGGGCGGACACCACGTACGCCCCCGTAATCTCAGGCGGTTTGATACCTACGCGATGGGTTGTGCAGAGCGCAGCAGACGCAGTCGTCTACAAACCCAAACAAACCCTGGCGTCGGGGTACGCCTTTTCAAACGCCATGAACCAGCAGGATATTATGGTAGAGGGCAATCTGGTCTTTGACGGGAAGGACCGCTTCTCGACAAAGAACGTAAACTTTTTCAGGGGGATTCAGAACTACCGATTCTCAAAGGGGAACTCCGAACAACTGCCTGGAATCAACTTGTATTCGTTCGCCCTGGACCCCAACACCATCACGCAGCCGTCGGGCACCATCAATGCCTCCATGTTTAACAAGACGTATTTCCAGTATACGCTCCTCGTACCGCCTGTGCAGGCGACCACCCTTACGACTCAGGCGTCGCTGTGCGTTCTCAGGGATACCGTGTTTAATTCGACGCCAGGCCCTGGTATTGCGGCATCCTCAACGGTAGCTAGACAGATAACCGTCCAAGGACAAACAAATCTAGCGCCGATTCCTCCTCTCGTCAACCCCGCCGAAGTAATAACTCTGTATTCGTCTCCGACGAATCTCGATATCCAATTTCAGGGGTATAATTCGATGATCTACATTGAATCGTACAACTTTCTGAAGGTTACGAACGGTCAAGCAAATGTCGTGTTTACAACATAATGAACAATCCCCCCGACAATCCGATCGTCGGACTTTCCGACGACACCGAAAATGTATTGCCTGTCGAAATGGACGAACCGCCCCGCCCTTTCGTTAAAAACTTTAGCGGTTTCATGTACTACTTCGTTCACTTTGGGTTTATTATTATTGTGTGGTCGATGTCGTGGGTCGCCATCAATGCGATAACCCAACGAGCAGGATTCGCGTCGCCCTTCGCAATGCGCGTCGTCTGGTCTCTCCCTCTACTCGGCCTGCTCGGAACCATTTTGTCGGGATATTACCCCCTCGGCTGGGTCATTTCCATATTTGTTATTGGCTTCGGTCTGTTGGGGGTAACTCTGGTAGTTGCAGCACTGTTTGGTCTGTACGCTCGAAAGCGACTCCAGGCGTAAGTTCCAGAATTTCTCGCATCGCCTGTGCGGGATGTTCGAAATTACGGAACAGGATTTGATTCACCTCCGCAGGACTCCACTTACCATCAATTTCAGGATGATCCCATTCAAGGATAAGGAGGTCGTAGAATCCCATAATCATCTCGCGGACAATATTGGACGAGCACTTTTTGAACTCGATAATCATATCGATCCTGCCTGGGCGAATCAGCGCCTTGTCGAAGCGTTCAGGGTAATTGGATGTAAAGACCACAATGCGTCCCGAGGATTCCAGAGTACCGTCTAGAAGATTCAGCAAGAATGCGAGGTCGATGGGATCCTTGATAATATCGTCGTCCAGTTCAGGCGCGAAGGGGTCTTTCGGAAGAGACGAGGGTTTCTCGGGTCTCTTCCAGTCGCGGTTCAGCAGTACGTCGCCCATAGCGTCCGCGTCCTCAATAATGTACACGCGCTCCGAAATCGGAATCGTGTACTTTTCCAGAGTGTTTCCATTGAAGACATGAATATCGTCGCTGAAAAACAGATGGCGAAGTTGCGTCTTGGTCTTGATTTCCGAGAGTTGAATGTTTACGGGATGACGGCGCGCGACATTGGCGATCGCCTTGATTTCCGAGGTCTTGCCTGTCCCAGGAGCACCGTGAAAGAGAAACCCGAGCGTGTAGGGAATGCCCTTGCGCTCGTACCACGACCTGTTGCCCAAAAAGAACTCTACGCGCTTTTTCACGACAGGCTGCTCTTCAAAGTACACATTTTCAAACGTGCGCGTCGTGGAAAATTTGTGCTTCGTGTACACGAGAAACCCAGCGGGCACAGGGTTCTGGTTCGCGCGCTGCTGCTTCTTCTTGCCTTCCACGACCTGGTCGAAATAGTACAAATCATTTCCGAGTTTATTCAGCATCTTGCGCTCGTAATCCTGATTGCAGGTGTCGACAAAAGACTGGAGGGCGCGGATATTGCCCTGCTTGCAAAAAAGTTGAAACTTGATGTTTTTGATGCTGCCTTCGTCGGCGTCAATCTTGAGGAGGCGGAAGTAAATGTCTTCACCTACGCGCACAGGGTCAAACTCAAACGGCAAGTAATCGTGATTGGCAATCGAAAGAAGGCGCTTGGTCGCGGGGGAGCAGGCGACGTAGTGAATGACGGCGTCCATGCGCGTCAAGAACGGCGGACTCTGCCCGCCCTTTTGCTGGGGGGCCACACCGCGCTCGCATTCGATGACTGCAGACATTTCAATGGGCGGGGGGATAGGCGGCTGCTGCTGCGGCTGCGGCTGCGGAGTAGAATTCCAAAACCGACCTAGCATTATTCGTTCTTCCGAAACAACATGCCTTCATTTTACCTCACCCCAAGGCACTTGTCAAGCGTTGCCGTGCCCTCGTGCACGGGTTTGGATCGTTTCAGTCGGAGCTGCTGCGACGCCTTCTGGACGGTTTCAGCAGTGAGCGATACGTAGGACTTTACGTCGCGCGCCGAAGCCTGGGTGTTGACGGAGGGCATGTAGAGGCGAATCGGAGCCGTGGCGATTTGGAGGGGGCGCGTCGCGTTTCGCAGGAGTTCGCGATACTGCAGAATGTCGAGATTTCCCCCAAACATTCGAAGGATCCTGCGGTCTGGAGCAGGGTGAATGTCTTCGGATCCGTAGAGTTTTCCATAGACCGAGACCAACAAAGAGTGTCGGAACCATTTTTCGGACTCCATGAGCTTTGAATCGTTGTAAATGTAGGAGAGGCAGCATTCGGGGCTGCAAAAGTTTCCTTCCCCGCGATACGTGTTGGTGTACGATTCGTAATGCGTAGGGATCGCAAGCGGTGTATTTGGAAACGAGTGGCAGCACCAGAAGCACGCTGTATCGCGGGGATATTCCGTCATGAGGTGTAGTTTCGAAATCAAATTGTGAACTACACTTTCGTCGAACCGCACGCCTGCCGAATCCTGCGATTCACGAAGCACTTCTGAATATGTCGTGGTCTGATCTTGCACTCCCGTCGACGATGGTTCTGGGACGACGGCCATTGACGACATGATATCGTCGGAAACAACAAAGTCCTTGCGAACCTTCAAGAACAAAATAACGGGCGGAAGGTCTACCTTTGGTGTCGACGACGTCGTTGCAGGCGTGCTGCCACTGCCATCCTTTGTCTTTTTGGTGCGGGGGGGCATTTACATGAATACGTTTTTTCTGTGTAAAACGAACCGAACTTTCGGAGGAGGTCTCTGAGGCATACAACAGAATGTCGAAAGCATACAAGAAGCACACGCACCGCGAGCACATTCTCAGTCTGCCCGACACCTACGTTGGGTCGATCGAGACGGCGCCGTCCGACCCCATGTATGTTGTCGGAAGCGAAGACGGCAACTTCGTGCTCACGTCGATTCCCGATTTCAACCCAGGTCTCTACAAGTTGTTTGACGAGATCGTGGTGAACGCGCACGACCAGGTGGTGCGCATGCGCCAGCGCGGCAGCGACGCGCCCGTCAAGAATATCCACATCACGGTCGACGACACCTCGATAACCGTGAAGAACGACGGCGAGGGTATCGACATTCTCGAACACGCCGAGTACAAGGTATGGATTCCTCAACTCATCTTTGGGGAGCTGCTGACGTCCTCGAACTACGACAAGGAAGAGAAGAAACTCGTGGGCGGCAAGAACGGGTACGGCGTCAAACTCGCCAACATCTTCGGTACGTCGATGACTGTGGAAACTGTGGATGCCAAGACGTCGAAAAAGTACACGCAAACTTGGGAGACCAACATGACGGTCGTGCACCCGCCCAAGATTGCTGCCTCGAAAGTGAAGCCCTATGTGTCCGTCGCCTGGACGCCCGATCTTGCGCGCTTCGGTCTGAAGGCGATCAGCGCGGGCATGCAGAGTCTCTTCCGACGCCGCGCCACAGATCTCGCGATGACGGTCGGCAAAGAGGTCAAGGTCCACTGGAACGGCACGCTCATCAAGTGCAAAGACCTGGCCGTCTACGCGACCGAGTTTGTTACGACTCCCACGGTCTCGTACTCCAACGAGCGCTGGAGCGTCGTCGTCGCCGATACGCCCATCGACGGGCACCTCCAGGTTTCCTTTGTCAACGGTATCTGGACATCGAAGGGCGGCACCCACGTCGATTACATTACGAACCAGGTCGTGTCGCACGTTGTGGAATACCTCGAGACCAAGAAGAAGATCAAGGTGAAACCCTCGATGGTGCGCGAGAACCTTGCAGTGTTCGTGACGGCGCAGATCGAGAACCCGTCCTTCAACTCGCAGACCAAAGAGACGCTCACCTCGAAGGCCTCGACGTTTGGGTCGACGTGCAAGTTGCCCGAAGAGACGCTGAAGAAGATACAGAGCAAGTTGGAACTTGTGGATACGCTGATCGTTTCGCAGAAAGAAAAGGACGATAAAGATAACAAAAAGTCCGATGGAAAGAAGAACAGCAAGATCTATGGCATCCCAAAACTTGAAGACGCTGCTTGGGCAGGAACAGCGGCAAACTCCGCCCGCTGCACCCTCATCCTTACCGAAGGCGACTCCGCTAAGGCAATGGCACTCAGCGGTCTTACGAAGACTCAGCGTCAGTCTTTCGGCGTGTTCCCTCTGCGGGGGAAAATCATGAACGTAAAGGACTCCAGCGCTTCCAAAGTCGAACTCGCTAAGGAAATCGCCGAGTTAAAGAAGATTCTCGGTCTCGAGTCGGGCAAGGTCTACAAGGACCTCTCCAGCCTACGCTACGGTCGCGTCCTCATCATGACCGACCAGGATTACGATGGCTCGCACATTCGCGGTCTTCTCGTGAACCTCTTCCACGAGTTGTGGCACGATCTCATGAAGATTCCAGGCTTCCTCGCCTACATGGCAACCCCCATCGTCAAGGCGACGAAAGCGAAGGTGACGCAGACCTTCTACACGCAGTACGAGTACGACCAGTGGAAGGCGACGACTGCAGGAGCAGGGTGGACGATCCAGTATTATAAGGGTCTGGGCACATCCACGCGCGACGAGGCGCAAGAATATTTCAAGGACCTCAACATCACCGAGTTCTCCTACACGCCCGACAGCGACCTGGCCGTCGATCTGGCGTTCAACAAGGCGCGCGCGGACGACCGCAAGACCTGGTTGCAGGGGCATTCTGCTGCAGATATTGTCATCCCGCACGCAGACAGGCGCCTGCCCTACGAGGAGTTCGTGCACCGCGACTTGATTCACTTCTCGTACTACAACCTCGAGCGCTCTATTCCCAACATCATGGACGGTCTGAAGACATCGCAGCGCAAGATTCTGTTCGGGTGCCTCAAGCGCAAACTCACCGACAAAGTCAAGGTCGCCCAACTTGCAGGCTACATTTCCGAGCACTCGGGCTACCACCACGGCGAGATGTCTCTCAATGAAACCATCATTGGTATGGCGCAGGATTTCGTGGGCAGCAACAATCTGGCGTGGTTGGTGCCCAAGGGTCAGTTCGGTACGCGCCTCGAGGGCGGCAAGGACTCTGCTGCCTCCCGCTACATCTTCACGTATTTGCAGCCCTACATCAAGCACCTCGTCCCCCACGACGATCTTGGTGTTCTAAAGTACCGCGACGACGACGGACTTTCAGTCGAACCCGAATGGTACGCGCCCGTCCTACCCATGCTGCTCGTGAACGGGTGCCGCGGCATTGGCACGGGGTACTCGACCTTCGTTCCCTGCTACAACCCTGCTGTTCTCAAAGACGCACTGCAGGCGTGGTTGCTCGCGGGCGGAGACACTGCCGACATGTCGAAACTCGAGGCGTGCAACCTCGTTCCGTGGTACCGCGGTTTCACGGGTCGCATAGAAATGGTCGGATCGGATTACGTGATGACCGCCAAGTACGAGTACAATGCTGCCAAGAAAACAGTCCGCGTCACGGATCTGCCCGTAGGGTACTGGACGTCGCAGTTCAAGCAGATGTTGGACGCGTACTGCGAGAAGAAGGAGGTTGTCAAAGATTATACAGACACCTCGACCGACACGGACGTGAACTTTGAGATTGTGCTCTACGATGCGCTTAAGGTCGACGTTCTCGAGAAGACGCTCGGACTCACCGAGAAAATCAAGACGACCAACATGCACGCGTTCGACCCCTCGGGAACCATCAAAAAGTATGCAACGCCCAACGAGATCCTCCTAGACTATGCACGGTCTCGATTGGACCTGTACGCCAAGCGGAAGGCCCACCTCCTCGCCGAACTGAATGCCAAGATGCCGTGGCACTCCAGCGTCGTCAAGTTCCTGACGCTCATGTGCGAGGACGCCATTGACCTCCGCAAGAAGTCTGCCGACCAGTGCCGCACGATCCTGACGTCGCACAGTCTAGAGTGCATCGACGACCTGTTGAAACTGCCGTTCAGCAGCGTGACTGCCGAGAATATTGCGAAGCACCAAGCGGAACTCGAGAAACTCCGCAAGCAGATCGCGCAGATCGAGCGGACAGCGCCCAACGAGTTCTGGTTGGAGGATTTATGCGGACTCAAAGTATAAGTATTAATGGGCGATAACGGCCGCGCTATTTACCAGTCTCTACTGGTAGAAACCGATCAAGAAGCGCGGGAAGACTACCAGTACGATCCGATGGTTCAACTCTACATGAACCGCCACTCGGGAAGAGAAGACGCCGCTCCTCGTCAAGCGTCATACAACCCCGATGGAGACATATCGAATCGTCAAGAAAGCATCCCCCAACTTGCGGCAGAACACTTTGCTGAAAACGTAGTGCAAGACGCTCCCGACACCATTGAAAAAACACACACCGTTCTCATCAACACAGGTTATCGCGACTGGACCATTCAGCCCGACGCATACTCGAACGTTTTTTCGTTTGGAAACGAGCAGAATATTGACTTGAATGGACCGCAGACGCCCTACTACTTTAATAACGTAGTCGTGCCCCTCGCAGCATATGAAACACCTTCGAATGCTCTGATTGTGGGCGCAGGTGCTAGAAACGCATATACGACCCCCGCAAATATTGCCAGGCAGACATTTGATATTTCGAGCGGAGCCACGGTTCCTACCTACTTTATCACACAAGCACAAACATACCAACCTACCTACGGATGGAAGGTTGTCATTTCGAACGGCGTGCCGATTCATGCACCGACTCCGTTTTCATACAGAGATCCAAACGTCCGCGTCTTCTACTATCCCACCTACAATGCGGCAAATACGCGAGGAGCCCAGCTGGGCATTGATATCCAACCGAAACTCTACGCAACAAATCAGTATAACTATTCTACATCGAAGCGCTTCTCGAACGTCAGCAGTATTCGACTTATTCGCGCCACGCTGCCTGTTCGCGCAAACCAACCATGGAACCCCTTGATATTTTCGGGTTCGCCGAATGCATACCCCGACTCTTTTCACAGCAAGTCTTACGCATTCATGAACATTGGAAACCTTGATGGCGCACATTACGGAGGAGCACAAGCCGTGCAGCGCGCATTTGCGACTTTGACCCAGATGAACCGCAACAATTACGAATCGTCTGGAACCTTCCCCGCACAGTATACCGATTACTACCCGTGGGCGAGCGAGGCGTACATATTCAACCCACCTATGCGCGAACTTTCAAACGCAAATCTTACGTTGGTCAACGATACAGGCAATCTGTATTCGCAGCTTGATACTCTAAACATTACCGCTATGCAGATCATGTCGGGGTTGTCTCTCGGAAAAGTAAAATTCTTCGTGGCAAACACAACTGCCTCGTTTACGACATACAACGACTGCAACATTTTCTACGCCAAGGATCTGCGCCCAGGCGATGAAGTTGTATTTTACGCCCCCGCGCTGACCCAGATAGCATCCGATATTCGAAGTACCGCGCCTCTCGCATCTCTGATCCAGTCTTTTTCAAACAACTATATCGTAACCGACGTGTTCTCGAATGACTTTGCGCCATCTGCCGTTCTTCCGATCGCAAGTTACGGGACGTCGTTCACAGCTGTCCCGAAAATTCTGAACGGGACAATGAGTAACGTATACACGACTATGAATACACTGGCGCAAACAACGTGCAATATATGCTTGCGGTCTTATTCTGTGCAGGCGGGAACCATTCCAAACACGCGCACTTTCTCGCAGGATTATGTCATACCCATCCTGAATAAGAACCTGCAAGCAACCTTCGCGCTTGAAATTATCACGAAAGAACCCGATGCGAGCAAGATCACGAAAATGATTCCTGCTAGTGAATAATGAGCGCCGCGCCCAAGTCAGCAGCAGCAGGAAACACTCGAATGGGCGAACTGTACCCCCACGCATCTCAGGAGATCGCACAGATTTACATCCAGTCTGCGGTCCCCAATGCTCCGAAGCACACGGGGTACATCCCGAACGCCAGCGATCCCGAAACAAGGTCGACCCAGGCGTTCCGTATGTTTGACACTCACCACGAAGACCCGAAACTCGCGTACGGCGCCTCGTTCAAGCAGCAGGCTACGATCCGCATCCACACCCCGAACGCGCTCAATCAGGCCTTCTTCTCGGACGAAAACATGGAATACCTCCAGCAAGAAATTCGTTATCGTGTATGGGAGAAGAGCGGTGGACAGCACGTTATTGACCGCCAGCGCGCCGACGATCTCAAAACCATCATGCGCGCATACTATCTTCAGTTCTCCCGCAATGTTCCTGGCAAGGAGCGCGAGGAACTTACGGACCTCGACGAGCGCGTCTTACAATTCTGCGTAAACGACGTTCTCGGCAGCATTAACATGTACCTCTACAACCACAAGGAACTCCTCGACTTCCCCGAACCCATCGGGCGTCCTGTCAACCCTCACGTTATGGGCACCAAGTCGCGTGAATTCAAGTCGTTCTTTTAGTTACGCGTGAAGTAATATGAGTCTCATTCGCTTCCAGGGCGAGATTTATACGAAAATTCAAGGGAACCAACTGCTGGTGTGGGACACCGCATGGCAGTCGTTTCGCCCCATTGAATCCGTAGTGTGGAACCCGTCCACGAAGCGCGTCGAACCATTTTACGGTGAGTTTTGTATGGAGATCTTTGATGCCGAATACGGGTACGGTGACCTGCGCGAGGTCTGTGATGAAGTTACGGAACGTATAGATCTCGAGAGTGCTGTAGAGCTCAATTCTGACGATTTTTGGAGGTGGACGAATCAAACTCTTACCTGGATACGCGACCGCGGTGTGACGATTCACCCGTGCCACACTGCTCCGAGTCGCAAGGAATATCTGCAGGTAATGAACGCTAGGGCGCGCACCATGAAACGCGCGCCTCGTCAAATGCAGGGCACAATGAAACGCGCGAGACGATAATGAGGGTCAATCTAGTATCGTCGCACCGCAATCAAACAGGTCTCGCGCAGGATGTTGACATTCTGCAGGGGATGTGGCACCTCGCCGACGATACCGTAAAGTTCCGCAGGGTTCAGCACGTGCAGCCCGAATGCGACCAAGCCGAAATCAATGTGTTTTTTGAAGTATTGAGCCCATCTCTATTCACCTACGCAGCACGAAACATCTGGATTCCGAATCAGGAATGGGCGTACAAGTCGTGGGTCGCCTCGTACATGCACGCCCTCGACGAAATCTGGTGCAAGACGCACGAGGCGTACGAGATCTTTTCAAAGGTCCATCCGAACGTCAAGTACATCGGGTGGACGTCGATCGCCAAGGGGATTCCCGAAACCAAGAATTTCCACAAGGCCCTCCTTCTCGTCGGCAAGAATATTTATAGGCACCCCCAGTTGATCGTTGACGCCTATTCTGCTGCCAACGCAGTGAAGGCGCTCCCCGAACTCCACATTATCTATGATGCGACCCGCATGAAGTTGGACGTCCCTGACAATTTGACAACTGTAAAGGTCTATCCAAACACTCTCAAAGATTCTGAATACAATCAGATCGTCGATGACTGCGGGCTCGCAATCTGCATTTCGGGCGCCGAGGGGTTCGGTCACGCCGTCAACGAAGCAGCGTCCAGCGGGTGTGTTCTGATGCTCAACGAGATCGCGCCGTTCAAGGAATTTGGGTACGAAGGCGTGGTATGGGTTCCTAACTCTGAAAGTGTAGACCACCCCGAATGCCTCGGTGTGATCGCCAAGACCGAGAAAGTGGATGTCATGGACGCGCTCAGTCGCTACACGGAACTGAAATTCAAGGAGCGCAAGGCGATGTCGGAAAAGAACGCGGCGGCGTACACGAAGCGCCACTCCGAATGGACGGCGCGCATGCAGGCGTTTCTGAAAGATTACTCCACGGACGAAATATACTGTGTCCAATCCACCCTGCCCGCCGAGGAGGATCTGCCTGGAGTCACGATCATCACGCCGACGCGGGACCGCATGAAGTTCATGGAGGTCTGTGCGGGCTGCGTGAACTCTCAGTGCTACCCTTCCGACAAACTCGAGTGGTTGGTGATTGACGACGGCAAAGATACGTGCGAAGAGTTTGTCAAGAGTGTCCCCTTCGGAAAGCACATATTGGAAACAACAGGCAAGACAATCGCGTGGAAGCGCAACTTGGGATGTCGCCTCGCAAAGTTTCCCGTGATTGTGCACATGGACGACGACGATATTTACCCTCCCAACAGCGTGCTGTTTCGTGTATCGATGATGCTGCGCGCCAAGAAAGAAGCGGTGTTCTGCACAACTATTTCCTGCTACGATATCAAAAACTATATTTCGTTCGTGAACGTTCCGCCCATGCGACTGCCGCAGAGTATGCGTGTATCGGAAGCGACGCTCTGCCATACGAAGAAATTCTGGGAGGAAAAGGGGTTTGACGAAGATACGAAGATTGCAGAGGGCAACACATTTATTCGCGGTCGCGAACATATGTGCGGAGAACTCTCACCGCAAGAAATCATTGTGAGTCTGGTGCATCCGTGGACGACGTCTTCCCGTAAGGCGCCAAAGGGCATGGAACCGAACGGATGTCATTTCGGGTTCACGGACGATTTGTTCGAGATGCTTTCAAAGATCGGAGGCGCAGCGACCGTTCCACTTAATGATGCTTCTTCATCTTCTTGAGGCGGAGCGTCAGCTTCTTCGCCTGGCGGGCGAGGACCGCGAGCTTCTTGACGACCTTCTTCGCCGTCATCTTGCGGCGGCGACCGCCTTCCATCGGGGCGCCGCTGACCGCCGACGCGTCGGAACCCGCACCCTTGAGGGCGCCAGCAACCATCTCCGTGCCAGGCATAGTCGTATCACCCTCACCGCCTCCGCGGCGTCCACGGCGGCGGCGGCGACCGCCAGAAAGAGATTGCGCAGAACTAGAGTGCCACGTGCCAGACATTTCTTGTTTGTATTGACTCAAGACAATTTTTACGCAGAGCACATGAGACAGTCGGGGGTCGTCGAAGGTTCCACCGTGAACTTTTGTGCCGAGGCGACTGCTTTTGTGCGCAAATAGTAACACCCCGTTTTCAGTCCCTTCTTCCAGGCGTACATATGCATGCTGGAAATTCGGGCGTACGTGGGATCCGCGACGAACAGGTTCAGCGACTGCGACTGGCACACGTACGGCGCCCGATCTGCCGACATATTGATAATGGTCTTCATCGGGATCTCCCACGCAGTCTTGTAGCGCTCGCGCAATTCGGACGGCAGACCTGCGATTCCCTGAACGCTGCCGCCGTCCGCAATGATCTGGTTGCGGATGTCGGGGTTCCACAGACCTACTGCAATTAGATCTTCGACGAGGTACTTGTTCACAATGATGAAGTCGCCTGCCAGAACATGGCGCACATACAAATTCGAAGTGAATGGTTCAAAGCACTCATTATTCCCGAGAATCTGCGAGGTGGACGCCGTGGGCATCAGTGCGATCGAGAGCGAGTTGCGGAGTCCTTTTTGGACGACCGATTGACGGAGATTCAACCAGTCAAGTTCTTCGGTATCGGGATTCTCGACCTTCCAGAGTTGGGGTTGGAGGTTTCCGAAAAATGCGGGAGAATTGCGAAACGAAGAATGCGGACCGCGCTCAACGGCGAGCGCGCACGACTCCTCGATGGCAGCATAATAAATGTTCGCGAAAATCTTCCGATTGAGTTCTTCGGCACCCTTCGACTGCCATGCAAGTTTCATCTTGGCAAAGACGTCTGCCAAGCCCTGCACTCCAATACCGATCGGACGGTGGCGCATATTGGAGTTGCGGCATTCGGGGGTAGGGTAGTAGTTGCGGTCAATGATATTGTCCAGATTGCGGGCGAGGATGCGCGTATACTTGCGCAGGCTTTCGAAGTCGTACGTTCCGTCGGGTAGGACAAACTTGGGTAGGGAGAGACTGCCTAAGTTACATACTGCGGTCTCGTCGGGAGCGCTGTACTCGATGATTTCGCTGCAAAGATTACTGCTCTTGATCGTCCCCAGATTCTGTTGGTTGGACTTTCCGTTGGCAGCGTCCTTGTAGCACAAGTACGGCGTTCCCGTCTGGATCTGTGCGTCAAGAACCATCTGCCAGATCTTTTGCGCGGGGACCGACTTGCGACCCTTGCCTTTTCGCTCGTACTCCTCGTACATCGCCTCAAACTCTGCGCCGTGGCAGTCCGAAAGACCAGGGCACTCGTCAGGGCACATCAGCGTCCAGTTCTCGTTCGCCTCCATACGCTTCATGAACAGATCAGGGATCCAGAGAGCATAAAATAGGTCGCGGGCCCGATCCTCTTCGGCGCCCGTATTCAACTTCATCTTCAGAAACTCCTCGATGTCCGCATGCCAGGGTTCAAGGTAAATCGCAAAACTGCCGTTGCGCTTCCCGCCCTGATTCACGTAACGCGCAGTGTCGTTGTAGACTTTGAGCATAGGGACAATGCCTGTGGCCTTGCCGCGCGTCCCGTGAATCTCCGAGTTGCGCGCGCGAATGTTGTGAATCGAAAGACCCACGCCACCTGCCCATTTGGAGATCTGTGCGCAGTCGCCCAGCGTCTCGTAGATCCCCGTTATCGAATCCTCCTTCATATTCACCAGAAAGCAACTGCTCAACTGTGCGTGGTCCGTTCCTGCATTGAAGAGCGTGGGCGTCGCATGGATAAAGTACCCGAGCGACAGGGCGTCGTAGGTCTCGCGAATCTTGGGAAGGTCGGGGACCCACTCCAGGACTCGAAAGTGCTCGATCTCGTAACTTGTAGTATGAATCTCGATGGCGACACGCATCCACATATGCTGCGGGCGCTCCAGAATAACGCCGTGATCGTCGCGGAGCAAGTATCCTTTCTCGAGCGTCTTGAACCCAAAGTAGTCGAACGCAAAGTCGCGGGAGTAATCAATCATCTCCTCGATTTCTTGAGCGAACGAAACGACGCCGACGCCCATAATTTTTGCGGAAAGACCTAGACGAAACACACACTCGGAGAACGTCGAGGGCGTGTTTTTCTGGTGATTGTCGATCGCGATGCGCGCTGCCAGCAGTCCGTAGTTGGGGTGACCGCGCCCGACCATCATTGCGCAGGTCTCGGCAGCGAATCCATCGAGTTCCTTCGTGGAAATGCCGTCCTGAATCTGACTACAGACCTTTTGCGCGACGACCGTAGGGTTTACGTGGTCGAGTCCCTCGGCGAGTTTTTCGATACGTGCGAGAACCTTGTCGAACGAGACCTTTTCGCGTTCTCCGTTGCGCTTTGTTACGAACATTACGTCTCTTGGCGCGCAATGTGTAAATGGCGCCTCCGCCACCCGCCAGTCTCCGCTTGAGCGCTTCCTCAATCGCCTTTGCGGCAAGATCTGCTGCATTTTTTGCATTTTGGGCCATCATCGTCCTGTACACTCCCAATTCTTCTTTGCTCATACCTTCTACATCTCTTTCTGCTGCACTTAAGACACCGTAGAGTGTTGATAAAAACAATACTGTATTATCATCGCCGTTTCGGGTTGCCTGTCCTAATTCTTTGAGAATTCCACTCATAAAATCATCTCCGCTTGTACGCACCATTTTGGCAATATACTCGGAGATGAATGGGATGTTATCTAGCAAAATAACCTTATACGGATCGTTACCTGCAAGTATTAATGTGCGAAAGTTATTACCTGCGATAGGTACTGCTCTACCTGGTCGAGAGACTCCGACTGCCGCAGATGCGCTCTGAGTGCGCGATGCAACACTTGAAGATTTGAAGGATTGTTCACTGAGACGCGCGGCTTCAGACCCTTCCCAATCAGCCTCAAGTGCCCGCAATACGTTGTCAAAAATGCGCCTGTATGCTGCATGTTTTTCAGTAACTGTTGTCGGGGCGCTATGTGACAATCTATCTCCAGGCGTAACTTTTCCAGGCCACGACGCCCCTGACCCTGCGGCAGGTGGGGCAGTCTCTCCAAGATCAAGACTCTGAGACAGCGCACTCCCTTCACCTGCATTGAAGAGATCGAAACCCGAACCAGCTGCAGATCCAGATCCTGATCCTGCTCCAGCAGACATTACTTGTTACTATGATGTTTTTTATAACGTCGAGTTCGGTTGGTTCGCTTTCTTCGGTTACGTAGTGTCTTGTGCCTACGCCGACCCCCACCGCCTGCGTCGTCGGGATAGCGAAACACTACATGGCGAAGATAAAGAAGTCTGTTTGTTAGCATGTCGACGTCGGACACAGGAGATCCCCCTGTAAAATCAGTTTCAACCATTCTTTGCAGGAGATTTACCCCACCCGTCGTCAACTGGTCTAAATCTTCCAATTGGGCGTCATCAATTCGTACGGACCCATTTTTTATATGATCGGGCATGGCAGATTCGTATGACATGGAAATAAATATCACTTTGTCCACCTTAAAAAGATTGCACAGTTTATAACCGATCGCCTCCGTTACATACTTTCCAACACGCGGAAAGGCGCCCCCAAGTCTTTCTTTTTTCTCTCGCATTATTTCGCGCACAGATCTGCCACTTTTAGTTGAAACGTCATTTGACAATGTAAATGAACACAATGATTTCACAAACACTACCGTTGCGGTATATCCTCTGACAGAATGAACGTATATATCATCTTTCCACGCATTAAGTCTGCAATACCCTATAACACCTGCGTCTGCTGCATGGTGTACGATGAATTGTATATCTACAGCACTCCCGTCTTTTTGTGGGTAGAAAAACTTGTTACTCCACGACTCGTCCAACACAAGAGGACAGCGCGACCTGCTTTCGTCAATATCTTCGTCCATTCGTCTAGCAAGTTGCTTTTTAATAACAGCGCCATCGGCACCTTCAAGAACAGGTTGTCGCAGTAGTTTAAGTCTGTACCCTTCTGCTTCCCCCGCAATTATAGTGGGACTCTTTTCGACCATTACTCAATCACAATATTTAGTAAAGGTGATGACGCCTGCGCTTGGCAGTCTTTTTTCCGGGACGGCGGCGATTGCGGCGGCGCTTTCCGCCTTGACGGGTAAACGCGCTGGGCGCACCACTGCCACTTCCAGGAGCGTTTCCTCTATCTTTTTCTTTCGACGGAGATTTCGGAGCAGTAGGGGGTTGAGCAGGGGGCGCGGTCAGAGGTTGGGGTTTGGGCGGCGGAGGAGGAGCAGACATTACTTAACCCACACATTTCCTTTAGCGTCGCCTGGTTCGCTTGACTGTCTTTTTTCCGCGGCGGTGCCGACGCAGAGTCTTGCTCTTTCTGCCGCCGTACGCGCTGTTGCTGCGGGGACGTGACTTCGCTTCTTCGCCCGCCTCACGAATTGTTGCCGTTTCCTCCCGCCGCTTCCGTTCTGCTGCTGCCGCACGCCTACGCCCTACCCATGCAAACATAGCAGGACTTCGTCTGTCTCTTGCTCTTTGGGCTACACGGTCGGCGTCAGCAATCAAATCTGGATCACCAAACATCCTGTCCATCGCAGCATTACTTTCGTCACGACTACGGTTGTTTGCCATTTCCTCGTTACTCCTTCACAACATTCAAAATGGGTTGCACGTGCATCGACTCCATTTCCTTGACAAACAAGGACATGGCGTACGGGACCCGCAAAATATCTACAGGTTCGCCCTTTTGCGTAGAGTCCAACAGACCTGATGCCGACTGGAACAGAACTTCCTGCGCGTCCGAGCGCTTCATGAAACTCTCTTCGATGAAGGCGGAAACCCCGTGCGCGATAAGGCCGTCGCGCTCCATTTCGCCGATGCGCATGCCGCCGCCCACCGATCGCCCGCCGAGAGGTTGGTGCGTCAGTAGAGTCCGCGCGCCCGTATCCCGATAATTGATCTTGTCTTCCACCATCAGCTTGCTGCGGAGGTAGTACGTGGGACCCATAAAAATCTCCATCTCCATCATCTCGCCTGTCATGCCGTTGTACATCATTTCCGACCCGTTCTCCTCCAGTCCGATCTTGCGCAACATCTGGCGGTAATCCTCGTCCTGCGACCGTGTGCAAAAGGGCGTGGCGTCAATGAGCGTGCCCAGCAGCAAACCGACGCGCGCCGACGTGGACTCAAACATCTGACCCGTCGTCATGCGCGAAGGCATGGCGTGGGGGTTCAGAATCAAGTCGGGGCGCAACCCCTTTGCAGTAAAGGGCATGTCGCACTCGGGCAGGATGAGACCGCACGTGCCTTTTTGACCGTGGCGCGAACTCATCTTGTCTCCCAGAATTGGTTCGCGCGATTCCGTGATGCGGACCTTCACACCGCGCAGAACGCGCGGAGGCGGGGCGTTCTCGGGCCGCGTAGACCGTGTTGCTGTCACCAGCGTAAACATCTGAATGCCGTCGACGATCCCGCGCTGACCGCGCTTTGGGGTGACAGACGAATCAATCTTGCCTGCCGAGACCATGCCGACCAAGACCGTATCTTCATCGACCTCGCTGCCGAGACGAATAATGCCGTTCTCGTCAAGTTTGGAATAATCCTTGTCCGCCTTGAGTTTCACATCGGCCTTCCCGATCGGATTGGCGAATTCCTTGTAGGTTCCCATTGCTGAATCAACGAGTTCTTCCGAGGCGACGTACGAGTGAAAGTACGATGTCCTGAATAGACCGCGGCGCATTGCCGACCCGTTCAGGATTACCGAGTCTTCTTGGTTGTACCCCGTATAGGTTGCAATCGCAACAATGACGTTCTCGCCGTACGGCATGCATCCTCCCCTGCCCAAGACGTGGGAGTACGCCCATGTCTCGCAGATGGGCCGCTGCGGAGAGTTCAGGATCAGCGTAATGGTGTCGAAGCGCTTGTTAAAATTGGAGTGATACCACGACGCCCCCTGACGGCACTGGGCACACGAGAACGCTGTGCGCGTCGCAGGGTTGTGATCGGAAAAGGGGATGACGGCAGCGAGCGGCGACAGCAGAAAGAGTCCGTGGATTTCGGAGGGCATTGTGGGCGAAAAGGGCGTCATGGACACACGTACGCTCTCGCTCTCGTCGGCATCCGTCAAGTCAAAGATGGTGGACATCATTTCGCTCCACGACTTTTTTGAAAGTACGTCATCGGGCGTGACACCAGGGCGGTACAACGGGCGGCAAGGGCGGCCCGCGTCCGTCCAAATCATGAGTTCATTATCCGTGCGATTCCACGCGACCGAGATCGCCGCGTTCGGATTCGCGCGGCGGTAGCCTACGAGGGCGTCGTAGATTTCAGGTGCTCCTTTTATGAGAACGCCCACATGGTCGCCGTTCACGCGCACCCGCGTCCACGCTGGGTTCCAGACCGAAGGATTGATTTTTGAAATTGCCATGAAGTTTTCAGTCTTCGCGAGG
>Ga0114976_10000764_pt1 | contig 20299 bp, 30 predicted proteins | sample S_130805_EF_Meta_FD_87319 | JGI IMG/M metagenome (GOLD analysis project Ga0114976, IMG submission 87319) | Freshwater microbial communities from Lake Simoncouche, Canada to study carbon cycling - S_130805_EF_MetaG | ecosystem: Environmental > Aquatic > Freshwater > Lake | place: Lake...
TCTCATCATCACCAGCCTGTCACTGGGGTTGCCTACATCGGTATCATTGCCGCTAATAAACTTATTGGCTTATCTAAGTATACTAGAATAGCACAATGGTGTAGTCGACGCGGCACACTACAGGAAGAGCTGTGCATTGACATAGCCAATGAAATCATGGCAGCCACTGCATCACAAGATGTTGGCGTGTACATACAGGCCACGCATGGCTGCTGTGAGAATCGAGGCATCATGGCACATAGCAGTCTAACACAGACCACTGTGTTGCGAGGTGCATTCAAAACAGATGACAGTGTGAAGAAAGAGTTCATGGACAATATCAAACTGCAACAAGAGTTTGCACCAAGATAATGTATATAACAAATCGCACAGGTGAAATCAATTTACCCTGGGAACCAGGGCTGTTGGAGTGGTTGCAGGAACACTATCCTGCTTCTCGATATCGAGTAGTAGAATTAACTTAAGGAGAAAGAGCATGGCAAAGAAATTAAGCAAACTGGACAAAGTAAACGAATCAATTACTGTGAACCGTTACGACAACGGCTTCATGGTGGAAGTGGGTGGACGAGACAAAGAAAACGATTGGAAAACTGCCAAAGTTCTTTGTGCTACAGAAGCAGAAATGCTGGATGTGGTCCGAGAGTGGAACTCAATGGAAATCGACTCCTAAGGAGAGAATCATGGCCACATGGATACTGACCACACAGCACAAAAAGAATGCCATTGAACGTTCGATCTGGACCAAAGACGGTCAGAAGATTGTTCGAGAAGAAGGCTATCGCTGGGGCAAATTCTATTGCGAAAGCGATGAAAAGCCTGACGTTGATTTGAAAAATCTCGACGGCTACGAACTTGGTGGCGAATACGATTGGGAACTAGACAGCCTGGATGATGGTTGTTGGGCTGACTGGGACTGGCCTGCAGACATGACTGAAGAAGAACAAGACAAGATCATGGACGCCTGGAACGAAGACTTTTATGACGGTATGGAAGCCTTGGGGTGGTCAAACGACGACACCGAGTATGTGTTCTATGGTCCATTGCAGTTGGAAAACGAAACCACTGGTGAAGTGTTCCAAGGCGAGCCAGATTAATGAGTGTATGGACTGACTGGGATCCGCTGGAAGAAGTCATAGTAGGCGACTGCTATGCTCCCGGCGCTCTTGATTGGTTCATTGAGCCTGAGCTACAGGACGCATTCAATACCGTACTTGCTGAAACCAAACAAGATTTAGATAATCTAGCATTGTTGTTGCAAGAACTAGATGTACAAGTACATCGACCCAAAGTGTATCAATATCAGCAAAGTGTTAATTTAGGATCATTTTCTGTGGACTGCCCGATGTCTCCTATTGTGCCAAGAGATCAGTACTTGGTATACGGGAACACAGTGTACCAGACATATACCAGCATGACTGATAGATTTCTAGACAGTCGTAGTTACTATGACATCTTTAAGACATTGTTCGATCAAGGGCACAACTGGATCAGCCAACCGCTTCCTAATTTACACACGCTATCAGATTCTAAAAAATGGCTAGATTCCTATTTAAATCTAGGACAGATGGTATACAAAAAACTGTACCATAAACAATTGTTGTGGCACACCGCTACCATGTTCAAATGTGGTGATAAGTTAATAACCAACGTGCAAGGTCCAGGCAGTCAAATAGGGTTGGAATGGATGAAACGGAATCTTCCCAGCAACACTGTTATCAGCAACAACAGCACCATAATGGATAACTGGGGTCATATAGATCATGGATTTTTTATGATCAATGATGACACAGTGATTTGCATCAATGATTCATTTGTGCCAACATCATTGCGTGACAAAAAAATACATTGTATAGAACAGTATATTAGTAGTGAACCAACTGTACCTGCTGCTCAAACTGATATATTGCTGGATGAGTCAAAAGGTTATGAACAGGTAGTTTCATTTGACAGTAATGTATTGGTAGTTGACCCGCACAATGTTATTTTCAACAACAAGCACCCTGTGCTGTTTGAATTTTTAAATTCTTTGGGTATAACCTGCCATGTTTCTTTGTTCAGACACAGACAATTCTGGGCAGCAGGATTACACTGTGTTACACTGGATATCAAAAGACGTGGTAAAAAAAGAAAGATCATAAATGAAATATGAAACATTAAAAGAAGCACAGGCTGCAGGAGTGGCACCTTGGGATTTAGAGGTCAACCGACTCACAGACTTTCATGTGGCTGTGTTTGAAGATCGATTCCCTGTGGCACGAGGACACTTGTTGTTTGTGCCACAGTACAACACAGACGAAGTCATATACGACTGTTTTAAAACTGCCTTGCGCGAAGGACGTAGAATGGTTGAGGCTGGCGAGTGCGATGCTTTTAACATAGGCATCAACATGGGTGCAGCCGCTGGGCAAACTGTGATGTACCCACATGTGCATCTGATACCGAGACGACATGGCGACTGCGCTGACCCCGTTGGCGGTGTGCGCGGAGTTATTTCGGGTCAGGCCAACTACAAAGCCGCAGGCTATCAACAGCCGGCATAAGTATTTCTTTCAGCGGCCTTTGAGCATCATCCCGCTATACAAATTCTGCTGCCTATGCTATAATTAACATAGGAGAAAAAGCATGGCAAAATACTACTCAACAAAACATTACGGACACAACGTTGGTTTAAGTGCTGTATTTAGACAGCCCAATGCAGATCATAGTCACTGTCATTTGCTACATGGTTACAGTCTAGCGTTTACATTCACATTTGGATGCGATTCATTAGACAACAAGAACTGGGCAGTTGACTTTGGCGGACTCAAACCGCTCAAGGCATGGCTGGAAGATCACTTTGATCACAAGCTGGCTTTGGATAAAGCTGATCCATATTTCGCCAAGTTTGAAGAACTTGAAGTATTAGGATTGGCAGAGATCAGAACGTTTGATGGTGTTGGTGCAGAGAAATTTGCAGAGCATGCTTTTGTATTTGCTGACGCTTTGATCCGTGAACAGACCAACAATCGTTGTTACTGTGTTCGAGTTGAGTGTGCCGAACACGGAGCCAATAGTGCAATCTACGAAGGATGATAAAATGAGGAACAAATGAATTACGAATTTGACATCGCCATGTTGCTGGCCACACGAGGCCGCACTGAAAGTTTAGGCCGCAGTGTTCGCAGCCTGATCACGCTTGCTGATCATCCCGAACGAATACAGTTGATGTTTGCGTTTGACAATGATGACACAGCCGGCACTGAATATTTCAAGACTGAACTACAGCCATGGTTGGACCAGCAAGAACTCAACTACACTGCCATGCAGTTTGAACGCCAGGGCTACCATAGACTGCACATCTACAACAACAAACTGGCAGAACACACTGATGCTCGCTGGCTCATGATCTGGAACGATGATGCTGTGATGGAGACCAAGAGTTGGGACACAGAGATCATGAATCACGAAGGTGAGTTTAAACTGCTGGCATTCCACACACATTTGGACCATCCCTACAGTATCTTTCCCATCTTGCCACGCCGGTGGTATGAGTTGTTGGGCTACATTAGCCCACACTCAGTGCAAGATGGCTGGCTGAGTCAGCAGGCCTACATGCTGGACATCTGGGAACGCATACCTGTGTGGGTGTTGCATGATCGTGCTGATATCACAGGCAACAACAATGATGCCACATTCCGTGAACGTGCATCACTAGAGGGCAGACCATTTGATGAAGCAGATTTCCACAGCCGAACACAGATCGAACTGCGTCATCGAGATTGTGCCAAGTTAGCCATGCACATGAGAGACAATGGAATAAGCATTGAGTTCTTTGAAAACATTTTCAAAGGCACACAAGATCCTTGGGAGAAGTTGGCCCAGAATGATGTAAACAAGCAAATGGTGCAGTTTGACAATCCACATGCACACTTTGCCAAGTAGTTAAATACTAGATGAAACATACCATAGCCTTTGTCCAGCCCAACTTTCAACAAGGGCCTAAAGAATTCAATGCCTACTATTTGCCATATTCGGCCGGTGTAGTGTGGAGTTACAGTTACGCTGATTCTGCCATTCGTGAAAAATTCGAAGCCACTGACTGGATCTGGCACAGGGAAGCCCTGGAAGAAGTATCACAACGTCTGGCCCAAAATGACATAGTGACTTTTAGCACCTATGTTTGGAATCATCGATACAACTACGAAGTTGCTCGTAGAGTCAAACAAATCAATCCTGCTGTGCTAACCATATTTGGTGGCCCTGAGCCTGCCATCACTGACCCGGATTTGTTTCGCAAAGAACCATTCATGGATCTTGTGATCTGTTACGAAGGCGAAATAACATTTAAACGCATACTTGAGCATTTTGAAATCAAGGACTGGGAATCAATTCCTGGCCTGTTGATCAATAGGAACGGCGAAGCAGTAAAAACTCCAGATGCTGAACGCATTGAAAGTCTGGAACAAGTGCCCAGTCCTTACTTGTCTGGCATCTTTGACCGAATGATTGAGCAGCATCCAGAAGTAACATGGCAAGGCACCCTGGAAACCAATCGCGGTTGTCCTTATGCTTGCACATTCTGTGACTGGGGCAGTTTGACCTACAACAAAGTCAAAAAGTTCGAACTGCAACGAGTGTTCGACGAATTGGAATGGATGGCCCGTCACAACTTTGACTGGATCAGTATAACCGATGCCAACTTTGGTATGTACCCCGAACGTGATGGCATGATTGCAGACAAGATCATTGAAATGCAAGAAAAGTATGGTTCACCCCGAACGTTTAGTGTAGCATGGGCCAAGAATCAAAAGAAAGAAGTCATTGACATTGTGAAGAAACTGCTGGATGCACGTGGCTTCAATCAAGGACTCACACTAAGTGTGCAAAGTTTGGATCATGACGTGTTGGAAAACATTCGTCGCAAAAACATGGAAATGAACAAGCTGAACGAAGTGTTTGAACTGTGCGACCAACGCAACATTCCTGCATACACTGAACTGATCTTGGGCTTGCCTGGTGAGACTTTGGAAACATGGAAGAAAAACTTCTATGCATTGTATGATTTGAATCAACATACAGGCATCACTGTGTTCCAGGCACAGTTGTTGGAAAATGCCGAAATGAACCTGTTGCAGAAAAAACTGTTCAAGATCACCAGCCAGCCTGTGACAGACTACTTTGCTGGCAGTTACAGTGTGGAACACATCGAAGAAAGTATTGATGTTATAACTGGTACCAAAGACATGCCCACACCTATTATGTTGGATGCGCAGATCTTCTCCTGGTTCCAGACCACATTCCACATCAATGGCTTTGCTACTATTGTGGCACGTTTCATCAACAAGTACTTGGGCATCAGTTACAACGACTACTACGAAGACTTGTTTGCCTACGCTATGACCAATGACTGGTTGATAAAAGAAGAAGCCGAAACCCGACAATACTTTGCTAACTGGATGAACACTGGCAAGATTAATCATCCCAAGATTGGTGTAGAAATACATGGCTGGAACATCATTCACAGAACGTCAATGAACATGCACCAGGAAGACCGTGTGGATGAACTGTATGATGTGCTGGAAAAGTTTTTGGAACGTTACGACTTGCCTGAAGATTTGGTGGCCAGCCTGATGAAACTGCAAAGAAACTACTATATCAAGTACACGGATAGAAATCAGTATCCCATGAATCTTGATGTGGATTACAATATCTGGGATTACCTTAGTTTCAATCAGCCCCTGGAAAAAATTGCCACAACTTATCGCTTGGACTTTCCCGAAGACAAAACCATGAGCCTGAATCGATTCCTCGAACTGTTTTATTTTGCAAGACGTAGAAACTTTGGCAAAGCCACAGTGGATCGCATCGGCGTTGAAAATGTCAAGGGCACACGCCGTGGGGCTGGCGCCGCCAAAGCACAAGGCAGTTTCTCTGTGAAGAAAAAACAACTGGTGACTTGATGTCGAGACTGTTCACATTTGGTTGCAGTTTTACCAACTATCGTTGGAGCACATGGGCTGATTGCCTAGCACCAGAGTTTGACTACTTTGAAAACTGGGGACAAGCCGGCGGCGGTAATCACTACATTTTTAATTCCGTAATGGAAGCAGATCAACGACATAATTTTGGTACAGGTGATACTGTGGTCGTGTGTTGGACTAGTTTTACCAGAGATGATCGATATGTAGATGGACGCTGGCACACGCTGGGTAATATTTTTAGTTGTCCTATTTACGATCCCGAATATCTCAAAGATCACTATGACGAGCGTGGGTATTTGATAAGAGACTTGGCTTATATCAAAGCAGTAAAAACATTGTTAGAAAATCGCCCAGATGTGACTTGGCGTTTTTTAAGTATGGTAGAACTCATGGCACGGCCCACACTCGACGATGATGTCAGTCAACATAGAGACGCCATGCACCTGTACAGCAATGTGTTAGATAGTATATTACCAGGTTATGACAAAACTGTGTTTTTAAATAACTGGCCCAAGCCCGGTCCTGATCCACATCCCAGTCCTGCGGAACACTTGGCCTATTTGGATGCAGTATTACCGGGTTGGGTGACAAAACCAGAAACTCGTGTTAAAATACATGAAGAAAGCATCAATCTAAATAAAGATCCTAGAAAGACAGGAATGACAAAGGTAACAAGATTATGAAATTAAAAGTATCAGAATTATTTTATTCAGCACAAGGCGAAGGACGCTATGTTGGCGTGCCTAGCATCTTCTTGCGCATGTTTGGCTGTAACTTTACCTGTTCAGGGTTTGGTTGTAAACCTGGAGAGCGGAGCACAGAAGCAGATGAAGTGGCCAAGACTGTGGAGTTGTACCGAACATTTGAAGAACTGCCACTTGTGAACACCGGCTGTGACAGTTATGCTTCATGGCATCCAGACTTCAAACACTTGAGTCCTACATACACGGTGGAAGAACTTGTGGACAAGATGACAGCACTGTTGCCCAATGGTTCATGGATACAGCCCAATGGTAATATTGTTCATTTGGTTATCACCGGTGGTGAACCATTGTTGGGTTGGCAACGTGCCTATCCTGAACTGTTGGATGTACTAGCAGAACGTGGATTACGACACATCACATTTGAAACCAATGGTACTCAAGACTTGACTCCAGAATTTCGAGACTATTTGCGCAATTGGTTTGGTGAGATCACATTCAGTGTGAGTCCTAAACTAAGCGTGTCAGGTGAGACATGGGCGGATGCTATCAAACCTGATGTTGTGTGGGACTATGAAACATATGGCGTGACTTATCTCAAATTTGTAGTGGAAAAGGTTGCAGACTTTGACGAACTGGATCGTGCTGTGGCCGAATACCGAAGTCGAGAGTTTGGTGGTCCTGTATTTGTGATGCCGGTGGGTGGTGTGGTATCAGTGTATGACGGCAACAGGATCAACGTTGCTGATGAAGCACTCCGACGTGGCTACTGGTACAGCCCTAGATTACACGTTGACCTCTGGGGCAACGGGTGGGGCAAATAATGGGATTCTTTGACCGCTTTAAGAAAAAGCCGGAACCTAAACCTGTGGCGGAAAAGGTTATTCGTGTGCCCCGGACACCTGAAAAGTCTGCCAAGGAACTTGCCACTGAAAAAGGTGAGCCTTATGTGGCCATTGTTACCATGGACATTGATCCCAACAACTTGCACCAAGGTGCATTTGAACTGGACTGGAATGAAATATTCATTGCACGACTGGTCAAAGCCGGCTACATGATGAAGCCCACAGACGCAGACTCAGACATTGTGGATCGCTGGTTCCAGAATGTGTGCAGACACGTGGTAATGGAAACCTGGGAACAAGACCAAGCCATGCGCAACTCAGCAAATGGTTATGTCCACACTCGAGACATTGGCGATGGACGCAGTGAGATCAGTTAAGGAAATATCATGATGGATGGAAGACGTGTGGGCTTTACTGCCAGCACATTTGATTTGTTACATGCTGGCCACATTGCCATGCTGCGTGAAGCCCGAGAAGAATGCGACTACTTGATTTGCGCATTGCAAAATGATCCCACCCTGGATCGACCCAACAAGAACCGCCCAGTGCAGAGCATTGTGGAACGACAACTACAACTGATAGGCTGCAAGTACGTGGACGAAGTTTGGGTGTACAACACAGAAAAAGATCTAGAAGACCTGTTGTTGATCCTGCCCATTGATGTGCGCATCTTGGGTGTAGAATATGAAGGTCGTGAATTCACCGGTCGTGAGATTTGTCACAAACGTGATATTGAATTGCATTTCAATGGTCGTGATCACTCATTCAGTAGCAGTGAACTACGCCAACGTGTGGCCACAGCCGAAGACTTGAAGCGGAAACTGGAGTCATGGGAACCGGTAGGTGCAGATGACACAGGTGGTCCCAGTCCCAGATGATATTGTATGCCAATGGTTGCAGTCACACAGCAGGCGCAGAAGCAGTTGTGCCAGATTCATTTGCAGAGGATGATGGAAAGAACGGTATAGATCGTCGCCCACATCCACTCAACTTGGCGGCCAGTTGGTGCACACATTTGGCAAGAGCCCTCAGCCGGACATTGCACTGTGATGCTGAATCAGCCAGCAGTAACGATCGCATCATTAGAACCACACGTGAATGGATCACTAACAATCCTGATCAGTTGCACCGTGTGTTCATGGTCATACAGTGGACAACTTGGGAACGTGAAGAGTGGTTGCATAAAGGCACGTGGTATCAGGTCAATGCATCAGGTGTAGATTGGGTTCCTGAAGAACTACGGCAACGATACAAGCAGTTTGTGGTTGATGTAGATTGGGCAACCAAAACTCAGGAATGTCATGAAAAGATTTGGACATTTCATACCGAACTGCAAAATTTGAACATTCCCCATTTGTTTTACAGTGGGCATAATACGTTTGGTGATGTCCAAAATCAACATGTTTGGGGTACCAGTTACATGTATCCTTACAACCGGCAAGGTTCTTACAATGCTATTTTACAACGAAACGGACATGTGCCCACAAAAGGACACCATTTTGATGCCAAAGGCCATTGCTTTTGGGCCAAGTATGTGTTACAATACATCAAACAAAACAACTTGGTGACACACAATGCGCTATCTACTGATTGATACTAGTAACATGTTTTTCCGTGCGCGGCACCAAGCACATCGTGCCGCAGACACCTGGACCAAACTGGGCTTTGCCCTGCACCTCACCTTGATGAGTGCAAACAAAGTGGCACGTGATTTAGGTGCTGATCATGTGGTATTTGCACTAGAAGGTAGATCTTGGCGTAAAGATCACTACCGGCCTTACAAAGCAAACCGTGCAGTGGCACGTGGGCAAATGAGCGAAACAGAAGCAGAAGAGGACAAACTGTTCTGGGAAACCTATGATGAGCTGACTAAATACTTGTCTACACGAACCAACTGTAGTGTGATCCGTTGTGCCACAGCAGAAGCAGACGATATCATTGCACGTTGGATTGCACTACACCCCCAAGACGAACACGTTATTGTTAGTTCAGATTCTGACTTTGTGCAGTTGATTGCACCCAATGTAAAATTGTACAATGGCATCAACGATCACTTGTTTAGTGTTGCGGGTGTTACAGACGCAAAAGGCAAAAACTTGGCATTTACTATTGAGAGCAACTCAAAGATCAAAGTTGGCAAAGCCGATGCCAACTTTGTACCTCCTGTGGATTATCAGAAATGGGTGTTGTTCTTGAAGTGCATGCGTGGTGATCCTGGTGACAATGTGTTTTCGGCCTATCCTGGTGTGCGTGTGAAAGGCACCAAGAATCAAGTGGGACTGACAGAAGCATTTGAAGATCGTGACCGTCGCGGCTATGCGTGGAACAATCTCATGTTGCAACGTTGGATGGACCATGAACAAACAGAGCGCAAGGTCTTGGACGACTATGAACGCAACCGTACCTTGATTGATCTCACTGCACAGCCTGATGCAATCAAGGCCGTGGTAGACGAAGCCATACGTGAGCAGATTAGTCATCGAGATGTGGGCATGGTAGGTGCGCAATTTTTAAGATTCTGTGGCAAATATGAACTCACCAAACTCAGTGACTATTCAGACGCAATTGGTCGCTGGTTGAACGAAACATACAAAGGAGTATTGGATGATCGAAGCAAAACCCATAGTGGATAAAAAGTATTGGATCTTGAAACAAGACGATCGCAAGGTTGGTGTGGTAGAGGCCGAAGGCGACGGTTACACTGTGCGCATCAATGATCAGGTGGGCCGGTTCAAAACCATTCCCATGGTGCGTAAAAAGGTAGACATTGAATTTGTACCACCTGAAAAGACCACCCGGCCTGCGCCAGATCAGGTGCATGGATTTGAAACAGGATGCAGAGCATTCAATCCCATGTGGGATGTCAAACACCGATTACCCTTGTTCACAAAAGAACGCAAATCCAAGTCATGGTATGCCGCAGGTTGGTATGCTGTGAAACAACATCGTAGTTGGAAGTTAATTCGCAACCCAAAATTAATTGTGTTGGAACGCTATCAATACCAAGGTCCATTTCATACCCAGGAGGCAGCACGTGATAAATCCCTTTCGTGATCAAGAAAAGTTTATGCAAGCCTGTGATCAATCAACAGATGTAATGAATCAATCACAGTACGCAATGTACAAAAATTTAATTCAAGAAGAATTCCAAGAACTTCAAGAAGCCGTAGTCCAAGAAGAAGAACTGGATGCATTAATTGACATCCTTGTGGTCACAATTGGTGCTATCCATTCAGCAGGCTTTGATGCCGAAGGTGCCTGGAGAGAAGTCATGGCCACTAACTTTGCCAAGATTGATAGGGAAACTGGCAAGGTTCGCAAGCGTGAAGATGGTAAAGTACTCAAGCCCACAGGTTGGCACCCACCTGTGTTGTCGCCGTATCTAACTAGAAAATGATCGAAGAAAAAACCAAAGTCTGTAACGGATGTAAACAAACACTGCCAGTGTCATTGTACAGCAAAAGCAACGGTGCCAAATATCCCAGAAGCAAATGCAAGGCCTGCGAAAAAGCACTGGATCAAGTTCGACGCCGAATCAAAAGTCAAGTTGAACCCCCACCTGTAGATTACCGTTGTCCCATTTGTCAACGAGATCATGAACAAATAAAAGGACGTGGTGGCATGAGATCTGGAGCATGGTGCTGTGATCACGACCACACAACAGAAAAATTCAGAGCATGGTTATGTCATGATTGCAATCGTGGTTTGGGATTTTTAGGAGACGATCCAGATCGTTGTCAACGAGCAGTTGACTATTTGAAAGACCACTTATGAGCTTGCACATACATCGTTTTGTGGACTCAATCAAAGCACACGAAGCCCGCGGACAAAAAGACTTTATGATGAGCATGCGCGATGCCAAAGACTTACATACAGATATCACTAAACTGTTGATTACATTGGAACAAATGCGTGAACAGCAGACTCGTGGCGCAGAAGTAGTAGAAGTGCAGATCACCGGGGGCAGTTTCAAATCTGCATAGTTATTGGCATAAATAAACATGGAGTTTAATATGTCAAGACCAAAGCCAACAGTGCTGATCGAGCACACCAACAAACAATCCTACAAGACCGAGCAGGTGCTGGCCTCAGAAGGTGTGTGGGCAGTGTTTTTTGATACCAAGCCCATTAATTTAAAGACCAGCAACTTGCTCACACAGTTTCCTGGTCCCAAGTACAAAAAAGTATCGTTTTCCAACCCCGGACACGCTATCAACTTGGCTCGCAAACTCAACACACAATTCCGAACAGACAAGTTCTCGGTTGTGCTGTTAACACAAGGGGATAAGATCTATCCCAATGCTCAATAAACTTGCCCTCACTCGAGAACTCATAACACGTTATCCTGATGCCCCCTCCTTGGATGAAGCCATGACCACTTGGTGGCAGAACATCCGTGATGATGGTGGCATGCGACTCACATACGAAGGCTTCTATGTGTTTGAGAACTTGCTGGAACTCAGCAGTTATTCATTTGACTTGCCAGAGAAATTGCTCACGCCAAAAAACTTAATTGCGTTGGATCGACACATGACCTGTCCTTATTACATGATCAACAATCGCAAACTCAACAAACTGATAATGTTTGGCAGTCGAGAAGCCATGATGGCTGTGTTGCATGGCGACATGCAGAGATTTATTTTGAGTTTAAGTTATTAGCCAATTGCTCACAGTCTCGAATAAATCTCAATTCCATGATATTGGTATAATCATCCAGCAGAAATTCACGTTGAGCCTTTAGTCTTGATTGATAAGGTGACAAATCAATTTGACCTTGTATGAGATTGCGATTTAATTCCAATGCTTGTGTTAGTCTTGTTTCGTTAGGCAGATTGTCATAACTGTTGTCAACCACATCATCAAACATATCAAATCCATGCGCACGTATACTAGATACCAGGCCTCGTGACCCTATGATGATGGGTATCTGTTGTGCCAACATAGCAAACAAAGTTTTTTCGCAAAACAATCCAGGTACAGGATCATACAGTGTTTCGGTCACAATGTTCACTGCACAAGATCCATACACATTGGCCAGTCTAATAAAATTTTCGTTGTTTTCTGTGCCGCGATAGGTGCCATAATCCCATTCAGACAGTGGAATATCTGTGCCATAACTGAGCACGCCGTTGCCCCACTCTGTTAACATATTGACTACCCAACGTCGGTGATTGCATTTTCTACCATTGAGGCATTGCCAGGGTTGTGTTTTGGGTTGTTCAACCACGTGACGCCATTCATGCCAGCAGTCCCGCATTCTGTGAATTTCTCTATAATTGTGACTGCTGAATTCAATGAGATTTACAGGGCCATTGTAAACTTTTTCCAATCCAGGATGCATGTGAGTTACCAGCACACGGTCGGCATGTTTGCCATAATGATCGCGCACACGATCTAATTCTATAATACCTTGATCAGTTATAGTCACAAAATCTTGAAAATGTAATATCAAAAGAGAGTTTGATTTCCAATTTATTTCTGGCAGTTTCAACGGCCAGCCAGGTTCAGGATGATAGGGAGGCACAAAACTGTTTGGTTCTACATGCACATCAAAACCTAATTTTTCCAGGGTGTTCTTAAAAAATTGTGAGTAGTTCATTGAATATTTACTAAGTAGACGCATGTATTGGAATAATCCCTTGATAACATTGCCCTGGCCCAATGTCAGAGACCCTGTAGTAGAAAGTTTTCACAACGGCACACATTGTTTGTACTACAACCCCCAAACCAAATTTGACACTGTACAAACCAATCAACGACTGCAGGATTTGTGCAACTGGGCCAATGCAGGACTAGGTAGTGGACTACAAAATTTCATCAATGATTCCAGCAACTATTACGACATAGCAAACTTGATCAAACTCAACATGTGGATTGCAGATATCAAACAACAGGGCATTGTAAAACCTTGGATGATGTTGGATCAAGGTGATGGCACATATCTTGCGGGCACAGGAGACTCAAGGCTGAGGTGTTTGGAATGCATTCCTGAAATAACCCATGTGCCAGCATTTATAAGCACACGCCAAGAACGTGCGTGGTTGTATGCAGGACTAGAACAAGTACAATGTTTTGATAGATTTGCTGAATTGTGTGCTGCTGAATCGGGACAAGAATTTTTGTTTAGACTTACAGATGTCACTGCACCCTATGGCATATACTGGTACGAGTACAACAACGAACGTACTAGATCAATAACTCCCAGTGAATCTTGGTGTGTGCGCACCTTTGCCAACTATGCTCAACAACATCCAGACCTAACAATCACCAAAGACTGGTTCAATCAACTGAAAGATTGGCAAACATTTGCTGATTGATGGTTTTCCAATCTTGGTATCTATCACCAGTAGGCACATGATCAATGCCCAGCCAAGGCAATGCATCGTTGGCATGTCCGGTAAAACCTTGTTTGGGCAACAGCAGGTGCTGTTTCCAATGTTTGACAAATGCATTTTTTAGCAGTGGTTTTCCTTGTTTGAACTCCACTGGTAAATTCAGCGCAAACTGCATCATGCGCTTGTTCATGAAAGGACTGCGAACTTCTTTGCCCCAGGCGCCAGCAATGCGATCTTGCCCTGGAGCATCACAGCCCACAATTTGTGACCAGTAGTCAGCCAGCAGTGTGGCTTGATATGCATTGTCATCATACACACTCAAACACTGGCGCCATAACTCAGGGTCACAATGTTCACTGTAAGGACTGTGGCTTTGATTGACATCATAGTTGATGTGACGGTACACATCATATCCACCAAACAGTTCATCGGCGGCCACACCAGAGAACAACACACGAGATTCAGTGTGTTGTGCCACAATCCATTTGCCCACAAAACTCCAACTCTGTACTGGCATCTTTGTACGTTGTAACAATGCATTATAGGCTTGAGCCCAATGCTCGGGATCTATTACCATGCATTTCAAATTGAGTTGTTGTTGATCGGTTAAAAAATCATTAATGCGATCCACAATAGGATCTTTTCCGTACATGTTGGTACACACCAATTCAGCATGTGGTAGTTTGCTCAATATCAAACTGCTGTCTACACCGCCAGAATAACTGATGGCTGTGGCACACTTGGGAGTCATTTCTCGCATGACATTGACCCATAAACTATCAAATTCTTCTTGTGCGGCTTGTTGGTTTGGATATGTTGTTGGACGCACCCAGGACCATACACTGTCTAATACTGTGCCAGGCACATGATTCACATACAGTTGTCCTGGTGTCAGCCGTTCAATTCCCTGCCATGGTGTTTGATTTTGCAAGGTCCAGTGTTTGTTTCTGTACAGGTCAGAAATTTTGACGCCTTGAATGTAGGTCAGTATGGGCGCAACTTCTGAACACACCACAACAATGTCATCATCTTGATATCGATACAAGTAGTGTTCACCTTGTGGATCAGTTGCATAGGTCACTCTTGATCCATCCCAATACACCCAAGCCCAAGGTCCTTCAAAATATTGGAATCTATTGCAGTTGTCTCTGGCTGCTTGATAGGCTAATTGTATATCGTTGCTGTAACGCCCGTGCCATTGATAGTTGTAAATTTCTCCGTTGTAGGCAAAGAAGTCTGATCTTTTTTCATTGTAAAAATCTGCAGAACCTGTGATGTGCAACACAGACTGTGCTATAAAAACCGTGTCAGTGTGTTGATATCTCACAAAGTCAGGTCCTCGACTTTGAAGAATGTCCAAGGCTGCAAGATGTTGTTGCAACGGCCTTGTGGTGCGACTTTCCACATACAATATTCCACACATTATGCGATCCTGTTGTCAAGCCAGTCAGCAAAGTCTGCAGGCCAGGCCAATTTCATTTCAGATAATAGGCGTTGATTGTGTGTGGCTGCAACACAACATCTTGATACCAATTGTGCCCAGTCATGAGTTTTTAGTGCTGTGATAGTGGTACAGGCCGTGTTGATAAATCCAGACATTTTGTGATGGACTTCGATCAATCGATCATAATCATGACCCACAATATCATCCAACACATCAAATCCCAGGCTGCGTAATCTTGCAATGGTATACCTGCCTGAATACGCTATCCATGGTACAGGAGTTACCAAGCATCTGAATATCTTTTCACTCAGTGATACCACATTGTCACTACTGTAGGTTTCCACAGCAATGTTCAACCAACTGCTGACATAGACCTGATCATGATCAATGTCATGATTTTTCATGGGCATTAATTGTGCTAGTTTTACAAACATTGGCAGTTCCTGATCAGTGGCATGTGTCAATTGATCTAAAAAATTCTTCTTAGGATCAGTATCCCGGCCCAACACACAATTAAAGTTTACATGACCACAATCAATGCCTAGGTATTGATACAAATTTGCCAATATTCTCATGCGTTTGAGATCTATGCGATTCACTGCAAATGTATAATCACGAGCGGGTGCCCAAGTTTGATCAACAGGCTGGTAAGAATAAATTCCATAAAAACTGTCGGGTAATTTTGCAACAGTGTACAACGTGGGAGTGTTGATCCAGTTGTCAGTTATGACCGTGGTATCAGCATCAAACAAATAAGGGGTGTCTTGTGATCGATCTTCAGCGCAGTCCCATGCATCATCCACTAGACTCACAACCACACGGCGGTGCCCACGTTGCCAATGGCTTCTTGTGTGACTGATGACTTTTGCGGTTTGATATCCCAGTTTAGTCAGGCGTGTGTGTATCTCATCAACTGTGGATTCTTCGTGTTCTAAGCATTGGCTGGCCTGCCATGTTTCATTGTTGTGCATTGTGTTACTTATAGTACTCAAGTATTACCGGGCACAAACCCCAAAAGGTAGTACTTTTGTAGTACTACTCGGCGGTTGACCGAAATTGCCCGAAATGCTATAATACATGCATGATGAGAAAGAAACGAACCGATCGAACCCACATTGTGTACATGATCCAAATTGGATTGGAGTACTACATTGGTATTACCGCAAAAACTCAGCGCACCATAAACATGTCGCTTCGTAGCCGTGTAAACAAACACATCTACCGCGCTCGCACTGAAGACAAGAGCTGGAACCTGTACGAAGCAATTCGTGAGGCAGGCGAATCCGCTGTAAACTACGCAATCGTGGACACGGTGCGTGGCAAAGATACAGCACACAAGCTCGAGCGCGAGTTAATACGAATGTATGCACCTGCGTTGAACACTGATGTGCGAGTGAAGCAAAACGGTTGACCAATAATCACCGTTTTGCTATAATATAGACATACAAAGCAACAAGGAGTCGCAAATGGAACAGTTCAAATCATGGGAAGAAATGACTGCGCTCGAGCAAGCCCAATGCACCTATTGGGACATGTACAAGGATGCCTATGGCCATCGTCCCCGTGGCGTTGATACCAGCACTTGGACCCTTGAGGACTTTGAGATGGAGTTTGCAAGCCTGGGCTCTGTTATTGAGCAGGCCGAAATTCAGCGCAAAGAGGCCGAAGCCAATGCCCAGCATGACTTTGAGATGCGAGTGCAGGGACTGTTGATGTCGGGCGCTAAGGATCGTGACATGGCCCTGCGTTGGATCCACGAGGCAGAGGGTGCCAACGGTGATGACGAGTACCTGTGTTTCACCCAGGGTTTGCCCTATGGTTATTTTAGAAAGGCAGCATGATGACAATGCCCGCAGGAAAATACTACATTGGTGACTTGTGCTACGTCATGGACACTGAAGAGTGGCGTGAGATTTGCAACATCATCATACGAGAGCCCCGGATTCTCGACGGCGAGTTTGAGTTGCCCGACGGACGCAAGTTTGCCATCTACGGCACTGCGCACGGTGACGGCGAATACTATGATCAGTACGGACACACATATTCGGTGGACGCAGGAAGTATTGGTTGTATCTTGATGTCGGACATTCGTGCCCACAAGTATGACAACATCTTGGACTTGGGTGCGGTGCAAGAGTTTGCTGAGCCATTTGTGACTGGCTCACAAGGCGGACAACTTGAGTTTGGGCATGTTGTAATTGAAACTGATCCTGCTTCTGAAGAGGATGAACTATGACCACAACAAAATCCGCCAACGGCGTTACAGGACAATTGATTACCATTTTTGATGGCACAGTGTATTTTCGTGTGTATGATGCAGATCACAATTTCAAGGACTATGAATTGGCACACAGTGACTTGACTGTGACCATTAACGATGTGGATGCATTCTTTTACGATGATGAATTCACCACTAGGCTGGATCACTCACCTGCCACACTAGGTATTGACAATAAATAAACTTCCTGTTACAATGCACATCAGCCCACATAGCTTAATGGTAAAGCAGGCGACTCATAATCGCTTGAGTGGGGGTTCAATTCCCTCTGTGGGCACCAATTCTGGCGTTAGTACAATGGATAGTACATGGAGCTTCTACCTCCAGAATGTGGGTTCGATTCCTGCACGCCGGACCAGTAAATACAACAGTGCGAGTATGGGGGAATTGGTAGACCCAGCGGACTTAAAATCCGCCGCTTGATGCGTACCGGTTCGACTCCGGTTACTCGTACCAAAGGAACTGACATGACTGACACCAAAATTGAACCACAGCACGAGAGCGAAGGCACTGAAGATGACTTCTTCGATGACCTACGTGGCCAATGGGCCCGGGCGGAGGCTGAACGTAGGCAACAGCCTGAGTTCCGAGTCAACAACATGGAATATGACATGAGCCAGGCCGAGTGGTTTGTGAGCCGGGTGCGCGGCAGTGATGACTATGCACAGAACCTGTATGCTGCCTTGTGCAACAACAGTTTCCAAAAGCAAGATGTTTGGTTGGTGCTGAAAGATGCCTACTGGTCATGCAGTTGGCGCTATGCTGGCGGGCTAGTGGCTGACTTACAAGACCGGGGCGGCGACTACATGGACTGGTACTGCTCAGGCATTGGGGCAAAAGAAGGTGACTACAGCAATTATGTTGGAGAAGGCAACGTTACCGACGAAATTGCCGCAGATTTGGCACTGCTGGGATGGTGTGTTTCTGAAGAGCCCAACAGCGAGTAAGAGTAAATAAAAGTTATTGCTGTATGAAGCCGAGAGAACGGTGTTCTAAGAACGGTGTTCTGGACCCAGGGCCCAACGACACTGCTTAACTTGCGCTAAATAATCTTATGAGATTTAGCGAATTCCACCCCGTCGACGAAGCAGCCATGAACCCTGCGGCTTTTGCTCAGGCCATTGAGCAGGGCCAGGCCAAGGGCGTGTTGGTGGGATTTGAATTTGAAGTAGGCATACCCCAGGCCACATTTGCTCAAAGCAAAAGCACAACACACACCCCAGACACAGTGGCTGATACTATACAGTCATACGGTGTACTCAGTGACTTCAACTTTCAGCAAATCACTCCTACAGAATGGGATCAGGTGTTTGGTTTGCGGCAACCTGCAGGCAATTTTGCCAACATGACCGAAGCCTACGAAGGGTATCAAACCGGTTATCTGGATAAATTGCAAGAATTGTACAACAAAATTCCTGAAAAACAACGGTTAAAATACAGTGATAACATACTTGGAATTGCCAAGGACCATGTAAAAAGACGAGGCTTGAAAAAAACCGATCTTGGTTATAATCATGCCATACAAAGCGAGTTCGCTGAACTCATGGGACGAACAGTTTACTCAAACAACAACGGCAACGCCGCAGAACGTGCAGGACGGGCACTAATGGACGCTAGTCGTCAAGATTGGCGAGGTTTGCTGGAATATGCACTGGGTCAGCCAATTGACAAAATTGAGCAAAATTTTAATCAGTTGTTTGATTACAATGCTGATCAAGCCTATCGGTTGTTGCAGTTAGAAGATTATGAAGATGACGATTACGGTGAAGATCGTGAATACCAACAGGCTGCCGAGTTCCTAAAACCTGTGGTTGAACAGACCATGGGTGCACCGGTGCACATATTTCACGATTATCATCAACGTCGTAAAAATCTCACTGACTGGTATATTGAACCCGATGGCAGTTTAAATGCCAACGACGACAGAGATGCCACGGCAGAGATTGTGAGCCCTCCGCTGCCGGCTGCACAAGCCGTGGATGCGCTGAAACGTTTTTATGCCATGGCGGCACAATTGAACCTGTATACCAACAGTTCCACTGGCCTGCACATCAATGTCAGCATACCCGACAAGTTAGACGTGTTGAAACTGGCTGTGTTCACTGGTGATCAGCATGTGCTACAGCAGTTTGGTAGACAAGACAGTGATTATGCTGTGAGTAGCCAGCAGGCCATTGCTGGACGGGTAGCCGGCGGCTCTCCGGTGTTGAAAACCAAGACAGCAAAAACACCAGGTGTTGTGGGGCAACCAAAAACACAAACTACCCTGGACGTCAAATCTCTGCAACGAATTGCGCAGGATGCCACAGGTGATCATACAGCATCAATCAGCAACAACGGCAAATACATCAGTTTCCGGCATGCTGGTGGCGATTACCTGCAAGATTACACCAGTGTTTTCAATGTGGTGGGACGTTTTATTCGTGCCATGATCATTGCCTCAGATCCCACAGCCTATGCACAGGAATACCAAACCAAGTTGGCCAAGTTGGCCGGCACCAGCCCGGCTGCATCACAGAACGCAGTGCCTACCATGATACAATATATCCGCACCAATGGCATGCCTGTGATACAACTAGATATCATGCGATTTGGCAAGAAAAGAACACCGTTGAATCTTGCCCTGGATGCCATGGATGGTTATAGTGCCATTGCCAACACCAGTGTGATTGTGACCGGAGGCGGCGATGCCACAAGATCTGTGTTGGCCAGCAAAGTACAACGTGAAGAAAGAAA
>Ga0114976_10000765_pt1 | contig 20293 bp, 13 predicted proteins | sample S_130805_EF_Meta_FD_87319 | JGI IMG/M metagenome (GOLD analysis project Ga0114976, IMG submission 87319) | Freshwater microbial communities from Lake Simoncouche, Canada to study carbon cycling - S_130805_EF_MetaG | ecosystem: Environmental > Aquatic > Freshwater > Lake | place: Lake...
ACTTGTCCGTTAGTAATAACTAAATTAGATAATACAGTTCCTGACACAACATCACCATTTCCCATAGTTATAGTATAAAATCTTGAATTTGTGGTTGTTCCTGAAGTATATGGCGAACAAAACGCTCTAGGCGCACTAACTAATGGTGTTGGTAATGATTGACCAGCAATACCTACATTTGCGTTATTTTTCTTAACAACAGTTGCCTCAAATCCATTAATTGTACCTGTACCAGGTAAGTAGTAACCTTTAATTGCGTTAACAGTTAATAAGAACGATATTGAAGTTCCAAAAGGTAATGGTGGTGTTATATTAACACTCCAACTAGCCATTTGAGAACCAGGACTTAAGTTCACAACATTATTTACAACTACTCCAATAGTGTAATTTGCGTTCTGACCTAATGATGATATCACAACGGTGTTACTTAATGTGTTTGCCGATGGTGTTGCAGAGTCTTTTGTTATAACAGTATAAGTTGAAGCACTTAATCCTTGGAACACATTACTTGGTTGGAATGACGCACCACCATTGATTGAATATTCATATGGAGGTACACCATAATTAGTTGTCAATGTAATTGCCCCATTAAGATTTGCAGGACAAGTTTGATTTTGTACTGTAGGTACTGATTGTAATGGTAAGTACGGTGGACAACTTCCTTGAGTCATTGAAAGTTGAGCTTGTTGTCCTCCAGCCATTGACCATCCACTATCTGGTACATTAGATGTATTAACACTAACAGGAATACCTGAAGTAAATGACCATCCTGGTATTTCCCATCTTGAATTTTGTATTGACCATTCAATATCAAATTGGAATTGATTATAAACTCCACTCCAAGTAGGTTTACCATTATATGTACCATTCAATATAAAGTCAATTGGACCATAACTAACATTTGAACCAATATATATAAAACATAAGTTAGGATATGATGGTGCTGGCGTATTTGTTGGTGTAGGTGTTAATGTACTTGTTGGTGTTGGAGATAATGGGAATAAACTACAAACAGTATTTGCCGTATAATCACCATAAAAATCAACAACCGTAACTTCATAACTACCTTGAGAAACTCCAACTAAAGTTTGAGTTCTTTGTCCATTTTTCCAAGAAAAAGAATATGGTGCGGTTCCACCTGTAACTAAAACAGATAAAATACCGTCGCTTGATGTTTGTGATGATGGTATTGCAATTGGATAACATTGAACTCCCATATCAAATAAGGTAAAAACTTCACAATCATTTTTTGAAGTATAATACATACTTGTTGATGGGGTACGTGTCGGTGTTGGCGAATTAGTTGGTGTTATTGTTAAAGTTGGTGTATTAGTTGGTGTTGTGGTTACACTTGGTGTATTGGTTGGTGTAGGTGTCGGGTTAGGTGTTGCACAAATTGAAAATGCTGGAACATTTAATTTGACAACTCCTGTAAATGGCTTGGTATAATCTAATGAAATAATTGCACCGACATTATTACCTTGTATTAAATTACCACAACAATCATAGTAAGTATGAGTACCTGTTGTTGTACCACTACCACAAACAATTGGAGTTGTTGATGGAGTCGGATTAGGTGTTCTTGTAACAGTCGGAGTTGTTGTTTTTGTTGGCGTATTTGTTGGTGTTTTAGTTACAGTTGGAGTATTAGTCGGTGTTCTTGTTACTGTTGGCGTATTTGTTGGTGTTTTTGTTTGAGTTGGGGTTGGTGATGCGGGTGGGGCAACATAACAACTACTAACTGTAGTACAATTTGCACCAATTGTTTCGGTAATACCTCCAGCTAAAGGCGAGCCAGGAAGAAATGGTACTCCAGCAATACCATATTGATATGTTACAGTAGTTAAACTAGGTGTACATATATAAACACTAACGTTTCCACTACCAATAGCATTTGGATATAAATTCCAAGCTTGAGAAATATAACTAGGACCACCACATGGATAATACCTTATCCACAAATCATTACCATACAAATCAGTTAATGATGAGTTAATAATGTCTATAGTTATACAATCACAAGTTGCCATTAGTTATTTTTCTTATACTTGATAAGTATAATATTTAGTATTTTTATGTGTAGGTTTATTCATGTTTATTAACATATCTCAAAATTACTTATACTTCCACTCGCGTTAATTTGGACTATATAATAGTTACCACCAAATCCCATTTTAAGGTATCTATTACCACCATTAAATGGGTTATATAATGTTCCACCAACAATAGTCTGATAAACAATCGCACCATTAACGGGTGTTAAATTTGCTTGACTGATGTAAGTATAATAATTAGTAATTGTAACGGTATCACTACAAGTATTTGCAGAACTTATAGATAAGTTCGCTCCAATTGCATGATATGCAATAACGGGAGTTGATGTTGGTGTTGATGTGTTTGTCGGTGTTAAAGTAGGTGTTAATGTATTTGTAGGAGTAATTGATGGTGTTGGCGTATTTGTTAATGTGTTTGTTGGAGTGACCGTTATTGTTTGGGTTGGTGTCGCGGTATTAGTTGGCGTTTGGGTTGGAGTTAATAAAATAAGTTGTCCAATTTCACAACTTTGTGTATCAACAATTTTGATAATAAAATCACCATTATCATATGGGTCTAAAACATCAAATGTATATGGAAATGTTGAGACGGTTGCAACATAAACACAGCTCGCACTCATAGAATCACAATAGTAAATGTCTACTGGTGTGTTAGCGGTTACGGATGATATGGTTACTTCTTGACTCATTTTATATTATATGGTTTAAGGACAAATTGTTACTGATTCAATACCTGTTGTTACACATCCAAGATTGTCAATTACTTTTAACATATATGCATCTGATGTATTATAAGGCGCAGGTATATCAAAAGAATAAGGAGCGGAACTAATTGTTGTCATATAAAAACAACTTGTTCCACCTGTTTGACATATGTAAATGTCATATGGTGATTGTCCTGTTATACTTGATATTGTTACTTGTATTGCCATGTTATATACATCCATTTGAGTTTAATGTGTAATCCACACCTAACACAGGATTAGGTAACCATCCGTCAGACCATACAGGTGCCAATGCCAATGAATTTGGTAATGGAACCGTTGAATGTAGGCAAGCATTACCTCCAACAGGAATTGGTGTATTACTGCTTGAGTATCCAGGACATACATATCCAGGTTGAATAAATCTTATAGCCGTACTGTGTCCTGTCGCCGTTGTTATATTTTCCGCACCATATTCATAACAAATTGGTGTACTAATACAAGTTTGACAATTTGCGTAAACCGTTGGGAACGCACTTGCAAAATAATCACCAGTATAGGTTAATGGTGTATATCCAATTGTTACAATATAGTTAGAACCAAATTGACCAAGATATGACCAACATGTTCCATTTGAATCTTTAAATGTATCACCAACTACGCTTGTTATTGGTGATTGTACAGTTTGAACTACTTGAGTTGCAATTACCGCTTGTCCTGCACATGTTTGATATACATAAACATAGCCTGGTGTAGGTGTTGGAGTTTTAGTCATTGTTGGTGTCGGAGTATTAGTTGACGTGGTTGTTGGAGTCATAGTTGAAGTGACAGGTGGTGTTGAACCTAAAGTTGATGTTGGAGTTGGTGTTGTTGTCTTAGTTGGTGTAGGTGTTTGCGTTTGGGCTACGGTTGCAGTTTGAGTTGGCGTTGGAGTTGCGGTTGCGGTCGGAGTTATAGTTGGGTTTGGAGAACAATACTCACAACTTGCAAATAATCCATAAATTTCTGTAACAATAGAATTTGATGAAATGTTTGAATCGTCTCTATCATAAATAACACATACATTTGAACCATTAACTAACGCTGACATTGTCATTCCTGTTACAACAGGAATTCCATTATATATTAAACTATTAGTTACATAATACTCAGTACCACTTGTGCAATCAACAAGAACTTTAACAGAAACACAACTAAATGTTTCATCCAACATTACAAATGACACTTGACCTTGAACATCACAAGTTTTTGTTAACGTTAATGTCGGAGTTACTGAAGGTGTCGGTGTTGTGTCAGTATAACTACAAATACTAAACGATACACTAACATTACATTCACTTGTCGGTGTTGGTGTTGGCGTCGCCATAATAGATGTAATATCAAAATTAACATCATCACATGCAACACTTGGAGTTGGTGTTGGAATTGGTTCCCAATCACAATCAAAATAAGCGTTGAAATCAAATGTGTCACAATTTACAGGTAATGGCGTTGGTGTTGGACATGGTCCACTATTAAATAAGTTGGCAGAAATATCAGGACATTCTGAATAACAAGGGTATGAACCCTCTAATAAACAAGTACCTCCCAAAGATGTACTTAAACACCATCTATCACCAGTATAATATATAACACCTGTACTTACACCGTCACCAGAATAAGTGTATTTGGTATTATATATACTACCTTGAGTATAATTTCCACTATAACCTGAAAGTGATGGTAATGTCGTTCTTAAACAATAAGTTGAACTACAAGAACCTGCACTTGGTGTAACCGTTGGTGTTGGAGTTGTTGTTGGAGTTGATGTTACGTTTAGTCCGCAAGGGTCTCCATTACAAGTACCATAAGTGATGTAACCTATAGTGTATGGTTCTCCAATAAATGGAATCCATCCATTGGTAAGAGGTACAGATGAAGTATATTGTACATTGTCTCTATAAAATGTTACAAGATTTATTATCCCACTTTGAGTACATAAATAAAATAAAGCTGCGGGTAATGTTTGAGTGTAAGTTTGAGGTGTACCTGAACAATCGGTGTAGTTTATTTCAACCACATTATTTAATGCTGTAGTTGTATTACCTGTCGCACAAAGAACCAAACTAGAGTCAACCGTAATACAAGAACAAGGTACATCTGTTGGAGTTGGTGTTGGAGTTTCTGTTGGTGTCGGTGTTGGGCATTGGGTTGCACCACCTATAAAAGTAACACCAGCACCAGGATAAACAGTACCAATAGCCGAGTAACTAATTACTTTAGCATAACCGTTAAACCCTGAACCACCTGTTATATTATAAACATAACCAACTGTTAAAGTCCCAGGAACATTTTCATATCTAAATTGATTTAAAGGGTCATTACAATCTTCAAATAAAAATATATCATAAGGTTCACTTGGAGTAACCGTAGGTGTTGGAGTATTTGTCGGAGTTTCAGTGTTTGTTATTGTATTTGTTGGCGTGTTTGTTGGTGTTGTTGATGGCGTAGACGTAGGAGTTTCCGTATTTGTGGGTGTTGGAGTTTCAGTGTTTGTTGGAGTCTGAGTTGGTGTTTGTGTTTCTGTTGCACTTGGAGTTAATCCAATTGTTGCTGTTGTTGTAGGTGTTTGAGTTTGAGTTGGTGTTTCAGTATTAGTTGGTGTTTGTGTTATAGTTTCGGTTGGTGTATTTGTTGGGGTCAAAGTTGGTGTTTCGGTATTTGTAGGTGTTTGTGTCGCAGTCTCACTTGGCGTGTTTGTTGGTGTTTGAGTAGGTGTTTCACTAGGAGTTTGAGTCGGAGTTTCGGTATTTGTGGGTGTTTGTGTCGCAGTCTCACTTGGCGTATTTGTTGGACTTTGAGTAGGAGTTTCGGTATTTGTAGGAGTTTGCGTTGCAGTCTCACTTGGAGTGTTTGTTGGTGTCTCCGTAGGGGTTTCACTAGGAGTGTTAGTAGGGGTTTCAGTATTTGTAGGAGTCTGCGTTGGTGTTTCTGTTACGGTTGGTGTTTGTGTTTCTGTTGCAGTTGGTGTCAATCCAATTGTTGCCGTTGTTGTTGGAGTAAGAGTTGAGGTTGGAGTTTGAGTCGGAGTTTCAGTATTAGTAGGAGTTTGGGTAGGTGTTTCACTTGGAGTATTTGTAGGAGTTTCAGTATTAGTCGTAGTATTTGTTGGTGTTTGTGTTGGACTCTCACTTGGAGTGTTTGTTGTAGTTTGTGTTGGCGTTTCTGTAACAGTTGGTGTTTGAGTATTTGTAGGAGTTTGAGTCGGAGTTTCTGTATTAGTAGGTGTTTGAGTCGGAGTTTGAGTTGGGTTTGGAAGTAGAACAATATCAAAACCTGGACTAGTACTACATGGTGAAGTTGGAGTTCCACAAGATGATACATTAGTTTGTTGACCATTTGGTAATGAAAAACTGACGGGAGCCAAAGTATTACAATCAACATAAGTAATAGAACAAGGACCTCCTGTATTATTTGTAATATTATACGAATCACACAAACAAAGACAAGCACCTTCGTTAGTTACACTTAATCCCGCGGTAACCAAATCAACCTCATATCCACTTGTGAATGGTAATAAACAAGCACATTCTAACCCTGTAGTTTCACCATCAAGTAAAGAATAATTTAAATAAACTGTTCCGTTACAATCAACCCAATCAAAGTTAACATCACCTCCTGTATTATTTTGAAGAGAATAATTATTACAAGTTGTACTACATCCCTCTACAAGAACTAAATTAAGTGTTGTATTTTGTTGTACAGTACCTCCTGAAACACAAGTCCAATAACTTCCGTCATTAGTCGCAGAATATATTAGACCGACGGTACCTGGAGTGGTATCTTCAATTATATAATTTCCGCAACAACTTTGATAATAAAACGGTCCTGCCATTAATTTGATTTAATTATATTATAAATAACCCAATAGTCGGTTTTTATACAATTTAAAAATAGAAATATTGAAAGATAAATAAACACACCACTTAACTATATTTATATTATATGAAACTTCTTAAGACAATTGAGAAAATAATTCAGGAAGCTGAAGAGCAATATAACTCGGCATGTGAGAGTTGTGTTACAGTTGAAGAATTGGACAGACTTGAGAAACATTATAAAGATTCTTTAAAGTTGATGAAACTTTATAAATCAAAAGAAGAAAAAAATAAAAACAATAAGAACTAAAAATAATGTCAACTTCAAGACCGTTTGCATACAACCCTTCACCTAATCCTACTATTTCTGGTACCACTCAAGTTGGTAATATTGCCATTGGTGTTGACCCTAATTTAGATTATTTTGGTGGTGCTGGAGGTGTTCAATGGTGGGAAGGTCCAGATGAAGATTTAGGTTATATTGTTGCAAAACCAATCTCATCTCTCAACCAACCAAATCCTTTATTTATTCCTGCAGGAGTTGCGTTTGGTAGGTCTTTATTTACTGAAGAATCATTTATTTTATTAGCCGAATCATTATCATCAGGAACAACATTTGCAACAGGAAACGATGCATCAACTTGGTTAACAGATAATGGTTATTGGAATAGTTGGATATTCGTAAGTCCAACACCAACTCCAACTACAACACCAACACCGACAGTCACACCTACCACAATAAACGTACAAACTTGTTCACTCATATTTAATTCAGATACTGGTGGAATATATGGTTATGACTCGTCAACTAATACCAGCACTTTCTTATATAATGGTATTGGAAGTAATGACATTGCAAATACTTTAACCAAATTATGGTTATATAGCTCAGTTATATATGAGTATGATATTACATTAAGTCCTTGGTCTATAAACTTTAATAGAAATATTAGTTTACCATTAGGGTTAGGTCCTGGTTTGGGAGCAATCAATGACACAACTTTAATTAGTACTGATGGCGGGTCAGATATTATCACATTAGATATAACAACATCAGCGGCGACGGCAACAGTTATTGGAAGTTTACCTCTTGGTAGAAGTGTTTCAGGAGATATTTTACAAACAACAACAACACCTCCAAAAATAATTGTAACAAATCAAGGTGGTGATGGTTATTTCTTATCTCAATATGTTGTGGTGGGAGGACTTGCGGTATTTGAAACTGAGGTTAATATAGGGGCATATTCAACATCTGCGTACGGGTTATACGAGGATAATAGTTTATTGTATTTTGTTGATGGATATAGTGGTAAAATATTTAATGTTGATTTAAATTATCCATACAACATTACTGGTACAACTGGATACACAGGTTATGTAGTATATGGAGCATCTCAAGTGCCAAGTTGTTTAAATGTAGGTTTAATTTTAGCAACGCCAACACCAACTCCAACAAACACTCAAACACCTACTCCGTCATCAACACCTGGTTCAACACCAACAAATACTCCAACTCCAACAGGAACACCTGCGCCAACACCATCACCTCAATATTATTACATGTCACCTAACAGTTGGGCCCCCCCTACAATTAGTCAAGGACCTGGTGATAACTTTTTAATTGCCAACCAAACAGTTGACTCATCAATTGGTCAGGATGGTTACTATTCCGATGATAGTTGGTCTTTTTCATTTTGGGCTTACCCTCAATTTGAGTACACATCATTACCATCTGGTGTACAAATTTCAAAATTTGTTTCAATTTCAACACCTTTAGGTACTAACCCACCATACCCTGATAATACCGCAGGTAATTTAACAATTGGAGCCGAATATACTTCAGGCGGAACTTTAGTTAATGATTTAGTTGTTTGGTTGTCTGAAGAAGGTGGGAACTATTCAAAATGGATTTGGGAAATTAATCAAAATTCCAACGCAACAATTACAGGTATTAATTCAACTAAAATGTGGGATAAAAATAATTACGGGTCAACCTCACAACCACAACGTTTCACAAACCTTACGTTTTCTTTTGACAGTACATTACGTGTTTCAAGTCCATCTACAAGTGTAAAGGCATATTGGAATGGTATTCTTTTAACGTTAAAATCATATACTAATCCAAGTGGTGCTTTCCCTCATTTAGGTAATCAATATTTTGATATGAAACTATATTTGGCCGATGGTGGTAATATGGGTAATGCATCAAATTTACCTACCTTGAGTACTAGTTTGGATGCTGTCTCATATTATCCTTTAACTATTTTAAGTCAATTAAATGCGGCAACAATTTATAATGGTGGAACTATGTCACCATACGCGTTAAACGTTGGAATAGGCACTTATACTTGGAATTTTGATAGCGTTTCGTTTAATCATTTACAGTGTTTAGATAACGCAAACTCAAACTACCCCGATTTTGGATTGGTTGCGTATAACCCTAATTCACCAAATATTATTACGTATCCGTTACTTTAACTTTTAACGGCTTCGCAAATTCCACCTTCAGAATAGGTGGTATATCCTTTGTTGTGTAACCAACTATAAATCTCATCTTTTTTATCTTGAGATAGATTATAGTCTTCAAAAATTATAAAATTTGGTAATGAAACTTTTGTTTCGTCAATACCCATAATTAATTGAGCATCTAAACCTTCAACATCAAGATGTAACCAATCAATATATCCATCAAATTCATTTATAATTAAATCTGTAATACTAATTGATGGTCTTTTTGTGGATTTAATTTCTTCTTTCTCCCAATGTCTAATAACATTTTCAACAACGGTGTTTGTATAACCAGCGCCACCTTCAAAAAATTCAACCTCACCACCGTTTGGTGTTATTAAATTTTGAATTGGTTTAACCAATGAATGATATCTGTAGTTATGTTTTAACTTGTTAAACTGTTTGTCTGAAGCTTCAACTAAAACAACACTACATTCTCTGTTTTCAACGATTGGTACCCACTCTCCAAATTCACCATCGTGTGTTCCAATCACCAATCCTTTTGGAAACTTACCGTTTGATAATATACTTTTATTATACATCCAAAGTGATTTATAGAAATGATTTCCATGTTCCATAACATCCCAAACTTTTGTATAAACAATTCTGTCTTTTGAGTCACATATCTCAACATCAAACATTTCTGTATTAGGAAATGAGGCAAACCAATTATCGTTTAAATTTGTTGACCATTGAACTTCGCCACTAACGTGCTTTTTAATTTTTAACTTTAATGGTAGATTTTGATTATACTTACTAATCATTCCAACATTAACTCTAATACCTTCTGAACTATATTTTACAGTAATCATTTTTTGTGTTTTTCTATAAAGTGATTTATATCTTGACTCCAAAGTACCATCGCTTCTTCTTTAATTTTACTTTCTTCCCAATCCCACCAAGCAATGTCTAATAAATTTTTAACCTGTTCTTCATCAAATCTATATTTTAAATGTTTGGCAGGATTTCCACCAACAACAGAATAAGGTTCAACATCTTTGGTAACCAATGCACCAGCGGCAACAATCGCACCGTGTCCTATTTTAATTCCTGACATTATGGTTGATTTTGCTCCAATCCAAACATCACTTCCTATTGTAATATCACCTTTACAAGATGGGTGTCCCATCTCCATATGTAAACTTGCAATCTCAGGTGTAACTGGTCCCCATAACTGAGAACTTGTTGTTATCCAATCAGGTCTGTGATTTGCGTGTAAGAAAAAATTACAATCCCTACCAATTGAACAATATTTTCCAACGTGAATTTTATATTCATCACTCCAAGAAATTATGTTAACATTTCGGTCAAAATAAGTTCCTCTGTCGGCCTTCCATAGATGTATATTTTCAATCATATTATTCAATACCTAAAAAACTATGTTTAAGATTTAAAATAATATTTGTAATATCGTATTCAACAGAATCAACGGTAATCGTAACTTGTTGTGGGTTTAATTTATTAAATCCTAAATCAAAAATTGCATAGTCATTAATTACTCCTACATTAATTGTTTCACCAACTTTAATCTTAATTTCTTTATCTAATTGATTTTCATAAAAAAGTAATTTGATTGGTGTTAGTGTTTCGTCATTCTTTTCAATGAAGAACTTTAAACCTTTAATTGGTGAAAAATTAAAAAAATCAAAACCTTCGTAATAATATATTTCATCTTCAACCGCAATTGGTTCCACATTATAACCTACAACACTCTGTATACTTTTTAACCATTCAAATGAATGTGAATCTTTTAATGATAAGTAATTTTCTAAAGTAATTTGAGATATAAATTTATTCAAGTTATTTTTATCAAAAATCATATAATGAAGACCAGCCTCCCAATTAGAGTCACCTCTTTTTGATGGATAAACACTACAAGTTTTATCTGAGTTAAATCCATCAATTACATTTTTATCAATTTTTAAATCATAAATCATATGATAAAATTGATTGTACCCAAAATTGAGAGCAATTTCACTTAATTGTTTAATTTGTGTTAACCCAGCGAATCCGTAGTCAGGATATGTTCTTGCAATTGTATGTAATTTTCCGTTTAAAGTTACTTTCCTCCAAGCGTACATACTCCTTACAGGCCATTCCAACACTGGATTATCTTTTGTAACAAAAACATAATCACACAATTTTGTAATACTTTCAGGAAGGTTAAATGGTGATATTGCAATAACATCAAGATTGTGACTTTTAACTATTTTAATATTTTTTTCTAAAACATCTAATTTTTCTTGGGTGTCACAAAAAGTACTGATAAGTGCAACTTTGTTTAATTCAATAGGTTTTTTTCTATAGATACCAATTGAATCATTCCATAATCTAAATCCTTCATTTGGGTGGTGAGGAGTTGTGTCATCAATATAATGTTCAACAAGTTCAATATCAAACCCAAGTTTTTTACCCCACTTTTCAAGAGCTTTCCAACTATCAATATAAAATCTCCAATTGTCACCAGGCCATCCGTGATAAGGACCATTTGATGGAGCTTGGACGTACATATATCCACCATGTTTTAACACCCTACACATTTCTTGAAACGATATCCAAAACATGTCGTCATGTTCAAAACAAGATGATGATATTATAATATCAAACTCATCTTTTTCAAATGGGATATTGTGAGACACTCCGACTATATCAACATTTGGACCCGCCTCCATATCTAACCCAACATATTGACCTTTTTCAAAGATTGGTTTCATGGTTCCGTTCACATCATATGAACCAACATCTAATATTTTTTTATTTTCAATATTCTTTTCACAATACTTGTGATAGAATTTTTCCGCGTTTACGTAAGCTGAGTGATGCATATATTATCTTAATTTTTTTAAAAATCCGTTTGTGTTGAATGTTGCGTTTTTACCAAAAAAATCACACCATTTTCTATCAATCTCATATTGATTGGTATTTTTCATTATTTCTTCAATCGCCCTTAAAGGACCACCGTTATGTGTTTCCCCATAACCCAATTCAGTCAAACCACCATCTTCAATAATGTAATATGAATTTAAGGATACAACATCTTTAAATTTTTCAAAAGCCATTTTAACGTCATGATACTGATGAGAACCATCATCAATTACTAATATGGTATTAAAATCTCTAACAATGTTTATGTCGTAATTTTCATATCCACCTAAAAATCTTTTAATTCTTGGGTGGTTATTAATTAATTCAGAATCAACTAAATCTTCAATATCAATTGTGTGAACTTCACCCTTATTATTTATATCTAATAAATCGGCAATATAAAGAGCGTTACCCCCAATGTATGTTCCAATTTCAATAATTAAATCAGGTTTAATCTCATTAATAATCATTTGGTATGTCACGTAATCAAACGGACATTTTAAACATTTAACACCTCTATATTTCATATTATGGTGACCATGTTCAATTGTTTTTAAATTAAATTCTGATTTGTTGTTTTCGTAATGCACGTTATTTGAGCTATTCATATGGTTTAACTTACTTCTAAAATATCATTAAAGATAATTCTTTTTGAATGAGATTCAACTATTGATGTTTGATATTTTCCTTTAGATAAATGAATATTTGAATAATAAAATAACCAATATTGAAATATTGACTGGTTATTTAACTGACAAACAATGTTACCCGTATCAATATTTTTTACAATAAAATTAACTTCATTTTCAATTTTTTTTGATACTAAAAATGAATTTTTTTCAAATTTAATTGTGTTATTATCATATGTTATTGCAAAGTCTTCGCAATCTAAAACTGTTTTACCATAATCATTGTTTATTGTTAAATGGTAATCTTTGTCTTTAAATCCATGGAAACAATAAATGTCATTTTCATTCGCAGGTAAAGTTACGTTATCCGATATTAAACTGATACTATAACTATAGTTCCTAATCTTATCCATATTAACACTAGAAGATTCTTCCATGTCAATTAAAGGTAGTGATTTGGTTAAATTATATTTTGATAAAAGAATATTTGCCGAGTCTTCATCATGAAGCCTAAAAACTCCATGTTTAGTGTTTCTATATTGATTATATAAACTCATTTGTTCCTCAAAAAACCATTTTGATTTATCATTGAAGACAATGACATTTGTTTTTCTTCTTGGAAAAACTGTAACGGGTATTCCTGTTGCTTCAGATAACACATCTATCGTACTAACCCATTCGCCAGGAATAATATCTGAAACATAAATTCTATCATGAACGTGAGAATTAATTAATGGATGAGATTCAATATCATCAAAATACTTTTTTAATTCATCACAATTAACAGTCAAATAAATGTCACAATCTAAAAATACAAAAGTTTTATTTGGTAGATAATTGATGACATCTAAATTGATAAGTGGTTTTGAATTTATAATATTTTCATCTCTACCTTTGGCATCTAAATTTCCTTTTGGAATATCAATTCTTCTTAAGATAAACTGATTTGAAGTTGAATAAATTTCAGGTAATTGAAAATCAAAATTTATGGTATAGATTATACATTTCCTGTTTGAATATTTTTTTAAAGATTCTAATAACCCATATGAAAGTTTGCTGTAATTTTCAGTGAATCCAATTACCCAATAAAAATCGTCTGTTAAAGTTTTATTATACTGAGCAATAATTTTATTACCAACAAAATCAAATTTTGTTCTATTTTTTCTATAAAAATGATATAAACAAATTTCTTTATTATCTACTAATAACTTACCTCCGCTCCAAACACAATCGTATGAATTTTTACCATCAAAATTACAATTAACTTTGTCATATATTAAATTGACTTTATATTCATTTTTAATTTTGCCGTGAAAAACATTTTCTTCATAAAAAAACATTTGTTCTTGGTTCATACATTCAACGAAATTGTTATCAAGATATAATTTTCTTAAAGTTTCAGTATTTTTAACCAAAATAAAAGGACCTGATATTCTATTATAATACTTTTCATCTGCAAATGATATAAAGTCATAATCACCAAATTCTATTTTAGATAAATCACCAAACAAAGTGTCAATATCATAACACCCAAAATAATCATAATCTAAAATGTAATCCTCAAATAAATCACCATAACTTATCTTTGCATCACATATTTTTTTATTATTTAATAACTTAATATCATGATTTGTTTTATTAGATAATAATAATTCAATATCTTCTTTTGTTTTATAAACAACTTTATAATTCTTTGAGTCTAATTTAAAATCAAGTTGGTCGGTAACAAATAAAAAATCATATCCAACTAAATTCTTAGTGGTTTCATAATGTACCCAAAAATAATCAGGGATTTTACCAATCCAAACTTGGATTAAAATTACTTTATTAACCACCATGTTCCGAACCATTCATTGGTAAAATTTAATTCATAATTATTATTTTCACAAAATTCGTCAACCGCAGGATTAACACCAAAAATTCCATTATAGATTACTTGTCCCGAAAATGTATTGGTATAGATATGTTTGTCTTTACCATTTTCCAAATATGGTGGTTGACTCCAATCTAAATTCATATAATCATGTCCTGAAAAAATACCACCTTTTTTTAACTTAGGAAACCAAAGTTCAATATCTTCTTTTACAAAATCATAAGCGTGATTGGCATCAATAAAAACAAAATCTAAACTTTCATCTTCAAACAAATCAATACAATCTTTTGATGTTGAGCGAATCATAATTCCTCTCTCCTCAAGACCTCTAATTTTTGTCATAGTTTCTTCATAAGCATCCGAATGGTTCTTATGGTTACTAGCATCAATGTATTCATCACCCAATTCTCTCCATACATCAATCATATAAAGTTTACCACCCCACTTGTTTAAAATTTCTTTTGAAAAATCCCCTTTAAAAACTCCGATTTCGGCACCTTTACCATTTGGGTTTATTTTATTCAGTAAATTTAAAAATTCACTTCTATCGTATTCGTGTTTTATTTTATTCATATTTTATTGATAATTTATTTGATTTTTAGTTTTATAATATTCTATATCTATCTTTGAAAAGTCTAAACTATTCGTTATTTCACCGTTAACTATTATTGTGATTGTTGATACATTATTAATGTCATCAATATCTCTGGCAATCCATCTTCTTGGTTCAACTTTATGTTTTTTAATTCTATTTTCGTTAATAATTAAAGTAATTTCAATGTCTTCAATAGAATCTTTTGCCCAACCAAAGAACACCAATTTGTTTGATGGTTGGTGATATACGGGTACCATCCAAGAATTTTTTTCAATCTCACAATGTAACCCAACCTCAATACCATTTTCAAGTAATATTTTATGTTCTTTATTTAAAGAATTACCTGAATCATTAATTAACCTTTGTTCATATTCTTCAGATAATTTGGATGTGTTTTCGTCAAAGAATTCCATTATTGATTCATTTGAAATGTTAAACCAAGAATCAGATATTTTATTTAAACTAAATGATATTGGCGCACTTGGCCAAGGAAGACCTGGTGGTGTATAATAAATTACATTATATTCTTCCAACATTTTTGAATTGACTTGAATTTCAAAAAAAGAACTAATCTTTGTATCATATTCAAAAAAATGTACCTTTTCATATCCAATTTTTTTGGCATAAGATAAACCATTAACAAGTAACTTAATCATTGCAAATGCATGATTATATCTAAACGTTTCTGTAGAATTAACTTTAACCGTACCATCAAAACTCCAAAAATAACTGAATTTTTTGTGTTTCAAATCGGTTAATAATTTGTTCTCTTTTTCATAAACCATAAAGTCAACAGAATCAACAATGTCTTTTGGAACAAATACATGAGTTGATAACATAATATCATATCCCCTACCTTTGGTATCATTAACCAAATTCCTGAGCAACTCTTGTTTTTCATTGCTCGGAGCGTGAGATGTTATTAATATTAATTCTTTCATTACTTTATAATTGAAATATAGACAATACCTCTTATATTTCAATAAAAGAAAATCATTATGCCAAAAATATTTGCACACGGTTCCTACATTGGGAACACAGGTTATAATCATCACACAAGGGAATTCTTCCGACATTTATCAAAACACGCTGATATTAAATTCAGAAATTTTACGATTGGTAGTGGTTGGAAGGGTATGAACGAAGAACCCCACAATGATGAGTATTATTTCAACGATACTGACCGTAAATTATTGTATCAACAAGTTTTATGGAATACAGATAAAACAAGAAGCGACTATAAAATGTATAAAGACCCATCAAAAGAGTTTACTCCTGATGTTAATATAGTTTTATGTGAGACAAACCATCATTTATTTTATGATAACTATTATGGTCCTAAAATTGCCTATAATGTTTGGGAATCAACATTACAACCTGAACAATATTTTAATAGATTAAAAGAATTTAACGAATTATGGGTTCCATCTAAATGGCAGAGAGATTGTACCATTGCTCAAGGATATGACCCTGAAAAAATTAAAGTTGTACCTGAAGGTGTTGATGTTAACATATTCTTCCCTGAAGAAACATCACATGAATTAACCTCTGATGGTAGATTTAAATTCTTTTTAGCTGGTAGATGGGATTATAGAAAATCAATTAAAGAAATTATTGAAACATTCTTAAACACATTTGATAAAGATGAACCTGTTGATTTAATTATTTCGGTTGATAATCCATTTTCAGGTGATGGTTTAAAAACTACAGAAGAAAGATTAGAACACTATGGTCTTAACGATGATAGAATTAAAATATTGCATTTCCCTCCAAGAGAAGATTATATTAAAATATTAAAATCTTGTGACGCATTTGTTTCTTGTGCTAGGTCTGAAGGTTGGAATTTACCTTTAATTGAATCAATGGCTTGTGGCGTTCCATCAATATATTCAAACTGTTCAGGTCAATTAGAATTTGCTGAAGGTAAAGGTATCCCTGTGAATATTATTGGTGAAAAACCTGTTGATGCAAGCACATACAGTCATTTTAATGATTCTGTTGGAAATTATTATGAACCTGATTTTAAAGATTTAGGTAAAAAAATGTGGGATGTTGTAACTAACTATTCAAAATATAAACAACTTGCTTTAGAAGAATCTGAAGAAGTTAGAAGAGATTTTAATTGGGAAAGAGTTGCGGAAATTGGAATTAAAACAATCAATCAATTTTTAGAAAAATACCCTAAAACACCTGATACCAATAAAACAATTATAACTTACTTGGATGGTCCAAGAGTTGAAATTAAAGGAAATGAAGGTAGACATTATTTTGTTGAGTTTATTGACGGTGATGGTAAAGTAAGATTTTCAGATACTATATCAAATAACATGTGGACATCATGTGGTATAAAGTATTATGTTCCATGGACAATAAGAATTAACGGTGAAGTTGTTGATAAATTTAATATTGAAAATAAAACAGTATTAGTTTCATTTGAATCAAAATCTATTGGTGATACTATTGCTTGGGCACCTTACGCAATTGAATTAATGAATCAAAAAAATTGTAAGGTAATTTTAAGTACATTCCACAATGAATGGTTTGAAGGTTCTGAGTCTTATAAAGACATTAAATTTATTAAACCTGGTCAATCAGTTAATTGTGATGTTATTTACAAACTAGGTTGGTTTAGAGATAGTAATCAAGGATGGAAAAACTTTAATCTTCACCCAAATCAACCAAATTTAATTCCATTACAAAAAACCGCAACGGATATTTTAGGATTAGAATATAATGAAGTTAATCACGGTTTAAATTATAAACCAAGTAAAAGACCAATAGAACCTAAATATGTTGTATTTGGTCCCCAATCAACCGCAGGTTGTAAAGAATGGGTTTTTGATAATTGGGTAACTTTGTCAAAAATGTTAAGGGATTTAGGATATGAGGTTGTAATTTTATCTCTTAAAGATTATAATATTAAAGATACTATAAGTAACACAACCAAAAATTGGGATGAGGTTTTTGATTGTCTATATCATGCTGAATTTTTCATTGGATTAAGTTCAGGTTTATCTTGGGTCAATTGGGCTTTAAATAAAAAAACAGTTATGATTGCAGGTTTTAGTGAGACTGACCATGAATTTACAAATAATGTTACAAGAGTTTCAAATGATATATGTATTAAATGTTGGAATGACCCTGTATTAGTATTCAACAATGGTGATTGGGATTGGTGTCCTGTTTATCAAAATACCGAACGACAACATATATGTCAAAAATCTATAACACCACTACAAGTATTTAATTCTTTACCTTTATAAATAAAAAAGGGAGTCAATTGACTCCCTTTTTTTTATTCTTTTGTTGGATTGTATTCTAAGAGTACTTTTGGTACGTCTTTTCTTTCTGCTTGTATTAAGAAGAAACAATTTACATTTCCATTTTCCGAATCAATGTATATTTTATGGTTTTCAATTTTCACAACAAAGTGTTGAGTTGAAGTTCCTATTGGTGTTAAGGTTGCCGTATAACTATTTTCGTGTACTAAACCTACCCAATAATCAGGGACTTCAATAACTTTATCAGTTGTTTGACCTCTAAAGTAAACACCATGTTCTGGACCTTCTAAAACACCATATCTTAATCTCCAAGGTTCTCCTTTTGTTGGGTGGGTAATATCAAATGATTTAACGTTAGCTTGAATATTGTCAAAACTTGTTAAGTTATTAGTACCATTACCGTTAATATCACCTCCATTAGTCATATCAATACTACCACCTTGAGTTTCAATAGTACCAGAACCCATTGTTAAGTTACCTCCACCAGTATTAATATAACCACTTCCAGTATCAATAAATCCAGTTGATGTTTGAATACTACCACCACCTGTTTGAACATCACCATTTGCAACGTCAACAGTTGTAGTAGTGCCTAAACCAATTTGCGTTCCATTATCAGTAATTGATGAATTACCTATTGTAGTAGAACTTGTAAATTTAACAACTGTGTTATTTGTACCTCCAACCGCTACTGAAGTACCTGAAGTTCCACTACTACCGCTTGTTCCTGACGCTCCACTAGCTCCACTTGAACCAGATGTTCCTGATGAACCACTTGAACCTGACGTTCCAGATGAACCACTTGAGCCAGATGTTCCTGATGAACCACTTGAGCCAGATGTACCAGATGAACCTGAACTTCCGCTAGTTCCAGAAGAACCACTTGAACCTGATGTTCCTGATGAACCTGAGCTACCACTAGTTCCTGAAGAACCACTTGAACCACTTGAACCACTTGAACCTGATGTTCCAGATGAACCTGATGTTCCTGATGAACCTGAAGTTCCTGATGAACCACTTGAACCTGAAGTTCCTGAAGAACCACTAGTTCCTGAAGAACCACTTGAACCTGAAGAACCACTAGTTCCTGAAGAACCACTTGAACCTGAAGTTCCTGAAGAACCACTAGAACCAGAAGTTCCTGATGAACCTGAACTACCGCTAGTTCCAGATGAGCCACTAGAACCAGAAGTTCCTGATGAACCTGAACTACCGCTAGTTCCCGATGAACCACTTGAACCTGATGTTCCTGATGAACCACTTGAGCCAGATGTTCCCGATGAACCACTTGAACCTGAAGTTCCTGAAGAACCACTAGAACCAGAAGTTCCTGATGAACCTGAACTTCCACTAGTTCCTGATGAACCTGAACTTCCACTAGTTCCTGAGCTTCCTGAAGAACCTGAACTTCCACTAGTTCCTGATGTACCACTAGTTCCTGATGCTCCACTTATACCTGAAGTTCCTGAAGAACCACTTGAACCTGAAGTTCCAGATGAACCACTTGAACCTGATGTACCACTTGAACCTGATGTACCACTTAAACCTGAAGAACCACTTGAACCTGAAGAACCGCTAGTTCCTGATGAGCCTGAGCTACCACTTGTTCCTGAAGAACCTGAGCTACCACTAGTTCCCGATGAACCAGAAGAACCTGATGTTCCTGAAGAACCTGAACTTCCGCTCGTTCCACTTGAACCTGAACTTCCACTAGTTCCACTTGAACCTGAACTTCCACTAGTTCCTGAAGAACCGCTTGAACCTGAAGTTCCCGATGAACCACTTGAACCTGAAGTTCCAGATGAACCACTTGAACCTGAAGTTCCAGATGAACCTGAGCTACCACTAGTTCCTGACGAACCGCTTGAACCACTAGTTCCTGAAGAACCACTCGAACCTGAAGTTCCTGATGAACCACTTGAACCTG
>Ga0114976_10000766_pt1 | contig 20279 bp, 20 predicted proteins | sample S_130805_EF_Meta_FD_87319 | JGI IMG/M metagenome (GOLD analysis project Ga0114976, IMG submission 87319) | Freshwater microbial communities from Lake Simoncouche, Canada to study carbon cycling - S_130805_EF_MetaG | ecosystem: Environmental > Aquatic > Freshwater > Lake | place: Lake...
ATTGAGCGCTTACCATGTATTTCCTGTGAAGTGATGGGGATGCGCTGGGAAAAGATTTCTCGGCATTCACCGGTTTCTTCTTGTGGTTCCACAGGCATTGCGGTTTCGTAGAGTGCTGATGCAGGCCAAGCGAGCTATACTCTTTGTTGTGGATTTGATGCGACTTTGTTTTGATGTTGCTTCTCGTCGGGTTCGCAAATCGCTTGCGAAAGACGTTGAGTGTTCGCTTGTGGGACGCGTTGATTAGTGTCTTTGGTTGTGAATGGTGGGATTTCGTTAACACCGTAATTTCTGGTTGCGCGGAAGTTCCTCGGCGATCGCCCCCTCCCCATCCAGGGCCGGGTATGGCCTCCCTTCGCGGCGGCACCAGTCGGCTACCTGGGGGTAGGCCCACTCGAACAGCCGCCTTTCGTACAGCTGGGCGGGGATCCCTTCGCCTTGCTCCGGCAGCAGCCCTGCGGCCTGCCGTTGCCGCACCGCCTCGAACAGCAGCGTGGCTGTGGCCACCGAGACATTCAGCGACTGCACCATGCCGCTCATTGGAATGAAGATTGCCTGGTCCACCAGCGCGGCTGTGCTCTCACTGAGTCCCCATTTCTCGGCGCCCAGCACGAAGGCGGTGGGGCCGGTGAAGTCGCACTGGCGGTAATCCACGGCCTCCTGGGCCAGGTGGGTTCCGTAGATGCGAAATCCGCGTTGCCTCAACAGCTCCAAGGCCGTGGCTGAATCGGGATGCACATGCAGCGGCACCCATTTCTGGCTACCCAGGGCGGTGTCGTTGAAGGTGGGCATCCGCCCCTTCAGGCAGACCGCATGGGCCTCCAGCACCCCTACGGCATCGCAGGTGCGCAGAATCGCGGAGAGGTTGTGGGGCTTATCCACCTGCTCCAGCATCACCGTGAGGTTCGCCATGCGCCGGTCCAGCACGCTGCGGAGGCGTTGGTAACGGCGGGGCAGCACAGGCATCGGACCGTTGGGCTCAGCGGGAGTTCCGGATGCGCTGGCGCGAAGAACCCCTCTTTTTCTTCTTCCGCCAGAACTGCCACTGGCGCGGGATCTTCAGGACCAACGGGGGCCTCCGCGCCTTGCTGCGCGGTCGGGAGATGGGGCGGATTCCGCTGCGTTTGGGGAGGCTGAGCCTTTGCTTCAACCCCTGCCACTGGCTGCGGAGCCACTTGAGGCGGCTGCCCTTGCTCTGTTTGGCGCGGGCCTTGCGAAGCAGGAGCCGGAAGGAATCCAGAAGGGAGGCCTGGCCGAACAGGCCTTCAGCGCCACTGGCGAAGCCCAGGGCGAGCAAGAGGCTCGCGATCGTGCTGCGGATGGTCTGACGCCAGAGTTCCCAGGGGTTGGGGCCTGGTCTGGCGTTCTCCACCCTCTGGCGGAAGGTCACCTCCGTTTGCCTGAGTTGCAGAAGCAGCCGCTGCTTCAACACCGGGTAGGGAATCTGGGCGGCCTGCTCGGGAAGGGCGGGGGCCCTGGGAATCGCCCTGAGACGGCTATTGAGATCCGCGAAGCCTTCCGCCTTCTCCAGCGCGTCGCGGTAGGCCTTGAGCTGGTTTTCACTTGTGCTGATCACCCGCTCGCGGGTGTTGCGGGACGCATCCACGCCGATCCAGGTGAGGAGCACCTGCATCGGAGCGACCAGCAGAAAGCCCGCGGCCGCCAGCGCCGCCAGTCGCCGCCAGATCTTGAGCCGTTGGCTCAGCAGGGTGTTCCGCGGTTGCAGCATGCTCGCGAGGTGGAGCAGCACCAGACCGATCAGAATCCAGCTGCCATTGGCCACCAGATTGGCCAACGCCCCGAGCTGCCATTGGTTGTCGGTGAGCCTGAGGGGAAACAGGGCCAGCACCACGGAGGCCACCCCTCCCAGCAGGAAGGTGGTGGCAGCTGCGCTGGCCAGGTTGGCCAGGCGGTGGGCCTGGGACAGGGCGATGCGGCTCTTTTCAGGGGCTGCCGCAGCTGCCGCGCCTGATGGTGGCTTGTGTTCGTCACCGACAACGCCAGGGGACGGACCTTCGGCGGAGCTCATCGGGGCCAGGAGGTGTGGGTGTGCGGCGGGAGTTGCCGGACCCGGGCCTCGGCGGCGGTCCTCCCTACCGGCAGGGCAGGACCCTGGCGGACCCCGCCAAGTTACCGCCAGGGCGGTTCGCTCGCTGCTTGGGGGTGCAGGATTGGGCGATGGGCACGACCCTGTGCTGCGTGTTGGTTCCACCCCGGAGTGATCGCTTGGCGTTGTGGCTGCTGGATGGCGGGGCGTCCGCTCCACCCTGGGATGGTGCCGTTCCCATCGCCCCTCAAGCGGACATGGGCGCTTCCCTGCCGGGCCTCTGGGATCAGCGGGTCTGGCGGTTGGTGGCCCGGATTCCACCGGCCCGTCTCGCCACCTACGGCCAGGTTGCCGAGCTCCTCGGGGCCTGGGGGCGTGCCCGTCAGGTGGGCTGGGCCCTGCGCCGGCTGCCCCTTCCCTCCCCCATCCCCTGGCACAGGGTGGTGAATGCCCGCGGCTCCATCAGCATGACCCCCAGTCGTGAGGGAAGCGACTGGATCCAGCGGGATCTTCTGGTGGCCGAGGGGATTCCCGTGGATGCGCAGGGACGGGTTCCCCTGGCGCGTTTCCGCTGGGATCCACCCTTGCCCCTGTTGTTCTGATGGCGGAGCTGAACGGATCGCGCCCCGATACCCCCGGCCTGGAATCGCGTCACTGCGTCTGGCGCGTGCTTCAGGCCGTGGCGGCGGGAGCGTATGCCGATGCTGCGCTTGAGCGGGAGCTGGCCCAGGGATCGCTCACGGCCCAGGACCGTGGCCTGGTCACCGAGCTGGCCTACGGCGCCATCCGTCAGCGGCGTCTCCTGGACGCCTGGATCAACGCCCATGCCCGTGTGGTCGCCGAACGCCAGCCTCCGCCCTTGCGCTGGCTGCTTCATGTGGGCCTGTATCAGATCTTGTTCAGCGAGCGGGTGCCGGTTTCAGCGGCCGTGAGCACCAGTGTGGCCCTGGCGCGGCGGATTGGCCTGGCCAGGCTGGCCCCCACGGTGAATGCGATCCTGCGGGCCGTGGTGCGTCGGCGGGAACTGCTGCCCGGGCCCCTCAAGCCCTGGGATGGGCTGATCCTGCCCACCGATCCCGCCGAGCGGCTGGGGCTCTGCCACTCCCTCCCCGCCTGGCTGGCCACCGCCCTGCTGACCTGGCTGCCGCCAGAGGGGGCCGAGGCTTTCGCACGGGCTTCGGCTACGCCCCCCCCCCTCGACCTGCGGATCAATCCCGCGCGCACCGACCGGGACAGCCAGCAGGCGGCTTTCGCCGCGGCTGGGGTGGCCGCCGAGCCGCTGGCGGATCAGCCGCTGGCGCTGACCCTGCCAGGCCGTGGCGGGGATCTCCGCAATCTGCCCGGCTACCGCGAGGGGCACTGGTGCGTTCAGGATCGCCATGCCCAGGCCGTGGTGCCCCTGCTGGCGCCCCGGCCCGGCGAGCGCATCCTCGATGCCTGTGCCGCACCAGGGGGCAAAACCACCCAGATCGCCGAAACCCTGCGGGGCCACGGTGAGCTCTGGGCGGTGGACCGCTCCGATGCGCGGCTGCGACGCGTGCGGGCCAACGCCGAGCGCCTGGGGCAGCTTGACAGCATCGCTCTGTTGGCCGCGGATGCCAGCGATCTGGCCTCCCTGCGGCCCGATTGGATCGGTTCTTTCGATGCGGTCCTGCTGGATGTGCCCTGTTCCGGCCTCGGCACCCTGGCGCGTCACGCCGATGCCCGCTGGCGGGTCACGCCGGCCCTGATCGCCGAACTCGCGCGGGTGCAGAGCAGCCTGCTGGAAGCGGTCGCCCCCCTGCTGCGGCCGGGCGGAAGGGTGGTGTATGCCACCTGCACGGTGCATCCGGAGGAAAACCGATCACGGATCGACGCCTTTCTCCAGGACCATCCGCTCTGGCAACTTGAGCAGGAGCAGCAGTGGTGGCCCGGGGAAGGTGGGGGCGATGGCTTCTATGCCGCCCGCCTTGCGGCCCCGGTCCTCAACGCGGCGTAGGGGCGGGCACCGGTGGTGGCGGGGCCACCGGCAGGCTCGGGGCTGGCGCGGCGGAGGAGGCCGGAGGCGGTGGTGGCGGGGTAACGGGAAGCGGAGCCGCTGCCGGAGCGGGTTGCGGGGCGGGCGTGGCCGCTGGTGCGGCCTGGGGCGATTCCGGAGCGGGCGCGGGTTCGGGGTTGGTTCTGGGGGTGTTCTCCCACTGGCGAGGCTGCACGGGTGGTTCCCACCGAGGGCGCTCCTTCTCGGGCTCGGGGGGAGTCCAGCGGCCCTCCTGTCGGGTGGGATCGCTCTCCAGGGAACGGTCTGTCCAGCGGGAACGCTCCCGATTCGGATCGTCCACGGTGGTCTCCCAGCTGCGACCGCTGGGTCCCACCTCGGTGGGAGGAGCCTTGCCGCTGCGGGACGACTTCGGCGGAACGTAGGGGATGAAGGACCCGGTGAGCTCGGGCCGTGGCGGGAATGACTGGACTGGAATGTCCTTCAGCAGCCCGATCATGTAGCTATACCAAGCAGCCGCGGCGGTGGCACTGCTGCTGCCGGTCTGCCAGTTCTCGTCGTAGCCGAACCAGATGGCGGTGGTGAGCTGGGGAATCGAGCCGATGAACCAGAGGTCGCGGGCGCCTTCGGCCGTTCCGGTTTTGCCGGCGGCGGGCCGGTCGGGAAGGCTGGCGGGGCGGCCGGTGCCGGCGTTCACCACGTTCTGCAGCATCCACATCACCGTGTCGGCCACATCGCTGGGCACCGCCCGGCGCGGTGGCTTGGCATCAACCCGGCGGCTCCAGAGCAGTTCGCCATCGGGTCCGTAGATCTCATCAAAGGGGGTGGGCTCCACGTACACCCCGCGGTTGTTGATCGCCGCATAGGCGGCCACCATTTCCAGCATCGTCTTCTCATTGGAGCCGAGCACCATGGCGGGGTATTCGCCGATCTCGCCGGTGATACCCAGATTCCGGGCCACGCCGATCACCCTGGGATAGCCCACCTTCTCGGCCAAGCCAACGGCCGCGGGGTTGATGGAGTTGGTGATGGCACTGAGCATCGACATGCCCGTGCCCGCTCCAGGGATGCAGAAGCGCTTGTAGCCGTCCTGGTAGCAACGCTCCCGGGAGGTCACGTAATCCTCCGGGCGCATGCCGTACTGGATGGCGGCGGTGTAGGCGAACAGCTTGAAGGTGGAGCCTGGCGATCGCAGCGCCTGGGTGGCTCGGTTGAACTGGCTCTTCTGCCAGTCGGTGCCACCCACCATGGCCCGCACCAGCCCGGTGCCGGGCTCCATCGACACCAGGGCACCCTGCAGCCCGCCGCCGCCGGACACCTGGCTGATCACGGCCTGGGCCCGCTCCTGCCAGGCCTTGTTCAGACCGGTGCGAATGGTGAGGCCCCCCACCTCCAGCTGCTCCTTGCTGAGCACCTTGGGCAGCTGCTGCTCCATCCAGCTGATGAACCAGGGGGCCGGATCGGCGTAGTACTTGGGTTCGGCGGGTTTGAGGGCCAGCGGTGTGGCCATGGCCTTGTCCAGCTGGGCATCATCGATGTAGCCCGCCTCCCTCATCCGCCGCAGCACGATGGCGCGACGCTTGAGGGCCAGATCGGGATTGATCAGCGGGGAGTACACCGAGGGCGCCGGCGGCAGGCCGGCAATCAGGGCCACCTCGGGCAGGGTGAGCTGGTCGGGGGTCTTGGAGAAATACACCCAGGCGGCATCGGCTACGCCATAGGCGCTGGAGCCCAGATACACGAAGTTGAGATATTGCTCAAGGATCTGCTCCTTGCTGAGCTGACGCTCAATCTTGCTGGCCAGGGCAGCCTCTTTGATCTTGCGCCAGAGGGTGCGGTCCTGGTCGAGATAGACGGTGCGGGCCAGCTGCTGGGTGATGGTGCTGGCCCCCTCCTCCACCGAACGCTCCTTGAGGTTGCGTCCCAGGGCGCGGAGGATGCCCACGGAATCAACGCCCCCATGCTGGTAGAAGCGGCGATCCTCCGCGGCCACGAAGGCCTTCTCGATCAGCTTTGGCATCTTGCCGCTCGGCAGCCGGTCCCGGGTCGCCGGGCCGTCCTTGAAGAGCACAGCCCCGTTGGCATCCAGCACGGTGAGGGTGCCTGGGCGGTTGTAGCCACTCAGTCGCCGCGCGTCAGGCAGCAGAGAATCGATGCCAGCCACCAGGCCCATCTGGCCGAAGGCGGCTCCCACTCCCAGTCCTGCTGCCAAAAGACCAGGCAGTAGGACGCTGCGGGCACTCTCCAGGCCACCCCCGTTGGACCGTGCCTTCAGGCGCCGACCGGTTTGCCGTGGCCTGCCCAGCTGCATCAAAGCGGGATGGGCGGGTTCGCCGCCAGCTGGCTGAGGCCGCTGTGGCCAATGGCCAGGGCGGTGACCAGCATCCCCAACACAAGGAACGGCTGGGCGCTCGCCTGGTACTTCACATCAAAGGCCACCGGATCGCGCAGCAGCCAGATGTCTTGAAAGGTGATCTGGGGAACGATCAGCAGCACCAGCAACACCGCGGCGAAGTGTTGGCCGATCAGGATCAACACCACAACCATGGCCAACTGAAAAATATCGATCATGGCCGCACTGATCCAACTGGCCTTCTCGATGCCGAAGGCCACGGGAAGGGATTGCAGACCGAGCGCCCTGTCGCCCTCAACGCTCTTGAAGTCATTCACCACGGCGATGCCAAGCCCGGCGAGGCTGTAGGCCAGGGTGAGCAGAGCCGTGGTCCAGGTGAGCTGGCCGAACAGGGCCTGGCCCGCCCACCAGGGAAGGGCGATGTAGCTGGCACCGAGTGCGTAGTTGCCGAGCCAGCCGTTCTGCTTCAGCTTTAGGGGTGGCGCCGAATAGATGTAGCTCACGAACGAGCCACCGAGGGCCAGCAGCAGCAGCACCGGAGTGGTGTGGCCCGCCCAGAGGTCCAGGCCCCAGGCCACCGCCAGGCCGCTGATCAGCAGCACCCAGATCTGGGCTTTCACCTGGGGGAGCGGGATGGCGCCCGAGGGAATCGGCCGGTAGGGCTCGTTGATCGCGTCGATCTCGCGGTCGTAGTAGTCGTTGAGGGTCTGGGTGTAGCCGGCCAGCAGCGGACCGCTCATCACCATGCAGGCCAGGGAAGCCAGCACATCGCTCAAGCGCCAATGGAAGTGGCCAGAGGCAGCGGCTCCACAAAGCACCCCCCAGATCAGGGGAATCCAGGTGACCGGCTTCATCAGCTGGAGCCTGATCTTCCAGACGGTGCTGGTGCTGCTGGCCCCCTTCATCCCGAGCATCTGGCGGGCGCCGCCGCCTTCAGAGGCGTTCGGTGGGGCGGGGGTGGGGCTGTCGCTCACGGTGGCGGGGCTTGGCGGCCGAGGTAGGGGACCGGCTCAGGCGGCCATGATCTCGTCGGCGAAGAACCAGCTGGTGGTTCCGTCAGCCAGTTCCACCACCACACCCACACCGGTGCCGTCGGTCATGCGGAAACCCTTCACGGTGCCGGTGGGATCGGCCTTGAGCGAGGCGACCAAACCGGCGGGAATGCGGTCCCGCACCCGGGTGATCCGCACCTTTGAACCGATGGTGATGGCGGCCTCGGCCATGGCGCACGGGATTTCAAAAGTGGCGTAACCCTAACAGGCAAGCCGCATCGTTCCCGCCGTCTCCCGCCGCCGCCACGGGCGGTGGCTCTGCCAATGTTGAACTCCCAAACCCCGGTCGCCGGAGCGATGGTTGCCAGGCGCATCATTCCCTGTCTCGACGTGGCCGAGGGCCGGGTGGTGAAGGGAATCAACTTTGTGGGGCTACGCGATGCGGGGGATCCGGTGGAACTCGCCTGCCGCTACTCCGCTTCCGGGGCAGACGAACTGGTGTTCCTCGACATCGCCGCCAGCCACCAGGGCCGCTCCACCCTGGTGGATCTGGTGCGGCGTACCGCCGAGGCGGTGACCATTCCCTTCACCGTGGGGGGCGGCATCGGCAGCGTGGAGGGAATCACCGAGCTGTTGCGCGCTGGAGCCGACAAGGTGAGCCTCAACTCCGCCGCCGTGCGGGATGCCGCCCTGGTGAGCCGCGGGGCGGAACGGTTCGGCTGCCAATGCATCGTGGTGGCGATTGACGCGCGACGGCGCACCGGCGAGCTGGTGGCTTCCCGAGGTGAGGGGTGGGACGTTTTTGTGAAGGGGGGAAGGGAGAACACCGGCCTCGACGCGGTGGCCTGGGCGCGGCGGGTCGTGGAGCTGGGGGCGGGCGAGATCCTGCTCACCTCAATGGATGGCGACGGCACCCAGGCCGGCTACGATCTGCCGCTCACCCGGTCGGTGGCCGAGGCGGTGGAGGTGCCGGTGATCGCCTCCGGTGGCGCCGGCTGCATCGACCACATCGCCCTGGCCCTCGGCGAAGGCAAGGCGTCCGCCGCCCTGCTCGCCTCCCTCCTTCACGACGGGGTGCTCACGGTGGAGGCGATCAAGACCGAGCTTCTGCAGCGTGGCTACCCCGTGCGGCCCCTGCAGGTCCCGAGCCCCCCATGGGCCTCGTTACATTAAGCAAAGTGGATGCCCCGGATAACGCCCCCGTGTTGTCCAATCTGCCCTCTTGACCTCCCTGATCCTGCTGCCCGCCCCGTTCCTCACGGCCATCGCGCTCGTGATGGTGCTCGCTGTGGTGGCTCTGGTGGCGTGGGCCCTTCAGCTGATGCAGGCCGCCAGTGAAAAACGAGAATTCGCCTTGATGCTGGCCGGCTGCATGGTGTGTTCCGCCGCCGTGGGTCTGGCCACCGTGATGGTGCTCACCCTGAGCGGAGCGAACCGTCTCGAGGCCAGGGGCCTGCTGCCGCCCCTCCCCGGCAGAGAGAGCGGCGTGAGCCTTGATGCCATTGTTCTTCCCTGGGATGGTGGGGGCCGATCCCTTCCCGCGGCTGAGGAATGAAGCCCGGTGATCCAGCAGCGGTGCGCGATCTGTTCGAGGCGATCGCCCCCCGCTATGACCTGCTCAACGACCTGCTCAGCTTCGGACTGCATCGTTTCTGGAAGCGCCAGGCGACCGCCTGGTTAAAGCCTGCACCTGGCCATCGGCTGCTGGATCTCTGCTGCGGCACCGGGGACCTTGCCCTGGTGCTGGCGGAGCGGGTACGTCCCGGTGGCGCGGTGCTCGGGCTGGATGTGGCCGAGGCGCCGCTGGCTGAGGCCCGGCGCCGCGCCGCCGATCGCCCCTGGTTGCCCCTCAGCTTCCGCCGCGCCGATGCTCTGGCCACGGGTCTGCGCGATGGCTGGGCCGATGGTGCTGCCATGGCCTACGGCCTCCGCAACCTGGCCGATCCGGCGGCGGGTCTGCGGGAGCTGCACCGGCTGCTGCGCCCGGGGGGGCGGGCAGCCGTGCTCGACTTCAACCGTCCGGAGGGTTCCCCCGGGGTGGTGGCGCCCCGGCAGGTGGCCGCTTTCCAGCGCCTCTACCTGCGCCAGTTGGTGGTGCCGGCCGCCCGGGCCTTCGGACTGCCGGAGCACTACGCCTATTTGGAGTCCAGTCTGCGGCAGTTCCCCACCGGACCGGAGCAGGAGGCCCTGGCCCGGAATGCCGGCTTCCGGGGGGTTCGTCATCGGCCACTGGCGGCCGGGCTGATGGGTCTGCTGGAGCTGCAAGTCTGAGGGAGGGGGGATTTGCCTGTCCGGCCCGGTGGGCCGGCTTGTCCCCAGGGACACAGGGGCGTGAATCGCCTGGTGCTGTTTAATCGCGCTGCAGCGCCTAACGTGGCGTGTCGTTTCCCATCGGTCATGGGCGTTCCACTTTTCGACTTCGCCGCCAACATCGGCAAGAGAGTGTTCAACCGCGGTGAGGACAAGGCTGCCGAGAAACTCAAGCAGCACATCGAGGCCAACAATCCTGGCGTCAGCGGCCTGGATGTGAGCATCGAGGGCGAGACCGCCACGATCACCGGTACCGCCAAGGATCAGGCCGCCTATGAAAAAGCCGTGCTCCTGGCGGGCAATGTGGAGGGCGTGGGCAAGGTGGAGGCCGGTGCCCTGGCCGGCGCCGGTGGCAAGGAGGCTGAATTCGTGCTGGTGCAGTCGGGTGACACCCTCTGGGGCATCGCTGAGCGTGCCTACGGCAATGGTGCCCGCTACCAGGAGATCTTCGAGGCCAACCGCGAGGTGATCCAGAATCCTGATCTGATCTATCCCGGTCAGAAGATTCGCATTCCTCGCTGAACGTCCTATCCGCTGAAGCGTCCTATCCGCAGAAGCATCCTCCTTGCTGAGGCATCCATGTCATGGCAAGCCCGCCGCCTTGGGTGGGCTTTTTTATGGCTATTGGTCTTTTCTCTACGGGTAAATGACTGTACTCTAACTTGTGGGTATAGTTTCTCGGCGGCTATTGCTTGGCTCGGCCAATGTCTTCTCCCACCCTGATAACCTTCATTTCTGCCACCCGTTCAGGGAAAGAGCTTTTCGTCTCATTTTCGCCCTTGGGACTTTCGTTGCAGAGACTTCGGTCGATGAAGACGTTCAGGCCGATGGAAGAAATGGATCTGAATGTGATCTATCGATGTGTGGCGGAATTCCATAATGAACGCGGATTGCCAGAGGTTTACAACGCATCGATTGAGGCGCGACTCGCTGCGCAGGCTTCCCTAGTTGATCTGGGAATTAGGGAGGAGATTCTGGTTTTTGTGCATGACGATGTATGGCTGGATGATGCGCTTATTGGTGAGCATTTGTTGATGGGTCTGGAGCAGTTTGATGTTGTCGGCGTGGCCGGAAGTGTGCATCGAGTCCCTGGTCAGCCAGTCTGGGCCGAGCTGAATCAAGGTCTTAGTGGTGAAGTTCACTCCATCAGTGGCATGATCTGCCATGGCCATAGCCCCTGTGGCGAGATCAGTTACTTTGGGCCATGGCGTCAGTCGTGTGAGTTGCTGGATGGTGTGTTTATGGCGGTCCGCCTCAGTACAATTTCGCGAACAGGTCTTCGATTTGATCCGCGATTTCGTTTCCATTACTATGATTTAGATTTTTGCCGAACTGCCCGATCGCTCGGCTTGCGCCTTGGTACGTGGCCCATCGCGATAACCCACCAGAGTGGGGGAAGTTTCGGTGATGAATGGCGAAATTGCTACCCCGAATACCTGGCCAAGTGGGGGGATTGAAACGAGCTCCTAGGGTGGACCTGATCCGATCGTGGCCCGTGCATTTCCAGGACATCATCGCCACCCTCAACCGCTTCTGGGCGGAGCGGGGTTGCTTGATCCTCCAGCCCTATGACACGGAGAAGGGGGCCGGCACGATGAGTCCCCATACGGTGCTGCGGGCGATCGGGCCGGAGCCCTGGGCCGTGGCCTACCCCGAACCCTGCCGGCGTCCCACGGACGGCCGCTATGGCGACAACCCCAACCGGGCCCAGCACTACTTCCAGTACCAGGTGCTGATCAAGCCCAGCCCCGACGGCATCCAGGAGACCTACCTCGCTTCCTTGGAGGCCCTGGGCATTCGCCAGGCCGAGCACGACATCCGCTTCGTGGAGGACAACTGGGAATCCCCCACCCTCGGGGCCTGGGGCGTGGGCTGGGAGGTGTGGCTCGATGGCATGGAGGTGACCCAGTTCACCTACTTCCAGCAGTGCGGCGGCATGGATTGCCGGCCGGTGTCAATCGAGATCACCTATGGCCTTGAGCGCCTGGCCATGTATCTGCAGGATGTGGAGAGCATCTGGGAGCTCAGCTGGAACGGTGAGCGCCGCTACGGCGACATCTGGCTGCCGTTTGAAAAGGGCCAGTGCACCTACAACTTTGAAGCCGCCAACCCCCAGCGGCTGCAGCAGCTTTTCGCGATCTACGAGGCGGAGGCCAGCGATCTGGTGGCGGCGGGCCTGCCGGCACCGGCGCTTGATTTCGTGCTCAAGTGCAGCCACACCTTCAATCTGCTGGAGGCCCGCGGCGTGATCTCGGTGACCGAGCGCACCGCCACCATCGGGCGCATCCGCGCCCTGGCCCGGCAGGTGGCCGAGGCCTGGCTGGCGGAACGCCAGGCGCTTGGGTTCCCTCTGCTGGAGGGTGAGCGGCGTCAGGCCTGGCTGGCGGCCGAGGCGGTGCGCGAAGCGAGCGCCGTCTCGGTTGGGGGCTGAAACGGCGCTGAGTCGGCCCACAGGAGTCTCATCCGTTCTGTGTCCGGCCCTGCGTGACGGCCGGCGGGAACGCTCGGGCAGCCGCCCTTCTCGCCGCTGGCTTTCCTTCCCTGGACATCCTCAGCGCCTCGCCAGGCTTCAGTGGCCCCCTTGTCCCAGGGTTCACCCACGGCGGCCGCAGCGCGTGACTCCCCACCGTCCCCCGGGGGCGGGCCGGTTCCGCCGCAACCTCAGGCCGGGGGAGCATTGGGGCGAAGGGCCACCCCGGCTTGGTCCGCCCTGCTGACGCTGGCTGCATTGATCGCGCTGCTTTTGCTGCACGGCCTCCACGCGGCGTCGCCCGGCCCCCGCGACCCCCTCCACCTTCTCGATGGGCCCGATGGCCGCCGGATCGTGCAGCTCCGTGGCCGCCTCCACGCCGACTTGCGCGCCGCTCCCGCTTCCTGCCGGGCCGTGCTCCAGCTGGAGGGCGAACTTAAGGGCGCCACGGCGCTTCGCTTCTCCCCCTGCCCCGCCCTGCAGGAGGGCTGGCGCCTCGAGGTGGCCGGCCTGTTGCGGCGGCCCCGGCCGGCGCCCCACCCCTTGCTGGCCGGAGCCGCCCAGCGGCTGGAGCAGCGGGGCATCCACACCGAGCTGAAGGTGGGCCGCCATCGGGTGCTGGAGCGTCCCGCCACCCCGGTGGCCGATCTGCGGCGCCGCATCGCCGACCGTTTCCTGGCGGTGGCAGGGCCGGAAGTGGGTGGGCTGTTGGCGGCGCTGGTGCTGGGCAGCGCCGTGGTGCCCCTGCCCGAGGCCCTCACCGCCGATTTCCGGGCGGCGGGTCTCTCCCATGCACTCGCCGCTTCGGGCTTCCATCTCACCGTGCTGCTCGGGGCCGTGATGGCCCTGGCCCGGCCTTTCGGACCTGCCGTGCGCTTGCCTCTGGCGGGCGGGGCGATCCTGCTTTTTCTCCTGCTGGCGGGGCCCCAGGCCTCGGTGGTGCGGGCCGTGCTGAGCGGCGCCATGGCCCTGGTGATCCTCGAAAGCGGGCGCCGAGGCCGGCCGATCGGCTTGCTTGGCCTCACGGTGGCGCTGATGCTGCTGCTCCAGCCCCTCTGGTGGGCGGACCTGGGCTTTCAGCTCTCGGTGGCCGCCACCGCCGGGCTTCTGGTGAGCGCCGCGCCGCTCGAAGGCTGGCTGGCCGGGGCGGATCCCGGCCGCTGGCGGCGGCTGCTGGCAGCAGCGGTGGCGGTTCCCCTGGCCGCCTCCCTCTGGACGCTGCCCCTGCAGCTCCTTCATTTCGGTGTGGTGCCGCTCTATGCGGTGCCCGCCAATCTGGCGGTCGAACCCCTGCTCACCCCCCTCACCCTCGGCGCCATGGCGATGGCCCTGGTGGCCCTGCTGCTGCCGCCCCTGCTGGCGCCGCTCGCCTGGCTGCTGGCCTGGCCCTCGCGACTGCTGCTGCTCTTGGCGCATGCCTTTGCTGGCTTGCCGATGGCCCAGTGGCAGACGGGCCGCCCCCAGCTGCTGTTGGTGCTGCTGTTCACTGGAGCGCTGCTGGCGCTGCTGGTGCCGCCCCTGGCCCGGCGCTGCCGCTGGCCTGCTTTGGCGGTGCTGCTGCTGGTGACCGTGCTGCACACCGCCGAGCTTCGGGCCGATGCCCTGCTGCTGGTGCATCAGGGCGGCGGTGATCTGCTGGTGGCCCGCCACCAGGGACGCGCTGCCCTGGTGGCCAGCCGCGCCGATCCTTTCCTTTGCGAGCAGGCCCGGCGCCTGGCCCAGGGACTGGGGGTGGAGCGCTTCGACTGGCTGCTGCTGTTGGATCCGGTGGCGCCGCAGAATCCTGCCTGCTGGCAGGAGCGAGCCGGCCTCAGCCTGCTCAGCGGCGGGGACGCTCCGCCCCTGGCCGCTGGCCAGCGGATCGCCAGCGCAGGGCTGGAGGTCCAGTCCCTTTCGATGGACAGCCAGGCCCTGCTGCTGCGGCTGGGCCGCCAGCGCTGGCTGCTGTTGCCCGATCGCCAGGCCGTGCGTTCCCTGGAGCCGCTGCTGACAGGCCTCGGCCCCGCAGGCTGGTCGGAGCCGGCCTTCCGCAGGCAGCTCCCTCCCTTTCCAGAATCCCCGGCCCTGCGTGCTGCTGCCGGTCTGGGGGAGAAGCCGTTCGGCATCTGGCTCGGCTTTGTGCCCGGCCGCACGGAGCGGCGCATCCTGCAGGTTCTCAGGACTGGCCTGGTATGGGTCAGCGGCCCAGGGCTCAAGGCGGCCGCACCCCTGCCCACGGGCTGGCGCGCCACCGGCGCCAGTGGTTACCTGGCCTGGGCCGGGGGGTGATGGCTGCGTACGATGATCCCAGGTCCGGGCGCTGCCGCCCGATCGCCTGGTCCGCCGGCCTAAGGCTGAGCTGGAACCGCTGGAGAGGTGGCTGAGTGGTCGAAAGCGAACGACTCGAAATCGTTTGAAGGGCAACCTTCCGTGGGTTCGAATCCCACCCTCTCCGTTGATCATTGACCAACAACGTTGCACAGTGATCAATTAGATCGATGAAAGATCTGGGTGTTCCGGGTCTCTCGAACTGTTACTTGGGTGCCCCATGTCGGGCCCAGCGCCTCGGCTCAGTCGGCCGCGTCATTCCCCTTCACGGTCGTTTCTCGTCAGCCGGGTCCGCTCCTCCCCGTGACACCCCGTGACGATCCACGCCCCGTTGCCTTCGGGAGCGGCACCCAGGCCACAGGGTGGCCAGGGTGCTGGCGCCGCGCCGATGGTTGATGACCGGGAGACCCCAGCCGCGATTCTGCGGTTCTGGTTTGAGGAAACATCACCGAGCCAGTGGTTTGGCAAGGATCCCGCCGTTGATGCCCTGCTGCGGCATCGCTTCCTCGGCCTTACCGAGGCGGCCCTCTCCGGTGAGCTCACAGCCTGGAGTGCCGAATCGCCAAGCGCCTTGGCGCTGGTGCTGCTGCTCGATCAGTTCCCTCGCCAGATCTGGCGTGACACCGCCATGGCCTTCGCCGGCGATCCGCAGGCTCTGGCGCTCAGCCTTCAGGCGGTGGAGCTGGGCTGGCTGGAGGCCGAACCGGTGCAGGCGCGGCGGCAGTTCTGGCTGATGCCAATGATGCACAGCGAAGATCTGGCGGTGCAGGATTCGGCCCTGCCTCTATTCCGGCGCTTCACTGATTCCAGAACGGCGGATTTCGCCCGTCGGCATCGGGATGTGATCGCCCGCTTTGGCCGCTTCCCGCATCGCAATGTCGCCCTTGGACGGGTGTCTGGCGCGCAGGAGCAGGCCTTTCTTCAGACACCGGGCTCAGGCTTCTGAGCCATCGGCCCCGAGGCTGGCGGGCAGATGGCCGGTCTTCACCCAGAGGGTGCAGCCGGCCTCGCTCCAGGGCCGGTGCGCGCTGCCGGGAGGATTGCGCAGCCAGCTGCCGGCCGGATAGGTGCCGTGCTCGTCCTGAAACACGCCCTCGAGCACCAGGATCTCCTCGCCGCCCGGATGGCCATGGGGATGGAAGCGTGTTCCCGGCGCCCAGCGCACCAGGGCCACATGCTCGGAGCCAAAGGCGTGCAGCGGCATCACCGTCAGCCCCGGCACCAGCCCCGGCAGCCAGCTGGCGCCGAGCGTGTCGATCACCAGGTGTTGCGTGTCGGCGGGGTGCATCTGCTGCAGCTTCACCAGGAGCGTGCAACCCGCCTCGCTGAACGGGGCGTGGCAGGAGCCCACGGGATTGCGGAGGTAGGTGCCGGCCGGGTAATCGCCCTGCTCATCGGAGAACGTGCCCTCCAGCACCAAAAGCTCTTCGCCGCCGCCATGGCAGTGGCGCTCGAAGCGGCTGCCGGCGCCATAACGCACGATCGAGGTGGCCCGTGCCACCTCCCCGCCGCGGCGATCGAGCAGCCGCCGTTCCACCCCGGCCATCGGCGAGGGGCACCAGGCCAGGGCGCCGGTGTCGAGCACGACGCGCTGGCTGAGGTCGGCGTGAATCTCCATGGCGCCGATTCTGATCCGCGCCCAGCAGCCCATCTAGGCGCCCACTGGTATTCGCGAGGCGCCAGCCTCAAAAGGGGTGGCGGCTCTGCCAGCCCAGCATCAGCAGGCCCGAGGCGGCGATCCAGCTGCCCATCACCCTCAGGCCCAGGGTGAGCCAGCGGGGATGGGGTGGGGCCAGCGCCATCAGCAGCAGGGCCGTGAGCACCGCGATCGCCACCGCCTCCCCCAGCAGCGCGGCGAGGGCGCCGCCATGGCCGGCCAGGCTGGAGCCGGCAGCCAGGCCGAAGAAGAAGCCCAGGCCCGCCGTGCTCCCGAGCAGCAACCGGTCGCCGATCCGCAGCACCAGCCCCAGGCTCACCACCATCGCGACCACGGTCACAAGCGCCGTGCACGGGAGCGCCAGCGGCCACTCCTTGCCAACGCCGAGGCCCACCAAGCCCCCCAGCAGCCAGCTCAGCGGCAGCACCAGGCCCAGCCGGTCCATCCAGGGCCTGGCGGACTGGACCGCCAGCAGCACCAAGGTCACCAGCAGCAGCAGGTCAAGGGGCTGCAGCACCAGCCGTGCCATGCCATCACCCCAGGGCCCCAGGCCGGTGGGCGTGAGATGCGCGAAAACCCCATTCACCGCAGGGCCTGCTCCAGGAACCACAGCCCCACCATCGCCACCGCAGCGCCGGCCGCCTGCACGAAGCGCCGACCGCCGGGCCAGCGACGCGTTTCACCCAGCAGGATCCCCATCAGATGCAGGAGGCCTGTCGCCATCACAAAGGCCAGGCTGTAGAGGAGGGCGTTGCTGCCGGCGGGCAGTTCGCTCCCATGGGCATGGCCGTGGAAGAGGGCGAAGGCGGCCACGATCACCGCTGCCAGCCCGAGGGGGGGCCTGATTTCGAACAGCACCATCAGCCCCATCACCAGGCCCGAGAGGGCGATGCCGATCTCCACCCCCGGAATCGGAACCCCCAGAAGGCCGAGCAGCCCCCCGAAGGCCATCACCATCGGGAAGGCCACTGGCAGCACCCAGAGGGCCGGGGGACCCAGCACCGCGCCCCATAGGCCCACGGCCACCATGGCCACCACGTGATCGAGGCCGCTGATCGGGTGAAGGAAGCCCGCCACGAAGCCCCCTCCTCCTGGATGGCCATCGGCATGGGCCCAGGCGGCCGCGGGGCTGAGCACGGCGGCCACCAGCGCCGGCAGCAGGGGGGAGGGGCGGCGCTGCACGGACGGACGGCACGACCCCTCATCATGACGCGCCCGATCCTGAGGCTCAGCCGCAGCTAGCGCGAGGGGCCGGCGTCGCGCCGCCATCAAGTCCGGGGGGTGGCAAGGTCTGCCCCGCCGGGGCCGGTCACGCCGTGGACCGCCAGGGTCTGGCTGCAGCGTTCGATCAGCTCCCGCCGCAGGGCCTCGGGCCGCTCGATCCGGATCCCTGCCCCGAAACCGAACAGCCAGGTGCGCAGATCGATGTCGGCGGCGAGGGTCCAGCGGGGGAGATCGATCTCCACCGGGTAGGGGTGGCTGTCGGCCGGATCGTTGGGCGCGAGCTGGTGGGGGGCCCGTGGATGGTGCCACCAGCGGTCGCCTGCCAGGGGCAGCGAGAGGCGGGTCTGCTCAAGCGGATAGCGGCCGGTGCTCTCCCGCAGGAAGGCGAAGGCCCAGGGCGTGCAGGAGAAGCGGAGGGTCTCCAGAACGGCGCGAGCCCGCGGGGCGGGGCCGGCGAGAATGAGCTGGGCGTCGAGGTCGTCGCCGAAATAGATGCCACCGCAGAGCTGCAGCAACCGCTCCAGCCGCTGCACGGACCGCCCATGCCGCTCGGGGCTGCGGCGCCATGGCCCCTCGCTCTGGCGGAGAGCAAGACGATCGAGCCTTTCGCTGCGGATCAGGCCCTCCTCCCGGCCGATCCCATCCTCCTCGAAGATCAGATACCAGCCGACGGCGTGAAACAAGAGCTGCAGCGGCCACACCCGCAGCTCGCCGCTGGCTCCGCCCACAAAACTTCCGGCTCCACTGAAACGCTCCAGCCGCACCCGGCGGTGCTCGAAGATCGCCCGCTCGATCACCTCGGCCCTGGCCGGTCGGGCGAGCGAATCGGGGCGTGCCAGGGACGCATCCACCACCGCATGGCGGGCGTAGCTGCGCACCGGAGCCTCACCCGCGGTGTTGATGCCTGCCCGGGCGAGCCGGCCATCGAGTTCCTCAAGCAGATCCTGGGCCGAGGGGTCCGCCAGCCGACCGGCGGCCTGCCGCACCACCGCATGCACTTCCCGCAGCCGCGGGGCCGACAGCAGGGCTGTGCCGAGGGTGTAGCCATGGCGCACGTTGTCATGGCGGCCACGGAAGCCGTAGGGGGTGAGAATTTTCTCGATGTCCTTGCGGAGGGTGGCGGTTTCGCCCGGCAGGTAGGCGCCGGGAATCGAGCCGGTGGCCTCGATCAGGTGTCGGTGCAGCGGCACTCCTCGCTCCGGATCACGGTCGAAGGGGGTCTGGAGGAGGTGGCGCAGCAGGGTCATCACCCGCAGGAACACCGGCCCATCGCCCATGGGCGGATGGCCCCCATGCACGCCTCCCGCCGCCGGCAGCTCCGGACGGCGCAGCGGACGATCTCCCCCCTCTGCCGCGGCCAGCCGGATCGGGGTGGTCACCGCGGCGGCGCTGGTGAAGCCCTGCTTCTCCAGCCAGGCCAGATCGCGGCCCACGGCCGTCGCATCGCCGTAGCACTCTCCATGGAGGCGACGCAGGAAGGCGGCGGCCCGCTCCGCCAGATCCCCCTGCGGCAAGGGCGATAGCCAGGCCTCCAGCGCCGCGCGGGTGCCTGGATCGCTCGCCTCCAGCTCCGGGAAGGAGCTCAGCAGGCGGATCAGGAACAGCAGCCGCTCCAGATCGAGCAGGCGGGAGTAGGCGTGCAGCTGCACCTTGCCCTCCCGGGAGCGCGCCGATCGGATGCGCCGGTCGAGGCCCGCCAGTTCCGCCGCCAGCACTGAAGACAGGTCCTGGTGGTGGGTGGGCGTCACCGCGCAGATGGCCGCGAATCCCTCGGCGCGGCAGGGTCCGAAGTGGGGATCCGCCAGGGCCGCTGCCATCTCCTGGATCACCGGCACCGGCACCGGCCGCTGCCGGCGCGCGTTCCACTCCAGGCAGGTGGGCAAGGGGGTGAAGAGCCACCAGCCGATCCATTCCACCGGCCGGGGCAGGGCGAGGGCCTGGGTGATCGCCAGCCGCCAGGCCCGCCGGGCATGGGTGGCATCCACGATCACCGGCCTGCCGGCGGCCACGGCCTCCAGCAGGCGCTGGTGCAGCCGCCGCTGGATATCCGGCCAGGGACCCTGCACGGCCGCATCGCCGAACACCTCGGCGCGGAGGGCGTCGGTGGAGAGCACCACCGCCTGCGGCTCGCCCGGTGCGGTGAGCAGCGGAGCCAGGCTGCGGGCCAGGGTGGTCTTGCCACTGGCGGGCTGGCCGATCAGCAGGTGGCAGCGGAGCGGGGCCATCGGGGCAACCAGGTGTCGCGATCCTCACCGAGGCGAGGTGCCGCCATCAGGACCGGCTGGCCAGCCGTTCGGTGGGCACCACCTCCATGCCGATCGGGGCCAGGGCGATCAGGGCCAGTTTGAGGTGCTGGAGGCCGAAGGGGATGCCCACGATCGAAACGAAGCAGGCCACGGCGGAAGTCACGTGGCCGATGGCCAGCCACCAGCCGGCCACCAGAAACCACACCACGTTGCCCAGCAGGCCCAGGGGGCCATGGGCCAGGTCGGGTCGGCCGGTGAGATCGCGGCGGTTGATCGCCTCCCGCCCGAAGGGCCAGAAGGAGAAGCTGGCGATCCGGAAGCAGGCGCGGGCCCAGGGGAGGCCCACGATCGTGATCGCCGCCACCACCCCCGCCAGCCACCAGCCCAGACCCATCATGAATCCCCCCAGCACGAACCAGAGCACGTTGAGGAGGAAGCGCAGCATGGGGATCCGGAGGGCCCGGCGATCAACGCAACAGGAACCGTAGAAGGGCTGAAACGCCGGATCAGCGGGGGACAACCGAACGCCCCGCCGCCGCCGCTGTACGCGTGGCGGTACCCCCCCTCGCATAACCGAGGCCGTGATAAGGGGCCGGCACGGGGGAAGCGAAGCCGTTGCGGGGGGTGCTCGCGGCCGGCCAATCGCTGCGGCGGCCCCGCTGGCGGCAGCGGGCCTCCTGTTACCGCAGCCGGAAGGC
>Ga0114976_10000768_pt1 | contig 20261 bp, 18 predicted proteins | sample S_130805_EF_Meta_FD_87319 | JGI IMG/M metagenome (GOLD analysis project Ga0114976, IMG submission 87319) | Freshwater microbial communities from Lake Simoncouche, Canada to study carbon cycling - S_130805_EF_MetaG | ecosystem: Environmental > Aquatic > Freshwater > Lake | place: Lake...
TAACCAAGTATGCAGCTAATTCCTTCCTTGCCATGAAAATTTCCTACATGAATGAAATGGCTCTTTTATGTGAAAAGCTTGGAGCAAATGTTGATATGGTCAGAAAAGGAATTGGGTCAGATTCCAGGATTGGCAAAAGATTTTTGTTTCCAGGAGTAGGATATGGAGGATCGTGTTTTCCTAAAGATGTTAAAGCATTATCCTATACAGCCAAGGAAAATGCATATGATTTCGCCATTCTGAATGCAGTTATGTCCGTAAATGAAAAACAGAAAAAGGTGCTTGTAACGAAAGTGCTCGATTTTTATAATCAGGATATTAAGGGAAAGAAACTTGCTGTTTGGGGATTGGCATTCAAACCAAATACAGATGATATACGTGAAGCACCCTCTCTTGAAATAATCTCAAATTTATTGGACAAAGGCGCAGAAATTATTGCATTTGACCCAGAGGCGATGCATGAATACCAAAAATACCATCCTGAGCTATCAATTAAATATTGTGACAGCCACTACGATACATTGGCAGGTGCAGATGCATTGCTGATAATAACTGAATGGAATATGTTCCGTACTCCTGATTTTGCACGAATGAAGAGTCTAATGGCACATCCTGTAATTTTTGATGGCAGAAATGTATTTGATTCCTCAGAAATGCAGGAATCAGGATTTCAGTATACTTCTATTGGCAGGCCAACTATTGGTTTACAAGCATAATGGAAACAGTTCTGATTACGGGTGGTGCAGGATTTTTAGGTTCTCATCTTACCGACCGATTTCTTGCAGAAGGATTCAAGGTTATTGTAATGGACAATCTCCTTACGGGGGACATTCACAATATTGAACATCATTTCGGTAAGGATCATTTTCGATTTATTAAGCATGATGTAACAGAATTTACACATGTTGAAGGAGATTTAAAGTATATTTTACATTTCGCATCTCCTGCAAGTCCAAGGGATTATTTAAAACTCCCCATTCAAACATTAAAGGTGGGTTCTTTGGGTACCCATAAAATCCTTGGTTTGGCGAAAGCTAAAAAGGCTAGAGTATTAATTGCGAGTACCTCTGAGGTATATGGCGATCCTTTGGTTCATCCTCAAAATGAGGATTATTGGGGCAATGTAAATCCTATTGGGTTAAGGGGGGTTTATGACGAAGCTAAAAGGTTTATGGAAGCCATGACTATGGCTTATCATAGGTATCATGGATTGGAAACACGAATAGTTAGAATTTTCAATACTTATGGCCCGAGAATGAGACTCAATGACGGCAGAGCTTTGCCTGAGTTTGTAGGACAGGCACTAAGGGGAGAAAACCTAACAGTATATGGTGATGGAAGTCAAACCAGGAGTTTTTGCTATGTTTCCGATTTAGTGGAAGGGATTTTTAGGTTGTTATTCAGCGAAACTTCGGATCCGGTTAATATTGGCAACCCTGAAGAAATCACCATTCTTGAATTTGCCAAAGAGATATTAAGTCAGATTGAAACTAAAAGTGTACTTGAGTTTCACCCCCTTCCAGAGGATGATCCAAAAGTGCGTCAACCCGATATCAGTAAAGCAAGAACCTTGTTGGGATGGGAACCAAAAACCGGCCGTAAGGAAGGGTTGGAAAAAACGATAGCTTATTTTAAAACCAGAGTATAATGAACTTTTCCATTGAAGAAGCTCCAATACAAGGATTATTAATTGTAAGGGGTAAACGATATGCAGATAATAGAGGTTTTTTCAGTGAAACCTTTAAACAATCTGTGTTCAGGGAAATAGGGTTACCTGAAATTTTTGCTCAGGACAATTTATCCGTATCAGGATATGGTGTAATCCGTGGAATACATTTTCAATCACCCCCTCATGTTCAGGGAAAGTTTGTTTCTGTATTGCAGGGTAAAGTGAGAGATGTTGCGGTTGATTTACGCAAAAATTCTCCCAATTACGGAAAGCATTTCCATATTGATCTTACCGAAGATGAACCTGTGTTTTTTTATGTTCCGCCGGGTTTTGGGCATGCTTTTTCTGTGCTTTCAGACCGTTGTATTTTCAGTTATAAATGTACAGGAGAATACCATGGTCCTTCAGACGGAGGAATTCACTGGAACGATCCGGATTTGAACATTGATTGGGGATTGGAAAAATCAGCTGCAATTCTGTCAGAAAAGGATAATAATCTTCCTTTTCTTTCGAACTTTGCCACACCGTTTATATGAAAGGTATAATTCTTGCAGGAGGCTCCGGAACCAGGCTTCATCCACTGACTTTAGCTGTTAGCAAACAACTGATGCCTGTATATGACAAGCCGATGATTTATTATCCGCTTTCTATACTCATGTTGTCTGGAATCAAAGAAATTTTGATTATTTCTACTCCTGATGATTTACCTAATTTTAAGAAACTCTTTGGCGATGGCTCTCAATTTGGTTTAACACTTAGTTATGCTGAACAACCTAAACCAGATGGTTTGGCACAAGCTTTTCTTATAGGGGAAGAATTTATTGGCAACAGTAAGGTTTGTCTGATTCTGGGAGACAATATATTCTATGGTGAAGGGCTTGCAAAAACGCTTCAAAGTTGTTCAGATCCAGAAGGTGGTGTAGTTTTTGCCTATCATGTTTCAGATCCGGAGCGCTATGGTGTAGTTGAATTTGATAGTGAAGGAAAGGTTATTTCCATTGAAGAAAAGCCTACCCATCCGAAATCTTTTTATGCGGTGCCTGGGATTTATTTTTATGACAATTCTGTTGTAGGAATAGCAAAGGCATTAAAGCCTTCTCCAAGAGGAGAGCTTGAAATTACCGATGTCAATAAAGTATTTCTCGAGAAGGGCAAATTGAAAGTTGCAGTTATGAACCGTGGCACAGCATGGCTGGATACCGGCACTTTTGATTCACTGATGCAAGCAGGGAATTTTGTACAAATCATTGAACACAGACAGGGACTTAAAATCGGATGTATTGAGGAAGTTGCCTACAGAATGGGCTTTATTGACTCAGAACAATTGAAGCACCTGGCCTCTAGGTTACTAAAGAGTGGTTATGGAGCATACCTTAATAGTTTACTCCACGAATAAAAACTTTGGCTAACTTAATATTTCTAACATATTTTTAATTAAGCAGTTTTAATGGCAGTTTTTGCTTTCTTCTGGGGTCATTGGTATTTGTCCCTTTTTACGCAGAGTTTTTTCCATCACAGGTATTCAGCTCACGCAATGTTTTCTATGAGCAAAGGATGGGAAAAGGTGTTTTACTTCCTTACTTTTATTTTTCAGGGAGCATCATATTTGAGTCCGCGGGCATACGGAATCCTTCACCGGTTACACCACGCTCATGCTGATACTGAATTGGATCCTCATTCGCCAAAGTATTCTACTAGTTTATTTCAGATGATGTGGAAGACGAGGCTAGTTTATAACGCCTGCAATGAGAAAAGTGACACTTTCAAAGAATCTTTAAAGAAGAATCTTCCTGATTGGCCATGGATGGATTGGTTTGCAGGCACTTGGGCACTCAGAATTTTCTGGGGTGTGAGTTACTTTGCATTTTACTACTATTTCGAAGCTGAAATCTGGATGTATCTTTTCCTACCAATTCAATTTCTAATGGGTCCGGTTCATGGTGCAATTATTAACTGGACAGCTCACAAATTTGGGTACCGCAATTTTGAAGTGGAAGATACCTCCCGGAATCTGATGCCTATTGATGTTTTTATGTTGGGAGAAGGATTCCACAACAATCACCATAGCAGGCCAGGTAGTGCTAATTTTGGTTGGAAATGGTACGAGTTTGATCCCTTGTTCCCAGTCATTAAATTTTTCAATACTGTGGGAATTATAAAGCTCCGACCGGTAGCTGAATAATTGGTCGCGTATTGTATTAATAACTAAAACCGTTTGGTATTCATTTTTACCAACTGGAGAATTGTTTATTGCCATTGGACTAAGGGAATAATTTAATACCCTATTTTTGGTTTTAATTTGTTCTACATGTCAATTTTCATTTGGCAATCTAACTTCATGGCAAAATTTAATTTCGGAAAGAAAACCTTCCAGCAGTTTTCAGGAGTGTTTTTTTTATTATTAGTAAGTCAGTTTACAACACTTCTACATGCACAAGCATGGCAGCCTGGTTCAGGAGTAATGGACATTGATGGGAACCAGTATCCAACTCTTTTGTATGGCAATGGTCAGGAATGGATGGGTGAAAACCTAAGAACCACAAAGTACACAGATGGTACGCCAATTACATATATTACTACTGATGCTGATTGGATGGCGCAATCCGTACCTCAATCCTTTGTAACCCCAGCTTTTTGTTGGTATGAAAATGATACCCTCAACAAACCTATTTATGGTGGATTGTATAGTTGGTACGTTACCGATCCGGGTTCAAATGGTGGCAAAACTGTTTGCCCTTCCGGATGGCATGTGCCCCACAGTACAGAGTGGAACAGTTTAATTGATTATTTGATAGTTAATGGAATGACTTATGACAGCACTACCAATGCGAATCTCTATTTAAATAAACTGGGTAAAGCCATGGCCGATACAGCGTATTGGGTACAGGATACTTTCTGGACGGATGTACCGGGTAATGAATCCTTTTTGAATAACCGTGCCGGTTTTACCGGACGCCCGGCAGGAACAAGAGGCTGGTCGGATGGTATTTGTACTGGAATTGGTTACTATGGCACCTGGTGGGATAGCGATACCAATTATGTACCCAATATGCCAACCACTACTTATCGCATGCTGATTTATTCTGCACAAGCAGATGCACGTCATTTTAGTAAATTTTGGGCCAACAAAATGACCGGATGTCCAATCAGATGCGTTAAAGATTCTGCTTCCACAGGCATGCAGGGATCTATTCAAAATCATTTCAGGGTGAAATACTATCCTAACCCATTCAGTACCCAAATACAAATTACGGATCCGGATGCGACCACAGGTTTTTACATTAGCCTACTCTCAGCTAACGGCAAGGAAATCCTGAATGTTAAAACAGAAAGCTCAAGCTACTTATTAAATACATCCGACTTATTACCAGGAGTGTATTTGGTAGTTGTGAAAGGTAAAACAACCGAGTTCTTTAAAATTGTTAAAGAATAATTAAGTAGTAAAATACCCTAAGGGATAAAAGCAAATGCCATCAAAATGATATTATTTTGATGGCATTTGCATGAAAATAAAGTTCTAATTAATCTATTTCAAAGGAAGCGTGCACCACTGCCACTATTTCCTTATCAATGGAACTAACATCATTCATACCATAATCTGATACGTCAGCAGAGTTTTTAGGAATGATCTGAAGTACGCCCATATCCGCTCTGTGCAATCCGCCTAAGCTGCGACCTGTTGCCTGCATTATTTTCTCCGCTCTAACCATTGCATCCTTTGCTGCTTCGCCTTGAATTTCGATTTTAAGGTCAGCAAGTTTGGTATACATGAACTGCGGAGTTTGCATTTCAAGATATACGCCCTGTTCTACAATTGAGGCAATTGCCAGAGATAAATCAGAAATCCTTTGGACATCGCTATGTTCTATTGAAAAAGTTTGATTGTAATTATATCCACGGATTCCGGTTTGTTGTCCGTTATTGTTGTATTCGTATTGTGCATAAGAGAAAGCAGGACTGAATTTTACCTGATCTGCGGTAAACCCTTTTTCAGCAAGGTATTTTAGCAACAAAGGTTTTTGATTTTCAAGCTCAGTAAAAGCACCTTTTTGTGTTGTGCCATACCCAATGATGCTACCCCGAAGAATTGCAAAATCTGCTGTAATGCTTTTTCGAGCAGAACCGGTTACCTCAATGGTTTGATTTGCCTTATTGTTGCTTCTCCAGGTCATGGAGAATATAATTGTTGCCAAAACAATGGCGACAGAGAGAATAAAATAAGCTTTTACCAAAGGCGGTACTCGCCGGATTTGTTGATTTTCCATGGCTGAAATTGGGAATAAAAGTACCTCAAAATAAAGAATTCAATTGGTTAAAAAAAAGCTACTTATAAACTAGATATCCTTTTTTGATGTTTAAAGAGCAATGCTACTTTTAAACAATCATTAATTTACATTTATTTATTTTGTGAATATTTCTGAGTGCAGACATGCAAATCATCTTTAAGAGTGACTAGAACTATATTTTCTTGAATATCCGGCAGTTGACTAGTAATTGCTACGCTATGGATTTGATGACTAAACAATGTTTCACCCTTGAGGTTGGTGAGTAGTATTTGACCTTCCCTAAAAAAATACGGCAGGGAAATGTTATGATTTGCAAAATCTATTTTTAATAATTGAAATGCTTTTGCACAAAAGGACTCATCCCCATGGTAAAATATGTCCTCGGGTTTGCCAGTTGTAGCAGGATCATACCCTAAGTAGGAAGATATGAAATTTGGCATGCACCAATAATTTTTACGACCTGATAAAGTAAGGCAATTTTGCATAAATTGAGCATTTTGTGATGATGCATTATAAATAGCAGAAAGTGTGTCTGTATTACATAAAGGCATATAAATATTATCATTTGCATCCAAGCAAAAGTCCTGAATGTATGAGTTATGATAGGTTACTAAAAATGAATCAAATACTGTAATACTATTATTGGCAATATCTATTTTTAAAGTCCAATTTTTTCCACTTGGTACATATAAATAATTATTTACATTCACATACAAAAAATTAGATTGTTTACTAAATGCAAAACCATAATACCAAGCCTCTGGGAAGTCCCCAGCAAAGGTTCTCCTATTTGAAAGAAAGCCAGTAGATTTATTGAAATCATATAATTCTATGCTATCTGGTATACCTGCAAAGGAATATAAATGAGCTACCCAACCAGCTAATTTGGTTCCGTCAGGTGAAAACTTTAATCCCAAATTAGATGCTGGTGTTTGTACCGAATTTCCGATCTCACTAATAACCGCAATAGTATCGATTCCATTTTGTGAAATAAGCCATGCATGATATTTTTCTTCATTTCTTTGGTGCGCCATTACCCAAACACTTTGCCCATCCTCATGGTGGGTTGCACAAAGTTGTTCGTGCGCAGGGCTCATTAGAAATACATTTTTAACCGAAATGTCTCCTAGTCCATTGTTTAGGCTCATATCAACAATTGAATAATTAATACCATATGGAAATGTGTCATTACAAACTGGAGTCTGGCATTCACTTCCGGCATCTGAAGTAAATAAAAAATACTTGTCAGGATTTCTCGGCCAGGGCACAATTAAACAACTTTGATAGGCACTTGGATTACCCTTAAGGCTATCGCTATTTGGCATTAACTGATGTAGTTTATCATAAACCCCACTCCAACCATCAGAATAGAATAATAGATTACCTGCAGTATCACTTATAGAACAGGTACCTTCAGTAACATAAATTGCTTGAGCCGAAGTATCTGCAACTGGTAGCCCAGAAGAAAAATCCAAACCTGCCCCTTGCCCAAAAAACCAATGATTGGTGCGTTTGTATTCCGGGTGGTGGTTTTGGGTATAGGCTGATAGACAAAATGTAAACCCTAGAGACAATAACAGGAATCTGAGCATAATAAATTTGTTTGATAAAGTTAATTAAAGTTCAAATACCTCCAAATATATTTTAGAATTCCCCACAAATGACATTAAAATTTAATAACAGTAGAATAGTATTATACGGCAATCAATTAAATACTGAAGGATTGAAATCCATACCATTTAGAAGCAGAGATATTTTCAAGGCAAGAGAACATATCCTGTAAATCCTGCCATTCATCCTGAGGTACTGCATTTCATACCATTTTACATGGATACAGAGAATCCGCCCTGCATCTTTGTATCATATTTACAAACAAAGAAATGAAAAACAGTACAGTTCTCACATTATTACTTTTAAGCCTTTGTACATTTGGCTTTACCACAGCAAAGGGAATATCTGGGAATTCTGCTTCTGCAAGCACAAAAACAGTGGAGACTGTTGTCAATAAGCTTAAAATGGCTGAACGTTCCGCTCATAATTTCAGTAATGGAGTTGCTATTGTAACTTTTACAGTTGACGCTAGTGGACAATTGCAAGGCATAGAAACCAATACCCCAAATCAGGAAATTCAAAAATTCTTGAATTCAGAGCTTCAAACAATAAATCTACCTGATCATACGTATCGTGCTGGAGAAGTTCACACGCTACGCATTACATTCAAAACTTTATAATCAACAGTTCAGTTCTTTTACCCAGCAGGCTTCACGGCCTGCTTTTTTTATTAAAGTTCAGGGTTCAAAAAATTCAATTTTTACTCTAAACCTATTTATACCTTTTGTTATTGTATTTGAAAGATTCGGAGTATGAAATGAAAAGTCCTTTTTTTGAAAACACAATCAGGACTTAATAAGAGATTCATCTATTTGCATTAAATAAAAATCAATTTGTAAACTTATAAAAAGTATAAAAAAAGGATAGTATATCTCTGTTCTGTAAATATTAAGCGAATATCAACTTAATATTAATATAGAAATACATCAAATTGACGAATTACCATTCATCCTAAGTATTGAGAGTTCATCCTCTTTATAAACACTTCATACCATTTTACATTTTAGTAAGTATTACCCCCTGCATCTTTGCATCATAATCAACACAAAGAAATGAAAAACACAAAAATTCTCAGCCTTTTACTAATAAGCCTGTTGTCATTCGGATTTACAGCTGCAAGAGGTATTGATGAGAATGCTAATGCAGCTCGCACAAAAACTGTAGAGCATATTACCAATCACTTGAAAAAAGCAGATAAAGCTTCCCAACCTTTTAAAAATGGTGTGGCCGTTGTTACTGTAAAAGTAGATGGTAATGGTCAGTTACACATTATTGAAACCAATACCCCGAATCTTAAAATTCAACGGTATATAGAATCTCAACTGGATTCTATGTCCTTACCGAAACAATCTTATCGTGTAGGCGAAGAACATACCCTTCGCATCACGTTCAAGACTTTATAGCCAATAAACAGTTTAGTTCTTTTACGAAGCAGGCCTCAAAACCTGCTTTTTTATTTTCTGATCCATAAATCGGGCAAGCATCTCCCTTGTTGGTCTAGGTCAAGGCCGCAACCAACTACAAATTCGTCTTTCAGTTCAATTCCAACGAAATCAGGTTGATGGATGCCCTTCCATTTTCCCGGTTTAAAAAACAAAGCTGCAATTTGAATTTCAGCAACACCAGTTTCCAGAAGAGCTTGATATAAATAATCTATGGAAAGTCCGGTTTCTACAATATCCTCACAGATAAGTACCTTTTTGTCTTTTAATTCAGCGAGAGATCCCTCCATTTTTACTTTTCCGCTGCTTTGCATTTCAGCACCATAGGAGGAAACTCTTACAAAATGAAGGCGGGTATTTTGTGGTAGGAGACGAGATAAATCTGCGGTAAAAAAGAAAGCGCCCTTTAGTACACAAAGCAGGTCCAACTGATTTCCGGCATTGGCATCTATAATTTCAGCAGCCATTCTGGAGATTGCGGCATCAATTTCAACCTTAGGCAAGTAGGGTTGAAAGGAGATTCCATTAAGTACAAGTTCCTGTTCCATCCTGCAATGATATTGCAATTGGAGATTCCGGCAACCATTCTTTATGATTGACGTACCTTTGCCATAGGTGACAGAATCTATACTTCATGAATGCGGATTAGGGGTAATCCGCTTGAAAAAGCCCTTAGGTTGGTACAAGGAAAAATATGGATCCTATTTATGGGGTTTGAAAAAAATGTACCTCTTGATGGAGAAAATGCACAATCGTGGTCAGGATGGTGCAGGACTTGGATGCGTAAAACTGAATACGCCACCCGGGTTTCCGTATATGGAAAGAATCCGAAACAATCAGTCGTCTCCCTGGATGAATCTGATAAAGGAAGTGGAGGAATCCTATGCTGCCCTTAAATTTGAAAAGCCGGAGATTGTTGAAGATGAACAAGCTTTAACTCAGTTTTTTCCATTTGCCGGTGAGTTATTAATGGGGCATTTAAGATATGGAACCCATGGGGACAATACCCTAAATGCCTGTCATCCATTTATTCGTGCCAATAACTGGAAAACCAAAAGTTTAATGGTTGCCGGTAATTTTAATCTGACCAACTCAGAGGAATTGCTTCGGAAACTGGTTGACCTCGGTCAGCATCCAAGGCAGAATGCAGATACGGTGACGGTAATGGAGCGTATTGGACATTTTCTCGATGAAGAAAACCAGTTCTTGTTGCAACAATATCTTCAGTCTGGGCTAAGTATAAAAGAAGCGTTCAAGCGTATTTCTGAGGAGCTGGATTTACAGAAAATCCTGACTTATTCCGCCAAACATTGGGATGGAGGGTATGTCATGGGCGGATTTACCGGTAATGGAGATGCTTTTGTATTAAGGGATCCAAACGGTATTCGTCCGGCCTGGTTTTATGAGAATGAAGAAGTGCTGGTAATGGCATCGGAGCGACCAGCCATTTGCACCGTTTTTAATATACCCTACGCTGATATTCAGGAATTAGATCCTGGAAAAGCATTGGTAATAAAAAGAGGAGGTCAGGTTTCGTTGCAATCCTTTACCGATTCCCGACCAAAAACAGCTTGTTCTTTTGAAAGAATCTATTTTTCAAGAGGAAATGATCCTGAAATCTATGCTGAAAGAAAAAAGCTAGGCAGACTGGTTGTTCCGGGGATATTAAAAAGTATAGATCAAAATCTTGAAAATGCTGTTTTTAGTTATATCCCAAATACAGCTGAAACAGCTTTTTTGGGCATGATGAAAGGATTGGAGTCACATTTAAACAGAAAAAAAACGGAGCTGCTAAAAATAGAAGGTCCGGATATTTCGGAAGAAAGGCTGGAACAGATTCTGAATCTTCGACCAAGGGTTGAAAAGGCAGTTATAAAAGATGTTAAGCTCAGAACTTTTATTTCGGATGATGCTGGAAGAGACGAATTGGTAGCCCATGTGTATGACATTACCTATGGCATTCTTAAACCGGACCAAGATACATTGGTCTGTATTGATGATTCAATTGTAAGAGGAACAACCTTAAAGCAGAGTATAGTTAAAATTCTGTCGAGGCTTCGACCAAAGAAAATTGTTATTGTATCCTCAGCGCCACAGATAAGGTATCCGGATTGTTATGGTATTGACATGTCGCAGATTGGCAAATTTGTTGCATTTCAGGCAGCCATTGAATTGCTTAAAGAAGGAACCAATTCCTCTATTCCGGAGCAGGTTTACCAGCTATGCAAACATGCGGAAAGTAATTCTAAGCTCGAATCAGAAAATTTTGTAAAAAAAATATACGAGCCTTTTTCAGAAGAAGAAGTTTCAAATAAAATAGCCGAATTATTAACGCCTGAAGGCTTAACCTGCTCATTTGAAATCGTGTTTTTACCATTAGCGAGTCTAAGGGAAGCCATTCCAAACCATACTGGCGACTGGTATTTCAGTGGAAACTATCCAACTCCTGGCGGAAATAAAGTAGTTAACCGTGCTTATATGAACTGGTTTGAAGGAAAATCAGGAAGATCTTATGCCTAAACCATCAATGTAACTTAAGTTCCAAAGGGTTCGTTGAATTTACTTTAGCTTGCATGCCTTTAAAAGTAAAATATGAAAGCAGATTTTAACACACTGATAAGCGAAACCAAGCCGGTTTTAATTGATTTTTCCGCAGAATGGTGTGGCCCTTGTAAAATGTTGGCTCCTATTTTGGAAGAAGTTGCTTCCGAATTGGGTTCTGCTGCACGGATAATTAAAATTGACGTAGATAAAAACCCTGCGATATCAGGTAAGTACCAGATTTCAAGCGTACCTACTTTAATTTTGTTTAAAGATGGACAGCAATTATGGCGCAAGTCAGGTGTAGTTCCTGCAAGTCAATTAATTGGTGCTATTAAACCCCATATAAACGAATGAAAAAATATCTTTTTCCGATTTTAGGCTTAGTCATTGGAGGTGTACTAGGACTTAGTTACTGGTATTTTTCCGGATGTGCGGATGGTTCCTGTTCTATACAGTCAAACTGGTATCTGCCCACAGGTTTTGGGATGGTTTCAGGATTAATAATCGCCTGGGCTCCTCCTAAAAAGGAAAAATAATAAATACAATTTTTGTAAATTCGTGGTTCAGGACTACATGAACTACCGATATTTTTTTACTTTATTATTTGTTTTAATTGGTCTTTTTTATTCTGTCGAAGGTCAGAATGGAATGGCAAGAGATAAATTTAAACAACTGCGGGAAGAGCTACCTACTCCAGGTACATACAGGGCTGCAAATGGCGCTCCCGGTCCAGATTACTGGCAACAAAGAGCCGATTACAAGATTGACGTTGAAATCAACGATGTTACGCAAAGGCTCATTGCAAATGAAGTTGTAACCTATCATAACAATTCACCTTTACCGTTGGATTATTTATGGTTACAAATAGATCAGAATATTTTTAGTCCAAATTCTGATGCTTTAAAAATCAGACCTGCCGATCCTGATGCTGAACTGGATGCAAAATCTATTGGTGCAAAAATAAAACCTCCTTTTGCCGGAGATGTACAATTTGAATTTGTGAGGGATGCTTCCGGAAGAGTATTGCCGTATACGCTTGTTGAAACAATGATGCGTATTGATTTGCCAGCCAGTCTAAAAAAAGGCGAACAATTTACCTTTTCGATTGGCTGGTCTTTTAACATTTATGATGCCACAAAAGGATCACGAACAGGGTATGAATTTTTTCCTGAGGACAGCAATTATATCTACGAAATTGCACAATGGTTTCCAAGAATGTGTGTGTTTGATGAAGTAAATGGATGGCAAACAAAGCATTATCTTGGACGGGGAGAATTTGCCTTAGAATTTGGAAATTATTCTGTCAGCATTACTGTTCCATCCGATCACATTGTGGCAGCGACTGGCACGCTGACCAATGCAAGGGAGGTTTTGACTGCTGAGGAATTGTACAGATTTGATGTTTCAAAAAAGTCAGAAAAACCCATATTTATTGTAACCCCTGAGGAAGCAAGGTCTAGAGAGAAATCCAGATCCGTACTCAAGAAAACCTGGAAGTTTGAAGCACTAAATGTCAGGGATTTCGCATTTGCGACTTCGCGGAAATTTATTTGGGATGGCGCAACCGTAACCATTGGAAACAAGCCGGTTTGGTGTTCCTCTTTTTTCCCAAAGGAAGGTCAGCCATTATGGGATAAGTACTCCACACATGTGGTCATGCATACCATAAAAACATACAGTAAATATGCTTTAGATTACCCTTATCCTACTGCGATTTCGGTACATGGTCCGGTTGGTGGCATGGAACATCCCATGATTGCATTCAATGGTGGAAGGCCACAACCCGATGGTACTTATCCTGATCACACTAAATATGGTTTGATTTCTGTTGTGATACATGAGGTTGGGCATAATTATTTTCCAATGATTATTAGTTCGGATGAAAGACAATGGACTTGGATGGATGAAGGTCTGAATACATTCGTACAATTTCTTGCTGAGCAAGAGTTTATGCCAAAATACCCCAGTAGAAGAGGAATTCCGCAGAATATAGTTCCCTACATGACCGATTCAAAACAGAATCCAATTATGACCAATTCGGAATCTATTTTGCAATTTGGAAATAATGCATATGGTAAACCGGCTACTGCTTTAAATATTTTAAGAGAAACGGTATTAGGAAGAGATCTGTTTGACTTTGCATTTACCACCTATTGTAAACGCTGGGCCTTTCGTCATCCTGAGCCAGCAGATTTTTTCAGGACAATGGAAGATGCTTCGGGAATTGATCTTGACTGGTTTTGGCACGGATGGTTTTATACCAATGACTATGTAGACATTGGATTGGATTCTGTCAGAACCTATGAAATTAAAGATGGCGACCCTATAAAAAAGGAAATTGCAGATCGAAAGGCAGATGCTGATAAAACCATTCCATTAACAATACAAAGATTTAATAAACAGGATAAATATTACGTGAGTGATAAGCCAGAATTGAATGATTTTTATACACAGTATGATAAATTAAAACCAACCGAAGCTAAAAAAACCGAGTATGAATTTTTCCTTGCATCACTTTCAGAAGAAGAAATTAAAACTTTGGAAGAACCTGTTTGGATTCATCACCTGTATTTTAGTAATAAAGGAGGCTTGGTTATGCCATTAATTCTTCAAATTAATTATGTGGATAGTACATCTGAAGAGATGAGATTTCCGGCAGAGGTATGGGTTAAAAACAATGAAAGGTTTGTGAAGGAAATAATTACCCGTAAGGCTGTGAAATCTTTTGAAGTAGACCCAAATCGGGAAACAGCAGACGCTGATATAGAAAACAATTATTATCCTGGCAGATATATGCCAACGAGATATGAATTATTCAAATCAAAACTGAATAATCCAAATATTATGCAAGAAATGAGGAAATAGATATGTTGCTACACATTGTATTTCCGTTTTTCTTTTTGTTCCATCCTTTTTATGTGTCTTATACGGATGCAAAGTATAATAGCAAGGAGCAGAAAGTTGAATGCGTAACAAAGCTATTTCCCGATGATTTTGAAAGAGCCTTGCAGAAATATACAGGCAACAGTACTTTTCAGTTAAGGCAGGATAGTCAAACCTGTTCTTTGGCTGCGTCCTACTTCAACAGCAGATGCTTTTGTAGTGCAGGGAAAAAAAACATAGTTCTTAAAGCAGTAGGCTGTGAGCTTGATGCAGAGGCCTTTTGGTTTTATTACGATTTACCAGTTGGCAATCCTGAATTTATCTGGAATCTGAGTATATTAACTGAAATAGAGCCTACTCAGCAAAATATTGTTACTTTTTACACACCACATGGAAAAAAAACCGAAAAATTTACACGGGATGATTTTTCCAGAAAAATTCTTTTTGAATAATTTTTTTTCAGAAAAGCATGAAATTATCCTTAGTTTCGTTTTTAGGAAAAATCAGGATTTTCAATCTTTTAGCAGGTAACCAGAAATCGGGGTAATGAATATAGGAATAATTGGATACGGTAACGTAGGTTCAGCTTTGGCAAGTGGCTGGCATAAATCAGGGCACAAAGTGGCTATTGGTGCAATAAATCCTGTAAATGACAAGGTTAAGGAGCTGATAGCTAGCCATCCTGGAATGGAATCCGGCTTAATTCCCGATGTAGCTGATCGTTCTGAAGTTATTGTTTTTGCTGTTCCTGCAGGAGCTACACAATCTGTATGTGCCCAGCTAACAGGTAAAATTCAGGATCAGATTATTATAGATGCAATGAATTGTATCAGTAGTTATCCGGATCCTTATACGTCAACCTTTGAAGCTCTGGAAGCTTGGACAGGATCATCCCGTATTATCAAATGTTTTAATACAACCGGGGCTGCAAATATTGTAAAACCCGGGTATCCGGAAGGATTATTTGCAGATATGTTTATGGCCGGAGATGATATTCAGGCAAAGGAAATAACCAGAGGACTTGCCCTCGAATTAGGATTTGCCAATTGTTTTGATGTAGGCACTTCCAAAGAAGTTCATCATGTAGAAAATCTTGCTAAATTTTGGATCAACCTGGCATTCAAAGGGATGGGTCCAAATTTCGTATTAAAACTTATTACCAGATAACTACCTGTCAACCTAAAGGCGGCTTATTTTCTATCAATAAGGCCGCCTTTTGTTAACTTAGCACCGCCCGAGCATACACTTTAGATGAATTATAACAGGATTAACAACTGGACAGGATGGGGAGTATTCGCCATTGCCCTGATCACTTTTTGGAAAACAATGTCTCCGGTAGCCAGTTTCTGGGACTGCGGAGAATTTATTTTAGCCTCAAATGAACTCCAGGTAGGGCATCCTCCCGGGGCATCCTTATATCTTTTGATTGGTAGGCTGTTTGCCATGACTGCTGGTTCTAATGTTGAAAACATCGCTTATATGATAAATCTGATGAGCGTTTTGGTTTCAGCATTTACTGTATTGTTTATTTTCTGGACTGTAACCCTATTGGGCAGAAAAATGCTAATCAAGGGTCAGAATGAGCCTACACTTGAACAGATGATTCTCATTATGGTGGCCGGCGCCACCGGTGCTTTAGCGTGCTGTTTCAGTGATTCATTCTGGTTTAATGCTGTGGAAGCGGAGGTTTATGCCATGAGTTCCCTGTTTACAGCTGTAGTTATATGGCTCATGTTTAAATGGGAGCTAAGAGCAGATCAACCTCATAATTTAAAGTACCTTGTTTTGATTGCCTATATTATGGGTTTATCAATCGGTGTACACTTACTGAACTTGCTTGCAATTCCTGCATTAGCATTTATTTATTATTTCAGGAAGTATAAGTTTTCCTGGCTTGGCGTTTTGGGCACACTGGGCGTATCGGTAGTGATACTAGCTTTTATACAATACGGTGTGATTCAGATTACTATGGATTTAGCGTGGTGGTTTGAACGCTTGTTTGTAGGAACCATTGCCGGGGAGAAAGAAACAGGATTTGGAATGCCTTTTGGTTCTGGGGGTATTATTTTCTTCCTGTTATTAATTGGTGTTATTTCTGGTTTGATTTGGTATAGTCAGAAAAAGGGAATGGTATTATTAAATACTGTAATCCTTTGTATTGCTGTAGTGTATATCGGTTTTTCATCCTATTCTATAATCATTATAAGGTCAGTGGTTAATCCTCCAATTGATCAAAATGATCCAGAACATCTTGGAAACTTTGTTGGCTACGTAAAGCGTGAACAATATGGTGACAGACCTTTGTTTAAAGGTCCGCAGTATAACAATAGTCCGTTTCAGTACGAAGACAAGGGAAATGCCTACATGAAGTATGAAGGTAAAACCCGGTATACAGACGAAGGACCAAAGCAAGTACCAGAATATCGCGAATCTGATAAAGTATTTTTCCCGAGGATGTATAGCGACCAGCATTATACAACCGAAAGGTTCGGGTATATGAATTATGTAAAGAATAAAGGAGCAGATGAAACTGACCCTTTGGATGATAAGCCTACCTCAGCTGAGAATATTAAATTTTTGTTTGATTATCAAATAAAGCACATGTATTTAAGATATTTCATGTGGAATTTTGCTGGAAGAGAAAATGACATTCCGGATGCAGAATGGGTAGCTTTCCCGGATAAATCAATTCCCGAAGACATTAAGAAGGATTACCCGGGCAGTTATTATTTTTTCCTTCCATTATTACTGGGATTATTAGGCTTGTTCTGGCATTTCCAACAAGACCGCAGAGATGCATTTGTTGTTACCCTCCTGTTTTTATTTACAGGTCTTGCGATTATTTTCTATCTGAACCAGACGCCTGCTCAGCCTAGGGAAAGGGATTACTCATATGTAGGTTCCTTCCAGACATTTTGTATGTGGATAGGGATTGGTGTCATTGCATTATATGACATGTTGAAGAAGTATCTTAAATCCAGTGCAGTTTATGTTGCCTCGGGTTTATCGCTACTCGCAGCCCCTGTTCTGATGGCCGCTCAGAACTGGCATTCACATGATAGAAGTCAGAATTACATTTCAGTAGAAACAGCCTATAATTTCCTCAATTCATGTGCAAAAAATGCAATTTTGTTTACTTTTGGGGATAACGATACATTCCCATTATGGTATCTTCAGGAAGTTGAAGGGGTGCGTCCTGATATTCGAATTGTGAACCTTTCTTATCTGAATACAGATTGGTATGTATATCAGAATAAGCATTTCAAAGTGAATGATGCAGACCCGTTACCTCTGAGCATTACTGAGGATATGTATATGGGGGATAAAAATGCTATCATTCCGTTCAAAACAACAACCATTGATATACCGGTTGATAAAGCTGCCGTTATTGCAAGCGGATTGGTGAGAGCAGAAGATACAGCACTTATTCAATCTCCATTAAAGTGGTTGGTTGAGGCAAAAGGTGGAAGATATCTTGAAAGGAAAGATCTGGTAATTATTGACCTTATTTTATCCAATGCAAGATCAGGATGGAAACGCCCGATATATTTCGCGACTACTGCAGCATCTTCAGCATTCCTGAATTTGACAGACTTTTTCCAACAGGAAGGCTTGGCTTATAGAGTTGTTCCGATTTCAAATCAAGCAGCGGGATTGGCTCAGGGTTATACTGGAAGAATTGACCGTGAAATCATGAGCGATAACATGCTGAAAGTTTGGAAATACAAGGGCTTTGATTCAAACGAAGCACATATTGATTACGACAGTCGTAGAATGATCAATAATTTCAGAACAAACTTTTATCGTTTGTCAACTGAATATCTGGATTATGCAGATAATGTTGCAAGAGATAGTTCACTAACTGCATCGCAACGAGAGGAAAAAATTAAATCATCCAAGGATAAAGCAAAGGAAATTATGGATTTCTGTATGAAAAACCTTGGAGGCGAATCTGTTCCATTTGAAGCATACAATCTGGCACTGACTGCAAAAGTGTATCAACGGTTATCCGATACCACAAAGGCAAGGGAATTGTTTACCCGGGCAATGGATAAAGGAGAATCTGCTTTGAAGTATATTAAACCAAGGCAGAATGATGCTCAAACCGGAGAAATCAATTCTTATGCTATTCGTCTTGCAATGCAATATGGATATGAAACAAAAGATTACGTGGTTGCAGAACGTGCGGCTAAAATCCTCGGGGAGTATGAAAATAATCCTGAGTATGAAAAAACCATTGATGCATTGAAGAAACAAGCCAGTCCTGCTGTACCAAAGGATTCCTAATATTTGGATAAGGCGGATAAAGAAAGACGAGTCACCGGTGCCCATGCACTGGTGGAGGCACTGAGATCGAAAGCATCCATAGAAAGAATATTTATTCAAAATGGGATTTCTTCAGATGCAGTGGTTGAAATACGCAGGCTTGCAAAAGAACAGGATTTGCCTGTTAGATATGTGCCAGCAGAAAAAATTGTTGAACTTTCAGGTAATGACCCCAAATCAAGGGGAATAGTTGCCTTTCTTTCAGCAATAGAATACAGGAATCTAGAAGAATTGTTGGAGGAAGTTGCGTCTTCCGATGAAGTTCCTTTGCTGGTTATGCTGGATCATATTACTGATGTAAGAAATTTCGGAGGTATTGCCAGAACAGCAGAATGTATGGGAGCTCATGGAATAATTATTCCGTTAAATCAATCCGCTCCAATTAATGCCGATGCAATACGCGCATCATCTGGAGCATTGATGCATGTTCCGGTTTGTCGGGAAAAAAATTTCAAGGATACTCTTACGCTATTTCAGCAGGTTGGCATTAAGATTTTGGCCTGTACCGAAGATGGGAGTAAAAACATCTATGATGAAAACCTCGAAGAACCTCTTTGCCTGATGTTTGGTTCAGAGGGTGAAGGGATTAATCCGGCATTACTTCGATTGGCAGATACGACAGTTAGAATTCCAATGTTTGGAAATATAGAATCACTGAACGTGGGAGTTGCTGTTGGGATGTGTCTTTATGAGGCAAGAAAACAGAGGTCCTGATCAGAGTTTTAAATCCCACTTGTGTAGCGGACCAATTGCGTGATGTGCTGTCAGGTCAAACTGAACTGGACATAGAGAAACATAATTGTTTGCCAGAGCCCACTCATCGGTATCTTCCCCATCGTCATCCAGGGAAAAGCGACCGGTTAACCAGTAATAATTCTGACCATACGGGTCTTTTCTTTCATCAAATTCTTCCACCCACCGGCCAATAGCCTGGCGAGTTATTTTAATTCCTTTTATTTGATCAAGAGGAATATCCGGAATATTTACATTTAAAAGAGTTCCAGTTGGCATTGGATTTGCAAGGGCAGCTTCTATTATTTTTTCAGCATAAGCAGCTGCACCCGTAAAATCGGCAGCATGAGAATGGTTACACAGTGAAAAGCCTATGGAAGGAATTCCTTCAATAGCACCTTCCATAGCAGCTGACATGGTTCCAGAATAAACTACAGATATTGAGGAATTTGAACCATGATTAATTCCGGAAATCAAGAGATCTGGTTTTCTTTTAAGCAAAACACCAGTTGCCAGTTTGACGCAATCTACTGGAGTACCGCTACAGGCCCAACCCAGTTTTTTCCCTGAAAAATGTTCTTCGTATAATCTTAAAGGTTTACCTACACTTATGGCATGACCCATTCCACTTTGAGGACTATCGGGTGCAACCACAACAACGGTACCAAATTTTTTTGCAACGTTTACAAGTGCCTGCAAGCCAGTAGCTGTAATGCCATCATCATTACACGCTAAAATGAGTGGTTTTTCCATAGGCAAAATTAAAAA
>Ga0114976_10000769_pt1 | contig 20253 bp, 36 predicted proteins | sample S_130805_EF_Meta_FD_87319 | JGI IMG/M metagenome (GOLD analysis project Ga0114976, IMG submission 87319) | Freshwater microbial communities from Lake Simoncouche, Canada to study carbon cycling - S_130805_EF_MetaG | ecosystem: Environmental > Aquatic > Freshwater > Lake | place: Lake...
CCTATCTGGAGAGAGTGAGCCGTGTTGCTCACATAACTATCAAACCATAAACCACCGACATTACAACTACTTCTAACGAAGTATTTTTGTGTTCTTCTGGAAAAAATGAAAAATCTTTGGCGAGCAACGCAAATAAAAAAATCCCCCCTGACTTATCAGGGGGAGTTCTTTTAGTTAGTCGCAGTAGGCACAGGAGTTTCCCCAAGCCAGCACAGGCTCAACCTCGCAACTAGAGCAGTAGGGTTCTTCTATCTCAAAGTAATCTTCCGTGAAGAAGTCTTTAGCACCATTAGGGTAATCTGCCGAGCAATCGCCACAGAGCCAGAAGTGAGTTAGTTCTAGGACTTTAGCAGGGTCTTCCAAGCCATAGAGTTTAGGGGTTCTGCCTAGAAGTGCCACAGGGTCTAAGTCGCACCAAGTTCCACAACTATCGCAGTTGTAATCTCCGTGAGTAAGTGCCATTGGTATCTCTCTCTCTCTAATCTAGTTTTCGCAGGTCAAAGCCTAGTCGGCGTAAATCTCTCTTTATTCGTTCTAGGCTACGCCTATCACTTGGAGTGCTAGAAGAATAGAAGAACGCACCACTAGGGGCTATCCACTTGTAATGGTTGTTTTTGTTTAGGGCAATAGACCAGCCGTGTTTGGCTACAATCTTGATAACTTGCTGAAGTTCTTTTCGGTTTGCCATTTTGAGTTCCTATCTCTTTGGTATGTCTATTCTTACATCTACCCCCGACATTTTCCAGAACCAGAGAGCCAAAAATAAAGATTTTTTTGGTTCTTCTGGAAAAAATGAAAAATCTTCTGGCAATCGCCAAAAAAAAATAAAGCGAAACCCCCGAACCGAAGTTCAGGGGCTCGCTTGGCTCTCGGTGTTAGAGAGTTCTTAGGTAATCGTAAAGGGTTTCACGAAGGGTTGCCTGATAGGCTTCTGGATAGATTTCCTTCATTAGTTCTCGGTCGAAGTGGGTGTTCTTGCCATTTACAACCTTGACTACCACCATACCTTCCACAAGACCTTCCTTGTGGTCGCCTAGTGCTTCACGAAGGGCTAGTTCTGCTAGTTCCTTCTGCTCTTTGGCTAGTGCTTCTGCCTTCTTGGCATCACGGAAGTCGGCTAGTGCCTTCTTGCCTTCTGGTGATAGTTCTACTGCTACTGCTGGTGTTGCCTTCTTGTTGCTAGCCTTCTTAGGCTGGGTGGTGCTGGTTGCCTTCTCGGCTACTTTGGCTTTTGCCATTTTTATTTCTCCTTGTTTGGTTTCAGCGTTTTCTGCTGTAAGACCAATCTATACCCTACCCCCGACATTAGATACAAACTTTTACAAAGTTTTTTGCTATTCTCTGGAAAAAATGAAAAATCTTTGGCGAGAAACAAAAACCGATTTGTTCTGGGCAAAAAAAATACCCTGCCATTTCTGGCAGAGTATCTTTTCCGTGTTGCTCTATTTGAGCAACGCTAGGATTTGAGCAACCTGAACATCTGTTAGGGGGAGTGTTTCGCCTTCATCATCACTGCCACCTGTTAGGACTGCTGTTCCACAGATTACATCTGTAAAGCCGTAGGACTGCTCCCAAAGGTAAGTTGCCTTCTGGTTGTAAGGTAGGTTGTCCAACTTACCTTCTTCATTGACCCAAAGGGTAATACCTTCTAGGTCATCTGCTAGAGATACTGCCTGTATCCAACCTGCTACTGCCGTGTTTAGAAACTCGTATTCCTTAGCGATTGGCATTTGCTGAACAGATACTTCGTGTTCTGGTGTGATTACGATTACTTGCTTGGTGTCCATTTAGATTTCCTATCTAAGTTGAGTAAGCGTTTTTGCTTACATAACTATCTAACCACTTTTGCTGGTAAGTTCCATCAACTTCTAATGAAGTTTATGGCTATCTTCTGGAAAAAATGAAAAATCCCCTGCGAACCACCACCAAAAAAAGTTCCCCCCTACGAACCTTGGAATAAGTAGGGGGGAAGTCTAGGGGGTCTTATACTCGGTCTTTACAATCCACGCAGACCCAAATAGCGTGTTCGGTGTTCGGGTCTAAGTCAATCCCCGAAGTGTCTGTAAAGGGCTTACGCTCGCTGGCTAGACCATTTCCACAACTCTCGCAAGTGAAAACATTTTCGCCATTACAGCAATCACACTTGGTCATTAGTCCCACCCCATACAGCCACAATAGTAATCATCATTTTCATCTTCGGGCTGGTAGCGAAAGAACGCTAGGTCAGGACTACTTGGCTTAGGGTTATGTTCGGTGTTGGTGTTAGGCGAGCCACAAGTAGCCATACGACCTGCTAACTGCTCTGGCGTTGGTTGTTCAGCCATTAGTTATCTTCCTGTCTTCCTAGTTCCTGCTTGATGATTAGTTCATCTATGGTGTTCTTGGCTTGTGCTAGTTCTTCTAGCATTTCATCTATGAGAATAACCATTTTTTCTTCTATGGTTTTTGGTTCTTCGGTGTTAGTTGAGAACTCAACTAGACCTGTTGATACTCCACACTCGCCACAAAAGGACAAGTCGTATGAGTTCATAAATACACTTAGGCAGTTTAGGCACTTGGTGTTCTTGGACATTTGGTTTCCTATCTCTCGGTTTATGTTGCTACATAAATAATAACCACGACCACAGACAAATCTTCCCGTGTCTTTGATAACTTTTCAGTTATTTTTTGGTTCTTCTGGAAAAAATGAAAAATCACTAACGACAAGGCTGGTCAAAGATAACCCCCCTGACTTTCATCAAGGGGGGCTTGACTAATCTTCGTCTTCGTTGATTACAAGTTCCAACTCGTCAAGGGCTTCTTCTGGGCTAATCTCGTTAGCGTGGTATCTGCTGTAAATGCTTTTGACCTGCTCTGCCATTTTGTCGTTCATCTTCTCACCTACCCTTCTTCTTCTTCGTCTTCGTCTTCTTCTTCGTCTTCGCACTCACCTTCGCAACCTTCGGCTCCACAGATGTAGCAAAGTTCGTATTCGGTAGCACCCTGCTCAATCAGGCTCGTATAGCCAGCGTTAGCGTCTTCGTGATTAGTCTCTACTGCCTGAATAAACTTTAGAGAGCAAGACTTCTCAAACCACTCTTTTAGTATGGAGAGCATTTGGCTCGGTGTCTTCTCTTCGCAAGTGAAGAAACTATCAGGCTCATCACCATAACCATAGCCACGAGTTTCGGTAACCTGCTCTTCGTCCATAAGAACATAAATCTTGTGGCAAGTGTCCCAAGTGATAGCCTTAGCGTCGTCTAGGGCGTATTCTACTTCGTCCCAATCTATAACTGCCATTTCAGTTTTCCTATCTATCGGTGTAAGCGTTTTTGCTTACATAACTATCAAACCACTAACCACAGACATTTATTACAACTTCTCACGAAGTTTTATTACTTCTTCTGGAAAAAATGAAAAATAATGTTCGGGAACGAATAAAAAATAAGTCCCCCTGACTTCTCATCAAGGGGGCTTATTGGATTTAGATTTCAGTTTTGAGTTTGCGAACTTTGCGAGTAATCGTAATCGTGTTAGTCCAAGGGATTATCCCTAACAACATACCAACTCGTATGAAGTCAAAAGTTTTCCGTGTTTGGTATCTATCTAGTTCGGTGATTTGCTCTAGGGTTAGTTTAGTTCTCATCTTGCTCACTCTCATCTAACGGAAACGCTTCCTGAAACGCTTTATCTACTTCTGGGTCGAATAGCCAAGTTAGGAAACCCTTTACATCTGGATTATCGGTGTTCAGTTCAAACTTAGGGTTCAGTAATGGGTTCTGGTCTGGGTCTGGGGCGTTCTCTGGGCTAGTTGGTTCTGGATTTTGATTAGTCATTTACCTAGTATCTCTCTTGTTTTGATTTTGATTTTAGATTTGTTGATTTTTAGATTTATCCAAAAAGTTCCGTGTGTCTGGCAGAATACTTTGTGGCGACAAGGGACAAGGATTAGAGTGCCATTGTCCTTTGGTTCTTTGATTAGACCTAGAGCAAATAGTTCTGCTTGCTCTGCGTCTTCTGGTCGTTCTACGAACATTTATTTCCTTTCCACAATAGATAACTAAGAAACTACTTCATTTATCCCCGTATTAGCAAAAAAAGTTTGTTTATCTGGAAAAAATGAAAAATCACTAGGGACAGAGCCATTTGCTCTGGGCTGGGCGTTTGAGTTTCCGTGTTTATTTTTTGTTGGCTTTTTTCTTAGCCTGAAACTTGTCGCTTGCTTTTTTGGTAGAAACCTTTTGGCAAGGCAAGCAAGTTGGAGTGGTGTTTTTTCTTATCAAAGTATTTTCGGGAGTTCTATCGTGTAGTCCATTTTTACATTTAGGTCTAGCCTTGATACTCGCAATCAAGTTAGGGTGAGAGTTGTGAGCAAAAATCTCTCGGTGTTTCAGTTCGTAATGATTTGGATTTACGCATAGGTCTAGTTCGCAAGTCTGCTCTAAGGCGTAATAGCGTTGGTTTAGCAACTCGCCTATTCTGCTCTCGTAAGCGTATCTATGGGCAAAAACTATTTTGCCATTTAGGCGACCCTGACCTGACCAGAGCAAAGGTCGGCGTTTGTAGCCATTACTAGCCTTAGCAGGTTGGAAACTTCCGTGCCAGAGCCAGCAACCATTATCCATAATCTCAACTCGGCGAGCGAAGTTGATTTCGGTGATGTTCGCATTTATCGGTGATAGAACGCTCTGCTCTGTAAGTTCAGGGAGAGCCTTGTGTGAGTTTGTATTAGCCATAAGTCAATCGTAAATCTAGGGGGGGACATTTTTGCTGACTTCTCACGAAGTAAAGATTACTTCTTCTGGAAAAAATGAAAAATCACGGGAGAAACCCAAACCAAAAAATAATCCCCCTGACTAATCAAGGGGACTATCTCGGTGTGAAGTTAGTTAGTTGTCGTATTCGTCTAACTCGTCTGGTGTCGCTTGCTCAAACTCAAAACTCGCACCAAACTCGTCGTGTGATGAACGCACTACTCGTAGTGTCTTGTAGTCGTCGCTGGCGTAGAAACGCAGTGTGTAGTCGTAATCACCTGTGAGAGATGATACCAAGTCTGCTGGTGTCGTAATCTTGTATCCTGAAACTCCACGCCAAGTCATTCGTGTTCCAATAATCTTTATTGGTGTATCTAACTCAAACTCATTGGCAGTTATCCACTTGTTTAGTAAGTCGTGTTTGATGTTGCCTAAGTCGTCGTCATAGCAACCCCAACACTCGTTGCTAGGTGATGAAGTGTCTGTATCTTCGTCATAATCTTCGCAAGAGCAAGTATTAGACAACTCGTATTGGAGAGTTAGAGTTTCGTTAGTAGTTTCAGTTTCCATTGAGAGAGTTTCCTATCTATCAGTTTGTTTGGCGTTTGCCTAAATAAAGATTATCGTATCCAAAAACTAACTTTTGATTATTCGTGAAAAGTTTGCTGGTTTATCTGGAAAAAATGAAAAATCACTAGCGAGTAAATAGGCTTGATTTTTTCTGGGCATAAAAAAATACCCTGCCACTTGGACAGAGTATTTTTTGTTGTCTATCTAATCAGTTAGATAGTCTTGGTCTTCGTGAAGAATAAAAGGTTCGTTGTCTTCGTTGTCTTCATCTTCTTCGTCATAGTCCATCTCTAAACGCTCTCGTTCAGCGTCAATAGGGTCTGGCTCGTATCTTCCAAATAGGTCGCTCTCGCTGGCACAGCCACAGCAAGGTCTATCTTCGCAATCACACATTTTAGTTCCTATCTACTTAGTTAGTGAAGCATTACATAAATAGAATACTGCTCGCTCGCATAAAACTTCCAACCAATAGTAAAAAGTTTGCTGGGTTATCTGGAAAAAATGAAAAATGATTGGCGAACCAAAAAAAAAATAAAAAAAAACAGGCAGTTAGTAAAGGGGGACTTTACTAACCACCTGCTCTCTTACCTAGTCGGCTTGGATAGGGGACAAGCGACTAGGGCTTAGGTATCCGTCTAGGTGTTTGACCAGAACGGCACATCTTTATTCCACAGCAACTCTTTATCGGCTACGGGCGACACAAACTCGCTAAATACCTCTCCGTTATAGGAATACTCTCCTGTATCGGCATTGACTAGAACGCTAGGGTTATCCCACTCGCTAACGCTACCCGTTAGGTGTCCGTTCTCTATCCCGAACCCTAGCGAGCCGTCATACGAGCCGAGTTCCATAGCGAACCCGTAAAAGAGTTGAGCAGTTAGGTAAGACGGGTCTCCAATGCGAGCCGTGCGAGCCAGAACATTACGAACGGCTACTAGGTTATCCGTGCCTGACCAATGTCCGTAAAAGATTATCGGTGTTTGGAAACGGTGGCTATCTACCTGTATGTATGAACGGTCTCCCACTTTACACCTCGCCGTCTTGGATAAAGCCGTCTAGGTGGTGAGCCTCAACGATAGCCGATACGGGTGCTGTGTCTTGTCCGTGCCAAGTAATCTGGAACGGCTCGCCGTCTTTGCTCTCGCCTAGTGGCAACTTGACTTCTGCCGTGTAGTAGCCGAGCCGTGCCAACTCAACAGCCTCAACGCAAGTATCTACCATTATCAACGGAATAGGTGGATAGTGGTTGCCCTGTAAGTGCCAAGCGATTTTTCGGTCTAGTGATAACTCGGTGTTAGCAATCATCAACTCTGTTAGTTTGCCCATTTTGGTTGTCCTCTCTATCTGGGTAAGTTCAGTATAGCAATCCACAAACTCTCGTCAAGTTTATTTTGATTATTTCGGTGTGTTGTATCTGGAAAAAATGAAAAATCATTAGCGACCTGCGAGATAAAAAACTAAACCTGCCTAAGCAGGTCTAGTCGTGTTGAGATTACTTAGACAAAAACAAGTTCGTAATCAAGGGGGATAAGGTCAGCCAACTCAAAGGTGCTTTCTAGGCTGTCGTAGCCAGAGAGTTCCTCGTCAAGATACTCCTGAAACTCGTCTGTGTAATCTGTCTTGACTACAAGCCAGCAGTTATCGTCATAGGGGTTGTCCTTGCTCATAGCGAGCCATTGAGCCTCGCCTCGCCAAAGAAAATGGACACTTCTATCTCTATCATCACCAGAAACTTTTACAAGTTTTAGGTCAGGGATAGCAGAGAAGTTTCGTTCAGGTGAGTATAGGTCGTATTCCATTTTTAGTCCTCGTAATCATCTCTGTCTTGGTCAGCGTAGTAATCATCTCTGTCGTCAGAGATACTGCTCTCACGATAGGTAGAGCCACAAAACTCACACTCAATCGTGTAGTTTCCCCAATCGTCAGTTGTAGTTTCGCCAGCACCATTTTCTTTTAGGCACTCCTCGTTTTCGCACTCAAACTCGTCATACGAAACTTCTTTGGCATAGATACCAGAACCCATCATTGAGCCATCTGGATAGTTGTCGCTCATAACTTTTCTCCAATCGTTATTTGTTATGTAAGTTCATACTATTCACAACCACAGACATCAGCAAGTTTATTTTCGTGGCTTTTCTGGAAAAAATGAAAAATAATCTGCGAGTTCCCCAAATAAAAAAGTTGAGCAGTTTAGACACTTGCTCAGGTGTTTTCCTGTTGATAGGAAATGGTCTAGCAGATTGAGAACCCACCAGAGTTTTCCAAGAAGTCGGAAAACTCAATCAGGTCATCAAGGTCTAGGAAGTAGTGTGTTGCCCAATCGTCCGTCTTACCCTCACCAGAGCAAGCATTACAGAACCCGTGCGAACGACCCGTTAGCATTTTCATCTCTATCGGCAACTCTCGGTCAGGCATTCCGTGTTCTACTCCAACCTCGTCAGAACGGATACCCGTTCCAGCACACAGGTCGCAAGCAGGTCTTTCCAAGCCTGCGAGGTAGGCGTTGCGTTTCTCAATGTAGGCACTCGCCGAGCCGTCAGCAATAGCCGTCTTTATGAGGCGAGCCAATGCTACGCTGTCCTCGCCGTCAAGCCCGTCGCCGTCGTTGCTGTGTCCGTGTTCTACCTTGCCAGCAAGTTCGCCGTGTTGGTCTAGGCAATAGTCCCAGAGTGGTCGCCAGCCCCAAACATTACGGCGAAAATACTCGCCCGTTTGATTGACGGCGTTTTTTCCATAGACATCCATACCCATTTAGTTTTTTCCTTTCAGTAGGTTTTGTGTCGTGAGATAAGAATACCAGCATTACAAGTTTTCGCAAGTAGGTTCGGTGATTATTTTTCTTGTATCTGGAAAAAATGAAAAATAATCTGCGACCCGACCCGACAAAAAGATAACCCGACCCAGAGGGTCGGGCTACCGAATAAAGATTATGGTGTCGGGTCTATCTCTGGTTCTTCATCTGCTCGTCCGTCAGCGTTAGAGTATCCCTCTGCTACAACCTGTCCGTCAATCTTGTCTGCGATAGACAACCACATACGCTTAGTGTCCTCGTGGAGTTCTTTGCGTAGTTCTTGGAATACCAAGTCGGCTAGGTGTTCGTGTTCGGTTCTGGTCAATAGTCGGAAGTCCGTCATTTGTTTTTCCTATTCTGTCGGTGTTCTTAGCGAGCCACTAAGTCGGTGTAGTCGTCAAGCAGTTCGCTTGCCGTGTTTGGAACTCTGTCCAAGCCACCTAGTCGGTAGCCAACAAGCAAGATTAGTTCGTGCGTCTTGTAGTCCAGAGAACGAGCAATCTCGCCAACGATTTCACTACTCGCCTCTTTGTGTCCTCGTTCTATCTCGGACAAGTAGCCAAGTGCGACACAAGACTTCTGTGAGATTTGACGAAGTGTTTTGTGTTGCTCGGTGCGAAGTTCTCGTATGACCTCGCCTAGTGCGTGTCTGTATAGCATTTTATCGGTGTCCTTTTCAGTTGGTAAATAGTATTGCGATAGTTAGAGCATAAGCCCCAAAAGCAAAAGGGGCAAGTGCTATGTGGCGTTTTAGTTTGTTGTTGAGTAAAACATAAAGCAAAGTAAGTGCTATGGCAATAATCAAGGTCGCAGGGGCAATCGCCCAGACCCAGAGAGATTTCCAAGATAGCGACAGACCAAAAGCAATAAACAACTTCACATCACCCATACCAAGTTTGTCGCCCATAACTAATGCCATTAGTGGCACGAACAACAGAATAGCCATAAGAAGTGGTAGCAGAAGTGAGTTCCACCACTCGCCAGTAAGAACAGCGTGAGAAGTAGCACAGACTAGCCAGAGTGGATAGACAGGTAGAAGTATGTTGTTCGGTATTCGTCTTTCACGAACATCAGTAATCAGCAAAGGAACGCTGGCGATTAGGAGATACGCAACAGGGGCAAGAAGTAAAGTATTCATACAAGCGACTATACAGGTATAAGCAACTTCACACAAGTCTTTCGTGTTTCTTTATCTGGAAAAAATGAAAAATAATCTGCGACCCTCGCACCAAAAGAAAAACGCCAGCAGATTTCTCTGCCAGCGTTTTCTTTGAGGGGGTTATTTAGTTATGAGGTGTTGCTAGTTCTGGTCAGAGAACATCTACTCGCAGAGTAGGCTGACCAGCACCTTTGGCGACTTTGTAGGTCTGGACAAGTTCGTAGAGTTCTGGGTTCTCTACTGCCATACGCTCAAAGTCAATCTTTTCAGACGAGGGGATTACCTTTACAGCAATCAGACGCTTACCCTTAGCGTCAGTTCCAATCAGTTCAGAAGTGATAGAGCCAAGTGCGTCAAGCAAAGTCTTACGAGCGTTGTCGCTCATCTCTTTTGCTTGCTTGCCTAAATCACGCCCATCACGCAAGTTCTTTACTTGCTTTTGGAGTGCTGGTTTCAGGACTACCACATTTGGAGTTGTGGTGCTGATAGTGGTGGTGCTTTGGTTCTTAGTTGCTGTTCCCATTGGACTTGCCTTTCGTTAGTATTGTCGTTGGGTGTGTTGCTCTATAAGTAAAGCACAGGTAGTTCTGATAAGTCAAGTTCATTTCACAAGTTTTTTTATTTTTTTTTCTTGTATCTGGAAAAAATGAAAAATCATCACTCAATCTCAACTTCGGCTGGGTCGCCACACTCATAACAACAAATGTAGCCTCGTCCGTCTGCTATTCCGTGAACCTCATAGATGTCCACGACTATCGCAGAACACTCACGGCAGTTCAGTTCCGTTTCCAGCAGGGTAATCCCTGTCTTGGTGCTAGTCAGTTCGTTCATCTACAAACTCCGTCCAAGTATCGTGTCCGTCAATCAGGCTCAATGACGAACCATTGTCCCACTTCACACGAACAATCAAATCTCCGTAGGGGTCAATCCGTTCGCTCAACTTCGTTCCAAGCGAGCCGTTCGTGAGTTCTGTGTAAGGGTCGCTTGTATGACCAAGCCGTATTCGTATCACCTGTTCGCTCACTCTGATACCTCGTCCGTTGCTTTTACGAACAAGTCCCAATCAACTTCACTCCAAGTCAGCGAGCCGTTCGTCTTGGCAAGTTCGTCAATGTATTCGTTGATGATACGCAAGCCGTCCTCGCCGTCTGGTATCGGTTGGTCAATGTGTAGGTGTATGACTACTCGGTTCATCACTCCACGCCGTTCTCTGCTATCGGATACAAACGCTGTCCGTTCTCGTTCTTGACCACGCAGGTAGTTTCGTCCCCTTGTAGTTCCAAGCCGTCAGCAGTATCGTTCGCTAGTTCCCACGCCTGTTCAGCGTCTTTGGCTATGACTTTGTATGTCCGTGTAATCTCTACAAAGAACTCTTTGGTTTCTCTCGGGCAATCTGAATACCAACCTTCGTCCTCGTCCTCGTCCCAAGAACAGACACAGCCGTCCTCGTTATCACGCTCAACATAGTCAGCGTGGCTATCTGGTATGTCCCAAGATTTGACTTCTACTAACTCTCCCTCTGTGCCTGAATACTCAGCACCCCAACCCTGTTCTTCTTCACACGAAAAAGAGAAAGTCAGTTCTGGGTGTTGCTTGACCATAGCCTCCATAACAGGTTCAGGAATAGACCAAGCCGTGTTGTAAGAAATGCTTATGTCGGCACTTCCGTCTTTGTTGATAGTGGTTTCGGCATAGGCATCACAAGCGTCCCACTTGGTATTCCAGTTGTCGTTGTTCCAGTTATACCAGTTGGTAGGAGTGTCGCCTTTTTTCTCGCCGTCAGCCCAGCCGTGAGTGCCAAAGTATTCGCCACTCTCTACTGCGTCTTGTGGTGGGGAAACGAAGTTCCAAAATGAGAACTCTGGCTTGTCTGTATAGACAACCTTTTTAGTTTCAGCGTCAAAGGTTTCAGGGTGAGGGGCAATCGCCTTTTCGTAAAACGCCTCAATCGTTTCTTTCGTTCCTGATACAGAAACGCTGTTATAGACCCAGTTTGGCATTATGACCAATCCTCTCGTTTGATGTCCATACCCTCACGCTCAATGATTTCATCAACCACTAGACCTGCTTGTATTTTTAGGAAAGTGAACTTCTCGGTGATTTCTGGGTTGCCTAGTTTGGTAGTGATACGCTCTGCTAACTTCACAGCCTTATACATAATCGGGTCGCAGTAGCCGTCCTCTACATAACTCTCAACCAATCCACCGACCATAGCCAGCATTAGTAGCAGTAGTTCTCTGTCGTCTGCGTCATCTATGTTTTGTTCGCAAGTTTCGCACATTTGGTTCGTCCTTTTCGTTTGTTGTTTGTTTGCTTACAGGACAAGTAAAGCACACTTCTCACGAATACGCAATACCTAATCAAAACTTTTTTTCGGTGTGTTTTTCTTTATCTGGAAAAAATGAAAAATAAGTTTCCAGACCAACTGACCCAGATAAGGGCGAACCCCCGATACAAGAAAGGACATAAAAAGTATCGGGGGTTCTAGTCCGTTAGCAGAGAGCGAGAGTTGGGGGGCAGTTGCTCAATCTGCTAACGGAGTTCTTTACATACCAGACGCAACTTTTAGTAGAGCGTTGGTCGCAGACTTACCGATTACATTGGCAATCTCTTTTACATCTAGGTTGTCCACGACCACTCCGTTCTGACCGACAATCGTTCCACCCATAGAACCAGACCAACCTGTGTTCGGTGCGAGCCAGAGAACAGCCACGCCATTTTCGGCACACATCTTGATAGCGTTTTTGGCGTTCTGTGTTTCGTTCCCTGTGTAGTGTCCGTCAGAAACGATTACCAGCAACTTCACGCCCTCGCCATAGACAAGGTTTAGGTGTCCGTCCAAAGCGTCAAAGGCACGACCAAAAACTTCTGTTCCGTCTGGTGCTGACCAGACCGAAACCTGTTCCAACTTCTGACCAACTTTGAGAGTTGCGAATACATCTTGACCGAAATAGACCATAGCAGTTCTCGCCTGAACTCTGCGACCTGCCTCTGATAGAACCCAAGCAGTAGTAGCCATACTTTCCATAGCAGACGACATAGAACCTGAAATGTCCACCATTACTCCGATAGAGAGAGTTGGGTCGTCAGTATGCTTACGCTTAGTGTGTCGCCACGCTGGAAGTTCCGAGTGAATACCCTTTGACTTCATAGCCGAGTTCTGAATAGCGATACGAGTTTTCAGACGACCTTGTGGCAGAACGCTCTTGACTTCGGTGATAGAACGCTCACGATACTTTGCCTTGTCCAACATCTGGGCTAGGCGAACAGCACTTGCTCGTTCGTTGCCTTTTGGGGAACGCTGTTCTTGTAGCGTGGAGTGGCTAGTGCCTGTTCCACCACCTGACGAGTTAGAGAAAACTTTGCTCGCCTCTTTCTTAGCCTTAGCCTGACGCTCGCTCTTAGAGCCACGCTCTTTGAGTTCTTTCTGCTGTTCCTCTTTGCCCTGCTGGTCTTGTAGGTTTTTCTCAACATCAGTAGCAGAGTTGTCTGCGTCCTCGTTCATAGCGTCTTTGATTTCTTTTAGGAACTTGCCCTTGCCTTTGCCTGACTTGGTTGGGTCTGGTTCGCCCTCACCCTCGCCCTCACCCTCACCACTAGGGAACTCACAGCCACCCTCTGGTTCTGGGTCAGCCTCGTTTAGAAGTGCCAACCACTTTTCAGCAAGTTCACGACCACGCTCAACTTCGCTAGTGCGTAGTTTCTGGAACTCAACCCAGATAGAGCGTAGGTTATCAAAGAGTTCCTGACCAATGACCTCAATCACTTTGTCGTAGGTCGCACGAACATCAGAGAGTTTTAGAACGCCAGCGTCCACTCTCGCCAAAGCCAAAGCACAAACAAAAGCAACCTGACGAACCTCGCTCATTTGAGAGATAGCGTCCTCGTTTAGGTCGCCCAAAGCAAGGTTCATAGCAGACGCTCTTAGTAGGGGCTGGTTCTCTGGCATAGCGATTACGCCATAACGCTCAATACGAGCCTCGTCCAATACAGAGAACACAGAGAACACTTGCTCTGGCATAGCCTCTAATGCCTCAATGTCCCACTCTGAATAGCGAGCGTGTAGAGCCTCGTGGTAGATAACGCCTGTGGCATTAGCCCAATCAAACTGCGTTTCTCGTTCTGTGAAGTCGCCAACGAACGCTGGCGTTGCCCACTCGCCAAAAGCGATAGGTAGGTTGATTTCTATTTCAGCAGACGATTTGATAAAGCAAGCAGTATGTCCATAGCCAGCGTCAGAGCCAGCATAAACAACTAGGTCATTACGACCTGCCCAATCATTTACAACTCGCCCAATCTGTGAGCAAGTAGCCAACCACTCTGGGGGAGTGGTGCTTGTTCGTGTGTCTAGTCTTGATACTAAGTGAGCCATTTGGTTTTATCCTTTCGTTCGGCTTAGTAATAGTAAAGCACAGATTTCTTTTCAGCACAAGTCCATTTACAAAAAAAGTTTTCGCAACTTATCTGGAAAAAATGAAAAATAAGTATCGGGGCTTTCGGGTAAAGAAAAAGTGCCAAACCATTTCTGACTTGGCACTTCTCTTATTTAGTAGGACGAACCACTAAATCTTTGCTGGTCGGCAATCATCATCACCGAACACTCTACGGAATACATCAGCGACAACCACTCGGTCAATCTCTGGTGCTGACGCAAGCAAGTTTCCAATCGCCCACTTCATACCAAAGAGTTCTGATACATCACGGAACGCAAGCAACTCTCGCATTTGTGGCGACCAAGATACCTCACCTGCTAGTTGTTTCTTAGCAAGGTTCATACCTGCTGAAACTGCTGGTGCTGGAACGCCCAACTTCTTAGCAAGCGACCAATCGGTAGTCATTTCTGCTTGGATTAGGCAACGAGATAGAAGTGCCTCTGATAGACGCACTCCGTGAGCGTTCGGGTTGGTAGCACAGATTACATAAAAACCCTCTTGGGCTTTTACTACGCCACGCTCTGGGTTAGACGAAATCGTTAGTTCATCTCGTCCGTCCATAAGACCATAAACGATAGACATAACCTTTGGGTCAATCAGACCTACTTCGTCAATCAGTAGAACCTTGCCCTCTGCTACTGCCTTAGTGAGAACTCCGTCCACCCACTCAAAGCCACCACTCGGTGTCTGTATGTAGCCACCTACGAAGTCTGAAACTTCGGTGTCGCCTGTTCCGAGCAAGGTGTAAAGTTCGTCTGGGAACGCACCCTCAACGAGTGCTGTCTTACCACAGCCCGGACTTCCATAGAGCAAAATGAACTTCTTGTTTGCTCTCGCAGTTCTTAGAACCTCAATGTCGGAGTGTTCGCCCCACATACGAGAGTAGTAAGCCTGTCCATTTGGACGCAGGTATTGGCTCTCGCCAATCATAGGTTCTACCACTTTGGTTGCCTTTGCTGTTTTGACTTTGGTTGCTGTTCCTGCTTTTGCTCGCAGGTTAGCACGACCAGCGATAGGCATTAGCGTTTCCATAATAGCAGGGATAGCCTCTGTCTTAGTGCTGTGTAGAACTACACCCTTGATTAGTTCATCAAGGTCAGCGTGTAGCGTTTTGATTTCTGGTGTTGCGATTGTCGTAGTCATTTTAGTTATTCGTCCTCTCTCTGACTATCGGGCTTTGTAGAACTCGGTTGGGAAACCTACTGCTGTTCTTGCTTTGGCAAGTCTGCGTAGGGCTGGTGCTGGTGCTTTCCACTCTGCTACATCTGCGAGGTCAATGTTGCTGACCTCAAAAACGATAGGAGTGTTGTTGCGTAGTTTCAGGTCAGATGAATAAGACATCTGACGCTCTAACCACTTGACTACTTCTGCCAACATTTCAGTTGTGTTTTCAGGGGCAGACTTCTCTGCCTTTGGGCGAACAAAGTTCACTCGCCATTGTCGTCTAGGCGACCAATCTGAAATGGTGCGATAGATAATAGCCATAGATACTGCCTTACCCTTTTCGTCAATACCCTCTGGGGTAATCAGAACTTGGGTGGTGTTCATCTCGTCTGCTGTGTGTAGTTCTAGGTAGATACCTTTTCCTACAACCTTTGGTGCGTTGCTAGAACCAATAGTTTCAGCAGTTGCTACTGCCTCTGCCATTTCTGGGTCTAGTGTTCCGAACTCTGGGGTCATTTGGTTTTTCGTCCTAACTTGGTTATTTGGTTCATTGGAGTTTTCCAATACATCTGACTTTACACGACTATTTAGTTTTCGCAAGCACTTTCTAAAAGTTTTTTGCTTTGTTCGCTAACAGTGAAAATCAACAGGGATTAGGAACTGACGCTCTGGCGAAGTCTTTACACGCTCAAAGAAGTAAATGAGATTAGCGTCCCAACTCTCTAAGTCATAGATAGCAGTATCAGAAGTCCACTCGTTGTAGTAGAGAGCCACAAGTTTCTTTATGTAGTAAAGACCCATACCTACTGTTCGGAAGTCTGGTTCGCTGTGTGGGTTGTAAGCAAAAGTCATTAGGTCAAGGGTTGGGTGGTCAGTTGTGAGATTTTTCTTTATGTTCTCAATCTCGTTCATACGATAAGAAATGAAACGCTGGATAACTTCGTCAGCAAGATTAGGGTCGTCTGAAAAGCGTAGGTAGTTTGGATTTTCAGAGGTATCTACTTCCTCTTTGTTTGCCATTTTCTTTTGTTGCTCTGGGGTTAGGAAAACTTCCCCTGCCCAACGCCCAGCGAAGTTCATAGTGCTTGGGTCATTTACTGCTTCGTGCCAATCAGACCAGCGTGGCTCGCCCTCGCTCAATCTATCTGCGACTATACGAAACGCTTGTTCTGCGTCATCTGCCTCTACTAGCAGGATTTGTATCGTGTGGATTTTGGTGTCCTCTCTCTATAAAGAAATGTTGCTTATAGAAAGGTAGCACGATTTTATTTTTGACGCAACTTATTTTTTGGCGAGTTTCAGAAAACTATTTTTCATTTTTTGGCTGGCGAAGTTTTGTGCGAAGTTGGCAGCAGAAAAGTATTTCAGGACTTCCTACTATTCGTTAGAAGTGGCAGCCCGTTAGGCAACCCTAACTCCTACTCATCATCTCTGAGCGTGAACTGCTCAAACTCCTCGTCATCTTCATCTACATAGGAGAGGACATTGTCCGTCAGAGGCTGAGGGTCAATCGCATCTTCTACGCACGCATAGCAGATGAACCAAGGCACGTCCCGTTCATCAATCAACAATGCGAACGCAAGGAACGCTCCGTCAACGTGTCCGACCTCGTCAGCGCACGCCGCACATTCTGCTAAGTCCAGTTCCTCTGGCTCAGCCAAGCCGTTGGCTATAGCAGTGTCCACGTCGCTCGCCGTGTTTATTACGTGTAGTTCAATTGACCTCATGGTTCAAATATACCCGTTAATGAGTTGTGTGATTTAGATCCGGCGGCGGGCCTAACTTTTCACGAACCGTTCGTTAGAAGTGGCAGCTGAGCTGAAGCTGCGGGCCTAAGGCTTGCCGTCTTTGAAAACCCATTCGTTCTTCCCCGTTGATGATTTGAAGAGTCTCTCATCATCCTCCGTGCAACCACTGCACCACCACTCGCGTAAGCCGCTTGGTACGTAATCTATTTGCTCAGTCGCAAGACCGCTTCCGCAGAACTCACACGTGAAGCAGTTCGAGCCGTCCATGCAATCTTGACACTGGAACCGCTTCTCGTCTTTGTGGCTGATGTATGTAGATACCAGCGGGCTATCTTCAGGCCCGTTTAAACATGTGGAACATTGCTCGTTCATTGTCTCTCCTTCTAGGTACCTCCAGTATACCCCGTGCCGTTAACTTGTCAAGTCGGTTAGAAAAAATGAAAAATTCCTACAGCGCGCTGCGCATCCGGTTACTTCTTATGAGGGTTCGTTGGAAGTTGGAAGCTGCTGAGCTAGATCGGTTACACTGCTACTTTTGATGAGCGCTTCGTTGGAAGTTGGGATGGATCCAGCTAGCCGTTGACGAAGTCTTTCTGAATAACCAAAGACACCTTGGTTGATGGGAGCATCCGTGAAGTCATCGCTCGTGAGTTGTCTACCGAGTCGGTCTTCCAGGCATCCGATGCAAAGCATGCCGCGACCAGTTGGCCATGCCGCATTCCAAACCTCATCGGTCACCATGTAGTACTCGTTAATGTGAAGTGTGTTCGAGCCGCACTGGCTGCAGTCGAAGCCGTAACAAGAACCCGCACAACCTGGGAATTCCTGAGGGCACGGTTCATATTCATAATCTGGACATTGATAGCACATGAGTTAACTGTAACACTGGAATCATATTATGTCAAGTTGATTTGGAAGCGCGTGCCGCATCCGGTAACAACTAATGAATGTTCGTGGGAAGTTTACCTGGCAGCTGCAGATCTGAGCTACTCACCAACAATGAACAAGCCGGTGTCTTTTGATAAACGTTCCAGTGTTCTGATGTCAAGTACACCAGTTGCTTCCGGACCCACTCTTCCGATGTTTCGTTGGAAGCGAGCGCATGCGGCTGTACTGGCAGCGTCCCACTTCCCACGTTCGGCTCCCTGTAGATCCGTTACCTGGGAGAGCGCTAATTGGATCACTTCGATCGAACGGTTGCGGGTACCTGGTTTGAAGTTACGAAGGCGGACCGTCTCTGGCTGTGACGTCAGTTCTTCCAGGCCCTTGGTCTCGAGCTTATCCGTTAGCTGGCCGCGCAGCTTCTTAACAAGGTTCGTGAGAAGTTGGAGGATCCGTCTCATCCTTGGTGACTCAAACTCGGCAGGCCGACAAAAGATAACGACATCCGTCAGGTGTCTAATACGCTGATGCACGCCGTCTTTGTCTTGATAAGAAGTGGCACCGGTTGCATTCCCTTCGATGGTAAGGAACCGTCCGTTCGTACGAACTTCGCGGACGTCGACCACGATACCTGCAGCTGGCATGTTGAAAGCGCTCGCCGCAGGACCCTGTAGTCCAATTGATGAGAAGTTGAAGATCGCAATGTCACCAGGCCGCGGTCTTCGTGAGACGTTACCGGATCTGAGCATCTCCGCGAGCGCCGCTGGGGTATACGTAAAGCTTGGTAAATTCAGGCCCGCTTCTCTGGCCACCACATCAATGAAGGCCCCGCTCCAGGGACCTGAGTCATATCCGACTTTGTGTCCGAATGCATTCCGGCCGAGGAGTTCGGAATGATATCCGATGTACTTCCTGGCAGTGGCGAGGAAGAGCTCGAGTTTTGCTGCAGCTATTTTCTTCATGCTCGAATCATATCACAGTGTGGGATCTTTTGAAACCCCCTAAAGGGGGGTTGATTTTTAATTAGTTACCGCAACCACAAGAACCCGAGCCGCCGCAGCAGCCTGAGGAGTTACCTGGAAGTTTGATGGCGGCACCGTTCGTGAGAAGTTGACCAGGGATGAGCTCTTCGGATCCGGGAGATCCGGCGGCGTAGTCCTCAAGATTCGTGAGAAGATTCGCAGCTTCCTGAGTCAACGTCGTTAATCGAATGTGCTCGATCCGGTTAGACGCGTTTGTTATATCCGCTTGAAGATGGTTGAAGTGAAGGCGGGCAAGCTCCACTAGTTCGTTAATTGTTGAGCTCATCCGTTGCTTCTTCTTTCTTAGTGGACGCGGGTATTACTTCCGCATCGATTATATCTTCATCCGGCAGTACATGCAGGCCGGCTTCTGCAAGTCTAGCAGCAGATTCAATAGCTCCTTGAGCTAAGCGATCGAGCCGCTCCGCGATTACTTGCGCAGCAGGCCGGACGTCAATATTGATACTACTGTCAATCTCCACGCCGCCTCGAATTCCTGCACGGTCCAAGATCTCCGTTGCAGCTTTTAGCTTAACAGGTTCTGACTCGGCATTCTCCATCAGGTCTTCTAGCATGTCGACGGCGTACGGAGCTGCCTGGACCAACTTCTGACGAGCCCGTTCGATGTCGTCACTGGTCTTGTGCTGCGTTGATCGTAAGTGGATCCGGCACAAGCCGTCGTCCTTTGGTCGTCCGCTAGACCACAACATACAACGAATACCGTCGTCTTTTACTTGGCGGCAGCGATGCGGCTGAGCTAGTGGCTTCCGCTTATCAGACTTTGGGCCGCCTTCGTTTTGTTCTTTCAAGTAGAGGCGGGTTGAGTGTATCACCCAAGGCGGGACTAGATAGTCCGCTGTGTCCTCGGCTAAGAGATCCAGGCCCGTTAGGTAGTCCGAGTTGTTGGAAGTTGAGTCCACCATGATGGGACGCTTCTCCGCTAAAGATAGTAGACGTCTCTCCATTGTTGACTCTTTGGAGCGAGCCCTAATGAGACCCGTTGGTACTCCGTTGGTAGAGTAAACAGGATCCCAGGCTAACTTCGCACGACGTAATATAGCACGGTTCTGGTAGTTGTCTTCGCAGACACCCTTCTCCGCTTCTTCGATACCAAGGGTAGATAGATCGGGCCGTAAGTCTACCGGTTCGTCGATCTGGTATTCGGGCCGTGTCTCTTCGTCAGAAGTGAAAGGATGCAGGCCGCTTAATAGTTCTTTCGATTCGTCCATTGTTGAGCTCTTTACTTTAATCGTTGGAAGTTAACGAGATCCGTGCCGAGCTTCCAACTTTTAACCAAGGACGCGGATTGGGCGACGACCACCTTTACCGGGGAGAGGGCTTGAAAGATGGTCGCCGCTGCTATTAATTTTAGCACGGGTGCAAATCGTCGAGCCGAAAGTTGGATTCTGGGTTTAAGAGGCTAGCACCCTCGGACGAATTTTTGCGCGCGGTGAGGGAAACGGCTGCCTTTTTCTCTTAGTATAAACAACGTTTTCTAAATCGGGTCTTTTGGTAGGTCTATGAAGCGACCCTTTTCATCTCGCTCGATACCTAAAACCTGCATTCTTGAGATAGTTGACCGTAGCATAATCTGCTTTTTATGTACAGTTTCAACATCGCCCCTTCGGACTTTACCCTTCTCTGGCATCTCTAGTAGACCGTTCTCAATCCAGTTGTAGATAGTCTTTTGAGATACATCGAGCCACTTAGCCGCTAAGCCAATCTTGATAAGTTTGTTCTTGTAGTCTTCA
>Ga0114976_10000772_pt1 | contig 20222 bp, 20 predicted proteins | sample S_130805_EF_Meta_FD_87319 | JGI IMG/M metagenome (GOLD analysis project Ga0114976, IMG submission 87319) | Freshwater microbial communities from Lake Simoncouche, Canada to study carbon cycling - S_130805_EF_MetaG | ecosystem: Environmental > Aquatic > Freshwater > Lake | place: Lake...
ATATGATAAATCTGCCAATAAAATTAGTTAAAGACACTATTTCTAATAAAGAAATAGATGAATTGTGTTCTTGGTTATCAACTTATCCTCAACTAACAAAAGGAAAAATGACAGAACAATTTGAACAAGAATGGTCAAATTGGTTGGGTGTGAAATATTCTGTCTTTGTAAATTCGGGATCTTCTGCTAATCTAGGCATGTTTTATGCTTTAAAGGAATCGAGAAGATTGCGTAATAATATTGTAGTTGCACCATGTGTTTCTTGGGTAACTACAGTAAGTCCTATTATACAATTAGGATTTGATTTGATTTTATGCGATACAGATAAAGAAACTTTAGGGTTGGATATAGAGCAATTAGAGCATATTTGCAAAGCATATAAACCTGCGTGTTTAATTTTGGTACATGTACTGGGCATTCCAAATAAAATGAAAGAAATTGCAGATATTTGTAAAAAATACGATGTAATATTATTAGAAGATTCTTGCGAAAGTGTTGGTTCATTACATGGTGGCGATAAAACAGGAACTTTTGGTGTAATGTCATCTTTTTCTACTTATTTTGGACATCATTTTTCTACAATAGAAGGCGGATTAATTTCTACTAACGATTTTGAATTATATGAAATACTAAAATCTATTCGTTCTCATGGTTGGAGTCGTGATTTGTGTAAGGACACACAAGAAAAACTTAAAAAAGAAAATAATGTTGATGATTTTAGAAATTTATATACATTCTACTATCCGGGTTTTAATTTAAGATCTACAGATCTACAAGCATTTTTGGGTATAAATCAGTTAAAAACATTAGACATAAAAAATCAAAAACGATATGAAAATTTACTTAAATACCATTCACTGATTAAAAATAGTTATTGGAAAGTAAACTTTACAGAATTCATCAGCAATTTTGCTTATCCCATAATACATCCTAAGAAAAATATTGTAGTTGAAAATTTAAAAAATGCTCAAGTGGAATGCAGACCTCTTGTGTGTGGAAGTATGTCCCGACAACCATTCTATTATAAAAGATATGGTGAAAAAATTTATAGTTTTTCGGATATAGTTCACGATTACGGTGTTTATCTACCAAACAACCCAGATATGACCAGTCAAGAAATAGAATACATATGTGAGATAGTAAACAGGAGTATTTCATGAATAATAAATCATATTTAGGTGGTTGTGTTATACAAAATGATATTGGAACATACGCACCACAAGTTTGGGATAAACTTATAGAATTATATTCACCAAAAAGTGTAATAGATGTTGGTTGTGGTGCAGGCCATTCTCTTTATTATTTTCTTTCTAAGGGAATAAGTGGTATAGGCGTTGAAGGATTTGAAGAAGCAATTAAACGATCTCCAGTGCAAAGTAACATCGTACAACACGATTATGTGGAAGGGGCTTATGTTCCAGATAATATGTTTGATCTTGCTTGGTGTTGTGAATTTGTAGAACATGTTGAAGAAACTTATTTAGATAATTTTATGAAAACTTTTGAAAAATGCGAATACGTTGCAATGACACATGCAGTTCCAGGGCAACCAGGTCATCATCATGTTAATTGTCAGCCTGCTTCATATTGGATAGAAGTTTTTAAGAAATATGGATTTGATTATCTTGAAAATGATTCTTTATTATTAAGACGCACATTATATACAGAAAGTGGTACATTGACAGAAAATGGTTCACATGTACGAAACACATTAATGGTTTTTAGGAAAACAAAATGATTAATATAGAAACTCATAAAGAACTATATCTTTTTGATTCTATTGAGAGAGTCAAGTCTTCATTGGATTATGCCAAAACTTTACCTTCCAGTGGATTTCAAGATCCCGTTACTTTTCATTTTTATTGGAGAGTACCAAAAGAATTTTCTAGAAAACAAGTATTACCTATTAAATCTGCTATAGTTTCACAGAATAGAAAAAATACAAAGTTTATTTTATGGTCTAATGTAGATCTTTCCACCAATCCTCATGTAAAACCTTTGCTTCCATATATTGAAACTAGAATTTGGGATGCAAAAGAGGAATCAAAAAATACACCATTAGATAATGCAAATGTACTAAGGGGTGTTTTGGACGATCCTCTTTGTTATTTGGGTGGTGATTTATTTAGATTATTATGTTTGCACAAGTATGGTGGTGTTTATATTGATATGGATGTTGTTGTTTTGCGCGACTTTGAACCTATATTGCCTTACGAATTCATGTATCAGTGGGGCTCTACAGGAACTGGCAATCCAAATGAACCCTATTTGAAACAAAATGGAGCAATTATGCGTTTGAAAGAAAAAAGTCAATTAACGCATGATTTGTTGAATGAACTGGCAAACACTCCAGCAAATCCAAATACTACTTGTTGGGGCAGTGAATTGTATTATAAAGTATGGCAAAAAAATAAAAATTGGATAACATTTCCTTGTGCTTGGTTTAATACAGAATGGGGAATGAGCAGAACAATACAACCTTTTAAGAAAAATTTTGAAGGGAATGAAAGTTCTGAATTATTTGATGGTGCATTTACTTGGCATTGGCACAATAAATGGGACGAACCAATTCAAGATGGATGTAAATTTCAAATTTTAGAAAATTTAGTAGAAGAAAAATTTAGGCAATTATGAAAATAATTAGTTACAGTCTCTGGGGAAATAAAGCCGAATATGTTATAAATGCAATAAAAAATGCTGATATTGCATTGCAATTGTTTCCGGGTTGGGAATGTAGATATTATATCTCTCCGAATGTAAAACAAGTTTTTGTTGATGAGTTGCGTAAAAGACCAAACACAAATATAATAATCCAGTCGGCAGATGAAAGTTGGAATGGTATGTTTTGGCGATTTTATGCAGCAAAGGATGCTATTGGTAAAGATGACGTTATGATAAGTCGTGATGCCGATAGCAATTTAAATACAAGAGATAAAGCGTGTGTGGATCAATGGTTGTCTAGCGATAAAGACTTTCATATAGTACGAGATAATTGTGCTCATCAAACTAGAATTATGGGTGGTATATGGGGAGTAAGAAATGGTTTACTTTCCAATATAATGTCATTGATACAATCATATACAAGAAAAGAAACAAATAATCGTAAAAACATAGATCAAGAATTTTTATCACAGATAATTTATCCAAGAATTGTGCGTAATGCATTTATTAACGATCCTTATAGATTTTTTAATGATGAAACTTCGCACCCTATGCCTATTCCCAGAGTCGGTCCATTCCTCCCATCAGAGAAACCACCACAGGAAGATTGGCCAGATCTTTCTTCGCCTTGGAGAACAGAAAAAATAAACAATTTGGTATATTGTGGTCATTGTCACAGAATCCATGATAATGATTATATTGGTAAGTTTGCTGTAAATTTTACAGAAGAAGATTACGCTAAATATCCATTTAAGGAGACACAATAATGTATTGGCAATGGAAATCGTTCGATGATCATAGTTTTCCTTATTTAAATGGAAACAGTTTTGCTGTTCAATGTAGACATATCTGGAATTATGACGGTTATAAGATAAATCCAAAAGCAAAACACGATAACTGGGTATTTGTAAAAACAGATTATATCTCTAATTTCTTTTCAAATGTAAATTTACAGCATCCCTTCGTTATGTTCACTCATAACAGTGATTATTCAATAAACGAAAATCACTTGAAATTTTTAGATGATCCCAGAATTATTGCTTGGTTTGCTCAAAATGTTGCTATTAAACATCCAAAATTAAAACCAATTCCTATTGGTATTGCTCCGGCGGGATATGCTCATGGAGATATTTCTGCTATAAACAAAATACGAGATGAACAAAACATAAAAACTAAAATGTTTTATGCAAATTATAGCATACAAAATAATAGAGCAGAAAGAGAATATTGTTTACAACAAACTGGTATTCCTTTAGAATCTGATATAAATGGTGGTTGGAATGGATTTGCGGGTGGGTATAAACTTCCTACAACCTTTGAAGGTTATTTACGAGATCTAAGTAAATCTTATTTTAGTATTTCACCCAAAGGAAATGGTATTGATTGTCATAGAACTTGGGAATCGTTATATGTTGGAACAATACCTATTGTTTCTAGAAGTGAAGTTACCGACGCACACAAAGATATGCCAATTATAATTTTAGATGATTGGGCAGATTTTAAGAAAATATCTTTTGATGAAAACTTATACCATAAAGTTTGGAATAATTTTAATATTGGGGATCTTCATATGGACAATTATTTAAAAAGAATAATGAAAGAGATACCCCAATGAAAATTATAGTAACAGGTGGTTGTGGATTTATTGGATCAAATCTAGTAGATGAATTAGTAAGACAAGGACACGATGTTACTGTTATGGATGATCTCTCATCCGATGCACACGATCAATTCTATTTCAATCCACAAGCAAAATACTATCATTACGATATTACAAATGAACATCTTGTAAATGGTGTATTTGATCGTCATGAACCTGAGTACGTTTTTCATTTAGCGGCAGAAGCAAGAATACAAAATTGTATACTGAATCCCGGTAGAGCATTGGATATTAATACTTTTGGTACTCAAAATGTATTGAATGCTGCCAAAATGGTTAAAGCAAAACGTGTAATGTTTTCGAGTACTTCTGCCATTTATGGATTATCAAATAATGATGTACAACGAGAATCTGATAAACCAGATTGCTTAAATGCATATTCGTATTCTAAATTCTTTTCTGAAGGATTATGCAAGATGTATTCTGATTTATATAATCTTGATACTGCTTGTTTTAGATACTTTAATGTATATGGTAACAGACAACCAAAGCGCGGTTCATATGCACCTGTAATCGGTGTATTCTCTCGTCAAAAGAAAGCAAACCAATTGATGACAGTTGTTGGGGATGGTTTGCAAACCAGAGATTATGTTCATGTATCTGATGTTGTTTCTGCTAATATTGCAGCAATGAAGCACGATACAAATCTTCGTGGTAAGATTATGAATGTTGGTACTGGTACTTCATATTCTGTTTTAGACCTTGCAAAAATGATGGGTGGAGAGTATACTCATATTGCACCAAGAACCGGAGAAGCAAGACAAACTTGCGCCAATATTTCGGTAATACAAGAAACTCTTGGATGGCAACCAACAAAAAATCTCAAAGAGTATATGGAGAATAAAGAATATGATACTTGAATCGGGTGAATTGAATATTCAAAATGAAGTTGAAAAAATAATTAAGAAAAAGAATTGTTCTTATATGGAAGCGGTACTTCAGATTTGTGAAGTCCACGCTGTCGATCCGTCTTATATTGCAAAGCATTTATCAAAACCAATTGTTGAGAAGATTCGAGCCGAGGCACAGTCGTTGAACTTCCTCCCCAAATCTTCCCGACTTCCCATTTGACTTGGCTATATACTACGGTTATAATACATCGTACATCAGTTACTTACACTTTAATACTTCGTACACGAAAGGAAACATATGGCGTTTAAAGATTTAAAGAATAAGTCCAAGGATCTCTCAAAGATCACCCAAGAGTTGGATAAGTTGAACAAGGGTGGAGCAGAGTCCTACAAGGACGACCGGTTCTGGAAGCCCGAACTGGATCAAGCATCAAATGGTTTTGCAGTAATTCGATTCCTACCGGTCGTTGACGGTGAGGATGTTCCTTGGGCGCGTGTGTTCAGTCACGGTTTCCAAGGTAAGGGTGGATGGTTCATTGAGAACTGCCCAACTACGCTGGGCAAGAAGTGTCCAGTCTGCGAAGCAAACAATGAACTTTGGAACAGCGGCGTAGAAGACGACAAGACTGTTGCGCGTGATCGTAAGCGTAAGTTGAGTTACGTTGCCAATGTCTATGTTGTTTCTGATCCAAAGCACCCAGAGAACGAGGGAAAGATCTTCCTCTTCAAGTTCGGTAAGAAGATCTTTGATAAGATCATGGAGAAGATCCAACCGGAGTTCCCAGACGATCAGCCGGTCAATGTGTTTGATTTCTGGCAAGGTGCAAACTTCAAGTTGAAGATCCGTAAGGTTGCGGGTTACATCAATTATGATAAGAGTGAGTTTGAGGAACCGTCAGCACTCATGGGTGGTGATGATGCGAAGTTGGAGTCTCTTTGGAAGAAGCAACATGCTCTCAAGGAGTTCACCAATGCCGAGAACTTCAAGTCTTATGACGAGTTGAAGTCCAAGATGGATTCTGTCCTTCGCGGTGGTAGCGAAGGTAAGGCAAAGACCGCAGAGGACATGGAAGATATTGAAGAAGCAGAAGCCCGTTTTGGTTCTACTGCAAAGTCTAAGCCTGCACCAAAGATGCCTGAGAAGAAGTCTTCGGTTGACGAGGATGCAGAGGAAGAGGACGCTCTATCTTACTTTGAGAAGTTAGCCAAAGAAGAGTGATTTTATAATTAGGGTGTGAATGCTCCGAGAGGACGGTCCAAAAGACCGTCCTTTCTTTTTATGTGTGGTTGCCCATACTTGCACTTCTGCTAAGATCTTTTGTTAGTGCGGCATGCATACCACTATCATCTGGTGGTGTTGCTGATCCGCCACCATTATCTCCACCTCCACCGGACAACAATGTTGGTTGTTTTGCGGGTGCGGTATTGTAGTTGTTTATTATAGTGTTTCCGCCGGCAACTGGTGTGGGTGCTGCAATCATATCAGGCGCACGCATTTGCATTGCTTGATTTTGTAATTGATCTCCGCTTGGTGCAGTTGGTTGTGCTGGTTTTATTTTTGCTGCATCGTTTTCTTGTGCTTGAGATATTGTTTGTTGTAAATTTGCACTAGTAGCACCAACAGTTTCATTAGATGAAGTTACTTCTTCTATTCTATTTAATGCGTTTTGTTTAGTTTTTTCTTTTGCATCAGTCAGATACATTACTCCTTTTCGGATAGTTCCCCTTGTTGGATCTAAAAGATCTGACCAATGCCTTGAGGCTTCTGTTTGTGGCATTAATTCTATTTCTTGATTATTTGGCAAAATATAAGCATATCTTGCTGCTGTTGCAATATCTGGATTTTGTTTTAATCCACCTTGTGTTACTGGATTACTATCGAATAATAATTCTTTATCTTTGTCTGATAAAGTTTTATCATCTTTAATTCTGTTTATCAAAGTTGAATGTTCATCTTGTAAACTTTTTAAAGAATTTGATACCAAATCTGTTCCTGCGCCCAACAATCCACCAGTTTGTTCTACATCTCCGGCTATAATACCTTTTTTAGATATTTGATCTGCTAGATCTTTTAATACTTCTTTCAAGTGTGCAGAAAAATCTTGTATTTGTGTGGAATACTTATCTAATGCTTTTGTTCGTGGACTGGCAGTTTCTGCTCGTTTCTTTTTATCTTGCAATAATTTATTTAAATCTTCAATACTTGTTGAAGAAGAAACATTCATACCAAGAGTAGGAATTGTTGTTTTTCCTGTTTCTAGATTTGTAACAGTTCTTTCTGGAACATACATCCCACTTTCTTGTACTTCTTTTCTTTTTTCTTCCGGCATTTGCTCCAATTCTTTCTTCATTTGTGATTCCGACACGAATGAAGTTTTTTCTCCTTCTGGAGTGTTTTCAGTTTTTTTATAAACTTTTTCTCCATTAGCAAATGTATCTGTTCCTTTTGTTGTAGGTTTTGCTAAAGCCGCTTGAGCGCGTTTTTCACTTGCTTCTAAACCGGGTTTTATTAGTAAATTATACAAAAGCACACCCAATCCAGCAGCACCAGCAATAACAATTAATCCTATTAATAATTTTGCCATCAACATTAATAAAGGACCAATTGAAGAACCAAGTGTAGAAATTATATTTGGTATAACTTTTTTTAGTATACCGTTATCTGATGCCATTTCTCCAATTTGTTTTTTCTCGGCGAGTTTGTTAATACCAGATGTTTTTTTACCAAATATTTTTTCTTTGATTTTTTCTTTGCCCGCATCAAGGCCGCGTTTTAATAGAGCCGATGGTGTATACTTTTCCATAGGATCATCTATTAATTTTTTCTTTCTTACCAATTGTACTCTTGGTACGTCCGATTTTCTTTTTACAAAATTTAAGTGTTCTTTTAATATCTTCTTGATATCTGACAACAATCCTTGTTCTGTTTTATTAATTTGCACTAATTGTTCAGAACTATTTGATGTATTTGTAGTTGTCGAAGAACTACTAATATCTGTAATACCAGTTCTTCCCCTTTTTGGAGAAACTGTAGGATTTGTGTTATTTTCAGCAAAACTTTGGTTTGTATATTTTTTAACAAGATTTGTAGCAACAACTCCCGTTCCACGAGAAGGTCTTCCTGATTTTCTTGGACGGGGTAATGTTGGTTTGGTTTCTTCTGCCATGTTATTTTAATTTCTGGTTTCTTTTATTTATTTCTTCTACATGTTTTATTAACAAAGAAATATATACTTTTCTTTCCCATGGCAACATATTTTCTAATTCCGTAAGGCTGTATTTGTGTTCTTGAATCAGTACAAAGTTTGTTTTGTACATATTCTGAAGGGTTTCACTTGACAGCCCTAGACGAAAAAATCAATAAAATTCTCCAATGAAATCTTTATTGGTTTATTTGTATATGGGGAAATCGCTTCACTCTCATATTTAAGTGCCGGCATAGTCTCAAAGAATACATTAAGTTTAGAATACATTCCTTGTGTCAAACTTTCCACAAAGTCTTGCAGTTCTTGCTTGCTGTAATCTTTTACATCATACACAGATTCGCCATCATAAATTTTATCAATACAACTAGTCAATATCTTTAATCCATTTTCCGCTTGTGATTTTTTAGAATCCAAAGTCAACACGGTTTTAAGTGTTGGATATTTCATTTCAATAAACATCTTATCTGAAACTTTTATCTTCTTATTGTGGGTTGGAGACTTCACAATTTTTACACTATTCAAATCAATTTGACCGTCAAATCTTTTATTAACTTCTTCATCCAAAACACTTATTTGAATGTCTTCTCCTATAGATTTTTCTCGTAATTTTAGGAAAATGTATTCAGCGTCGAATGATGGAAGATTATCTACATCTACTTTATCTAACAAGCAATTTTTAATTACTTGATTTAATGCCAAGACTATTTGATTTGGATCTTTGGATTCTGTTGCAATCAACAGAATTTTTTCTTCTTTAACCAAAAATGGTCTAAATTTTATAGTTTGATTATTTGATGGTAAAGTCAATTCAAAAGTAACAATATCAATTTTTGGTAAAGGCATTATTTAATCTCCAAATCATTGTGTAAGCGATGCGCTCTGGTACGAAAAAGTTGCAGTTTGCTTCAAGTATGAATCTTGCTCATCATAAGAATGCTGCACGGTATCTATATTTGTTAAAATTACGTTTTGCAGTTCGAGAGCATAACACTTTGTGTTGTCTACGTTATATGCTTCGATTTTTATGGTTCCCCATAAATCTTGTGCATATTTAATAAATGTATCACCCGAAGTGTTGATTATTGCTGCATCTATGCACTTGTATAATCCCTGTAGGACTGCACCTTTATTGTCTGCTCTGAATGTTATATTACAAGAATATGCGGGTTGTAGCGTATATGGTATTTTCATTATTGGTTGATTGTTATATCTACCATCTATGGTTTCCAATCCATATGCTGGAAATTCTACAGATTCGATTCTTTCTGGTTTCCAGTTAGCGCAAGGAAGATTTATTTCGACAGAAAATCTATTTGGTCTTACTAGACCAAGTACTGCGTTTATTGCTTGATTTACGTCTGTTAGTGGTTTAGCCATTACTTTTTATTTACCGCTTTTGATATTTCGGAATATACTTTTGATGGTGATATTCCCTTGAATACTGGTAAGAATGCCAAATAAGACCATTCTTCCGGTGTTGTTAATTTTGGTTTACCTGCAATGTTCTTAATTGTATAGTTGTTTACTGCTGTGCCAATATATTTAGCAAAGATTTTCTTAGTCAAAAGTGAGAATATTTTAACTCTGGTTTTTTGTAAATCCATTTCTTTTTGATTGAAAAGCAATGAATTCATCAATAGTATTAGTTTGATTCTGTCCATAGGTGGAACATAGTGCAAGTTTAATCCTGTTATTGTGTTACCACTTACACCAGTTACTATTACTATTGGAAATTTATCGTAGAATTTAGTTTTACTGTTTGGAATATACCGAAATACTATAACTTGCCCCAACAGTCTTCTTTTGATTCCCTTAGAGTTATCCTTGAGAATTTGCTCGTAATCTTTGGCAGATCCGGTTTTCTTTTTCCGAATGCCTCCGAGTGCGTTTTTAAACCATTGCACTGCACTTACTTCTTTTTCATTCAGTTTCTTCGGTTGGTTCTTTTCCACCAAATAGTTCTTTCTCGGTTATTATTTTAAATTTCCAATTACGTTTAGCAGCAAATTGCTCTGCAAAAGCCCATTTTGATTTATTTATTTGCCATTCTACTATTTCTTGCAAATACCCCTTGGTTACTTTCTTCTTTTTTGCTGGTTCTGAGCACTTTCTATGTGGTTTTATCTCTACCATATAAGTTTGTACGGAACCGTCTTTTTCCTTTACCTCTATGATAAAATCCACAAAATACCTATGGTACTTCTTATCTACGGGTGAGATATAGGGTATTGGGAGTTCTTCAGACGCCCAACGTATTATGTTTTCAGTATTGTCGCAGAATGTCATAAACTTACGTTCCCAGAGAGAACGGTATACTATATTTGTCGGGTCCCCATTATATTTGGATGGGTTCTTTGGCTTAAACTTACCTTTATATGACATACATAGTATTTAGAAGAGGAAACTTATCTATGGCAAACATCAAAAATTTATTACCACCAGTACAAACTGGCAGTTCCGGTGGGGGCGGCGCCGGTGGTGATATGTTTACACTTTTGGAAATTTATAAAAATACCGATATTGCGGGTGGTTCCGCAGAAAAGACATATGTTCTTAGAATGCCAAGAGAAGTTAGCGATGTATTCAGTGCAGATTGGCAACAACAAGAACTTGGTGCAGACTTCTTAAATAGATTGATAATGCGTGCTATGGGAAATCAAGGACCTGGACTATTAAATATGGGAACTGTTGGAGATGCTACAACAGAAGTTCTTGAAGGAATTGGGCTTGACGGTTCGGTCCGGGCGGGTGAACAAAAAGCAGGAGTTGCAAAAAATAAAATAAACACACTTCTGTTTAAAAACGCAAACATTCGTCAATTTCAGTTGAGCTGGGATTTTATGCCGGTAAATTCACAGTTTGCACAACAAATAGAAGAGTTTATTACCACTATGCGAGAAAAAATGCATCCAGAAATCAGTGAAGGTGGTTATGGATATGCAACTCCTAGTTTATTTCAAGCAAAAATATTGGTAAAGGGTAAAGTAATTTTTGCAAGTTCTAGATGTGCTCTTACCAACTTAACTGTAAATCCATTTGCATCTGGATTACCCTCATTCCATGAAGATGGTCATCCAGTTCATTCGAGTGTAACATTGGAGTTCCAAGAAATTATTCCAAATACTGCTTCCAAGATTAAAGAATTGTACAAAGCATAAGGTAACATAAATGTATTTCAATAAATTAGGAACAACTGAATACAATGGTGTAACTATACCAGACATTTTTAAGCGTATAGTCATAGCAAACGATGAAATTGTAAAAAGCAATCTATTTGAACAATATGAAATAATTGAAGGAGAAACACCGGAAAGTTTATCTTTTAACTATTATGGACGGGTGGATTACTATTGGACTATTCTCATAATCAACAACATTAAGAGTAGATTTTTTGATTGGCCCATGAATTCTCAGGAACTTGCTCAATATATTGATTCTAAGTATGGTAACAAGAGTGCTTTGTTTTTTGCAAACTCAAACAATAATATGAATCTATGTGATACAAAATATATTCGTAAAGGTTCTGCTGAATATGAAGTCTTGGGTTGTGACAGAGATCTGTGTAAATTAGAAATTGAAAAAGTAACAGAAACGCAAATATATGCACAAGACGATTTAATACTTTTGGATAAAACTAGAAAGTATTTAACTAGTAATGTTGTTACTAGAGTGGTTTATGAAAATGAATTTGCAGTACATCACATAGAAGCACAGGACAAAGATAATGATGTTATAATTCCTTCAAAGCAACAATTACTCACATCATATCTTAATAGTGCTGAGATGGGCGGAACTTCCGTCGTATCAAATGCAGATTATGAATCCGCAGAAAATGAAAAAAGAAGAAAAATACTTTTGATTAAACCTTTATATATTAATCAATTTGTAACCAATTTTAAAGCTTTGGCTCAGGCATAATAATATGTTATTTAATGTACTGTTAACCAATAAACCATCCATCAAGTTCAATGATGTTGATATTTCAGATATAGTAAAATCATTAACTATAACTGAAAGTTTATTTGATCCTGTATTAAGAGGACATTTTACTGCATTGGTAACTGGTGATACAAATTTACATCAAATAACAGGTTCTGTTGCAGGATTAACAAAAATAGATTTCTCTTTTCATAGTCTTATTGATGGTAGTCCAGAAAAAGATATAAAATCTAAAGACATGTTTGTCTATAAAATGACACCGGGAGCAGAAGAATCGAATTCCACCAATAAGATAATGATGTGTTATTTTGCATCAAAACCAATGTTTACTAATCAAACTCGTCTGATTTCTAAACATTTTAATTGCACAATTTCAGACATGGTAAATTCTCTTTGCAAAGAACTAGAAATTCAATGTCAAACAGAAGACACCAAAGGGAAATTAAAAAGAACACTATGTTATGATAATCCATTTTCGCATATCGTAAATTTGTCAAAACAAGCAAAGTCATCAAAGAATGAATACGATGTTGATTTTGTTTTCTATCAAGACATAGATCATAAGTATAACTTCAAATCAGTATCTTCATTTAAAGACAAAGAAGTTAAATGGAAATATAAAGTAATCCTTCCAAATCCAGAAATAACGGTTCAAGAAGCAAAATATTCAATTTTAAAAAATAGTGCAAATTCATTCTCTCCATTAGAAAATGCAATGAATGGTTACTATTCTTCCGAGATAATATCTTTCGATTCAACAACTGGCGACTACTATTCAAAAACTCACGTTTACGACAAAAATAAATACACAACAATATCAAAAAGCACAATAGTAGATCTGGACAAAGAACAAGAATTTAAAACAATGGCAAAAAGCGGAGTAACTGTTCGCCGCTTTAATAAGCACAGATTCTTACACGATTGCTCGGAACCAGAACAAGGACAAGATGGTGTAGGCTTACAAGATGATTGGGTTGGACACAGATTGGCTGCAATGCAACATTTGGATCAAGTTATACTGTACCTAAATGTACCCGGTAATAGCGAGATGCGTGTGGGTGATTTGATTGAAGTGAGAAAACCAGTGAATGAATCAATAATAAATGATTCTGAGGCACAAATGAAAGAAAAAGATGTATTCAATACAGGAAAATTCTTAATTGCAGCCATATCACACGACATTGCGGTGAAGTCTGGTGGACCACCAGATGCAGCGACAGCGACATACACAATGAGAATAAAAGCAATAAAAGATTCAAAGGGAGATGAATATGCCTAATGAACTATTGGGTGATCCATCATTTAGATGGTGGTGGGGTTGCGTTGAAGATCGTATAGATCCCTTACAAAAGGGAAGAGTTCGTGTACGCATACACAGTTACCATAGTCCATTCAAGAAAGATATTCCAACAGATGCTCTTCCTTGGGCAGAAGTAGTACAACCAGCAACAACTGGTAATACTCCACAATCTTCTCCTGTTGGGTTGGCTGAGGGGTTATGGGTGTTTGGTTTCTTCAAGGATGGTAATGAGTGTCAACAACCTGTTGTCCTTGGTTGGCTTCCAACTCTACCCGAGGAACCACCAAAGGAAGGTACAAAGGGAACGGATACTTTACAACAAAAGGACTCCGAATTTGAAACCTTTCAGAAGAATTATGGTGATGGATTCAGAGATCCAAGAAAGAAAAGCGAACTTAAAGAATATCCTTCAAAAGAAGTCAAAAGAAAATATCCATTTGGTAAAAACAAAGTATCAAAAGAACGTGGTGTTCAATTAGAAGAAAAAGAACCAAAGAAGCAAACCGATAGACACGGTAGAGCAATTGCAATAAATGATGCAACTAAAATTAAAGATACTATTATCGAGTTAAAAAAGACTCCAAGACCAGATGGATTGTATGATAAATCAAAGATTGCTGATATTAAAGTAACAACAGAAAAATTTGAGTGCGGCGTGGTAAATAAAACTGGAGTAAACAAAGGAACTTTGAGTGGTCTTGGTGCTGGAAACAATTCTATAGAAAGCACCATGTTATCGTCTGAGTTTGATAATTGGAAACTTACTAAAGAAAAACCATTGAATTGTGCTGAAAAGGAAATATTGGGATAAACTATGTCAAATTGCGATAATCCACAACCAAATCAAAACCCAGAAACAACATCTGGCAAAGGAAGCAAAGGACGAGGCAGACCTGTTTCAGGTAGGAAGCCAAAATTACCAGGCGAATCTAAAGCACCAAACACAACACCGTCAACAAAAGGTAAAACTACACCCAAAGGTGGTTCAACTGGTTCTTCTAGCAATGCTGGTGCTAGTGCTAGTCCATCCGGTGGTGGAGGAGGAGGTGGTGGAGGCGGTGGCGGCGGAGGTGGGGGTGGAACTGGGGGGAAATCAGCAAACAAGCAATGGGTGCAACCAGAAACTGAACACGGCAAGAAAAAGGGAAAGAAGATAAAGGAAAAAGATCCTTGCGGTGGTAAAGAGAAAAAAAGCAAGGAATTCAAACCAGTTTCAATTTATCCATTTAACAAGACATTCCAAACGGAAAGCGGTCACGTTATTGAAATGGATGATAGTCCCGGCAGTGAAAGAATATCACTATTCCATAGATCAGGATCGAATGTTGAATTCTATCCAAATGGTGATATGCTCGAACAGCATGTAAGAGATAGTTATTTCCATGTATTTCGAGATCAATATGTGCATTTAGGTGGTTATTCTACGATTACCGTTGATAAAGGACTAAAAGTTCTAGTAAATAACGACGAAGACGAAAATACTCCTGAACAGAATGTAAATTATGATATACACGTTGCAGGAAATGCGAATGTAAACATCTACTTAGAAAAAGGAAATATGAACATTTCCTTGGTTAAGGGTGATGTGAACATGAGACTCGAAGAAGGCGATGTTAATGTTCTACAAGACAAGGGAAATTACAATCACACAGTTGGTGGAGATTATAATTTAGAAGTTGCTGGACATATGCACGTTGTTGTAGGTAAAGATGTAGTAAATGAAATAGGAGGAAACCGCGATGAAAGAATTGATGGTGACTTCGATCAAAAGTACCTTACAAAGAGTTCGGGTTATTTGGGTGAATATTTGTCGGGTGATAAAAGAACTTATGTCAGCGGAAATCAGATAAACGAAGTAACTAATACTATAAGTGAATCCGCAAAGTTTAAAAAGCAAAAATACGGAGCAGATGAAAAGGATGTAACCGGAGCTTGTGTTACAAAAGCCGGTGGATCTTTGTGGCTAGTTGGCAAAACAGTAGCAATACAGTCACTTACCCATATGGTTATTCGTTCAAATGAAGATATGGATATATTTTGTGCAGAACTTGGAAAGGGAAAGTTAAAGATATACTCAGCGGATACTGCCGATTTCATTGCAGAACGCTATGGATCGCTTAGATCTGCACAGGATAAGATTGAAATAAAATCACCAACGATGGTAAAGGCTTTGACTCCAAAGATATACTTGCCAGAACAAGAATCTGCACCTCCATTCAACCCAGAGGCAAAACCACTGAATAGTGTAAATCCTGCTCAATATTCCGTACCAGAAGCAGAAAAGACCAAGGATCATATGAAAAATAACAAAAAAGAATGGATAAAAACTAAGGCCAGAAAACAATAAATAAAGTACCGATTTACTAGTAAAAGGGTGTTATATGTTAAATTTACTCAAAACAATCAATCCAGACACATGGTACGCAATAGGAACGGGTATTATTTCTTTTATTCTTGGTATGGGGTTAGCAATAGCCAGAATATTGAATAAAAAAGAAAAGAAATGCAAACATCCTTTATTCTGCAATGGTAGTGGCAAAGACTTCACAAAAATACACACCCAAGTCAATGAGATCCTAACTGAGACTAGACTGGAACTGGATTGTGCAAGATCTTATATTTCGCAGTTTCATAATGGAGGTGATTTCTTTAGCGGCGAAAGTATACTGAAATTTTCTTTTACCCACGAATCGTGTGGATTAGGTATAGAACAAACTATAGACGAGTATCAAGGTGTATTACTAACTCGATTTATAGAAAAACTCAAAATATTACAAGAAGATGCACCTAGAGTAATTTTTACAAATACACTAACTGACAGTCATTTTAAAGGATTCATGGAATCTAGAAATACAATAGCATTCATAATGATTCCGCTTCGAAAAGACGATATGTTAAGTCCTTATGGATATGTTTGCTGTGAATGGTGTTCTTGGCAACACGCAGAAAAAATAAATGCAGATATTGTCGTAAAACTAATACAAAAACAACTAAGAATTTTGAATACCCTACTATTGGTAAAATAAATGGCAAAAATCAATATAACAGACATCAGCAACGATTTTACCAGCAATCCCGTAACTGGTGATATTTCTGTTAAAAAGGATTTAGATGCGATAAAGCAATCTCTACGAAATCTGTTATTGCTTAATAAATTTGACAAACCATTTAAACCACAAATTGATGTTGGTTTATATGATTTGCTTTTTGAAAATTTCCCAGATCCTGTATTTCAGACAATTATTTCACAAAAAATCAACTACATAATTTCAGAATATGAACCAAGAGTTGAAGTGCAGAAAGTTGAAGTTGAAAACCGATACGAAGACAATTTAATGACAATAGACATTACATTTACGCTCAAAAACGAAAAACAAGCAACTCCAGAAAATTTGCAAATAAATCTTGAGAGGAACAGATGAATCCAGATTTTTCAAAATTAGACTATAACGATATAAAGCAAAATATGATCGCTTTCTTGAAGACTCAAGATAAGTTTAATGGTTATAATTTTGAAGGTTCAACGATGAATATTTTGCTTGATATTTTGGCATATAATACCCATTATCAAGCATTATATAACAATATTGCTTTCAATGAAGCATTTCTAGATACAGCACAAAAGCGATCATCTGTAATTTCTATAGCAAAAAATTTAGGATATACACCATCCTCTGTTAAGTCTGCAAGTTGCTCAGTCGAAGTTATTAAAGAAGCAAATGAACTTGGTGAATTACCAACAACCGGAACAACAAGTCCATATTTTCTCAGCAAGAACACAAAATTTAAAGTAAACAAAGACAATTCTGTTTATTATTTCCATAATTTGCTAGAAGCGCAATTTGTACCAGCAACTTTAGATGATACAACTGGATTGGCATTAACTTATACGACCGGTCCAATAACTCTAAAGGAAGGTTCTTTCAAAGAAATTACCTATACCGTAGATGGAGCAAATCCATTTAAGAAAATGAGTCTAAGAAGTTCTTTGGTGGACACAAGTACCATCACTGTAACTGTACAGAAGAGCAATATTGATACTTCGGGTTTGACGGATATATGGGAAGAATCAACTAATATAACTTCTGTTAGTGGTGAATCTAAAGTTTATTTCCTAGAAGAAGGACCAGACGAGAGTTATAGAATATATTTCGGTGATGGTGTTATTGGTAAAAAACTATCAGAAGGAAATCTTGTAACCATTTCTTTCCTAGAAAGTTCTGGAGAAGAAGCAAATGATATTGGTGTAAATGATTCTTCCGAGTCAAGAGTATTCACTTGTCCTTCTTTGGGCGGAGAAGTTATAATAGCAGTATTAACACCATCTTTCGGTGGAACTCCAAAAGAAACAATTCAATCTATTAAATATAAAGCACCAAAATCATTCACTGCTCAAGAACGAGCAGTCACCGCAAATGATTATAGTGTAATTTTACAAAAAGACTTTGCATTTATCAAATCTATTAAGTGTTGGGGTGGAGAAGACAACGATCCACCGGCATATGGTAAAGTATTTATTGCGATAAAGCCAGAAAATAGAGCAGCACTTTCTCAAACCGAAAAGAACACGGTTCTCAAATCATTGACTAGAAATAGAGCAGTTGTTGGAGTAGTTCCAGAACTAGTAGATCCAAACATAATATACTTGATTATTAATTGTGATGCTAAAATTGATATTGTAAAGAATAAGGGTTCTATCACGCAATTGAAGACAAAGATAGTAAACGAGATTGAATACTATATTCAAACAAACCTTGACGTATTTGATGCGGACTTGATTGCAAACGAATTAGAACAATCAATATTAGCAGCCGACAGTTCAATATTGAGTGTAACTATCACACCTCAATTAGAATATAGATTATCTCCAGTTTATAACGTAAAACAAGATTATTCTATAAATTTTCAAAATGAAATAATAAAGAGTGAATCCATAGCAAAACCAAATATTCAATCTTCTTTCTTTGAACATTTAGATCACAGTAATATCAGCAGAACTTGCAGAATTTACGATGATGGTAATGGAATGCTTTATATGTCATTCAAGACAGAGAATAAAGAGTATTCTGTAGGAAAATATCAAAACTTTGATTTGAGTGTAAACGATCCAGAATCAATTGGTACTATAGATTATACTACTGGAAAACTAGAGATAAACGACATAAAACCAATCTCTTCTGCAAATTCTATTATTAAATTCTTTGCTAATATAGTAGACTCAGATGTGTTTGTAAATCCAAATACTATTCTTAGTATTGATACAATAGATCCAAATGCAGTAGTAATAAACTTTGTAGAAAGTGCATTCAGAAAACCAATTAAATGATAGAGTTAAACGTAAAATATCCAAATGATGGTGATACTATTTTTTCTGAAACAGTATCAATCAACTATCAAGTCAAAGATACTGATGGATTGTTTAATAAAGTTGTATTTGAAATAGATGGAGAAGTAATAGAGAAGACCAGTCGTTCCGATCTATTTCAATTAACACTTGCGGATGGTGAGCATACTTTAGTTGCTTATATCAAAAACAAATATAACAAAGAACTCTTACAAACAAGAAAGACAATAAACTTCTTTACAAAACCAGTAACTCTGGAATTAAAGAATCGTCTATCTTCCGTAGTAAGTTCGACTATACCCGATTTTCTAGAAAAAGATTATGCGGTATTTGTAGATTTCATCAAATACTATTACATCTGGCTAGAATCCACAAAAAATGTAAATCTAATACCCCATACAATTGAACAATTCTTGGATGTTGATACAGTACCACCAGAATTAATTGACACTTTCTACGAAACTTATTTGAGTTCTTTCCCAAAACAATTTTCAAAAGATAAAGAAACCGGCTCAAGTGCAGATGTTACAAAAATTATAAAGAATATAAAGGATTTCTATTCAAAGAAAGGAACGGAAGATTCGTTCAGATTCTTGTTTAGATTGATGTTTGATACTGAAATAACATTAACATATCCCAGAGAAAAGTTATTAAAGGCATCTCAAGCGGAATGGATAAATCCTAAATTAATCAGAATTAAAGATGTTGCTGGAGATGATCTTTCCAGTTTAATTGGTTCGGAACTTTATGTGGAAGATGATGCCGGAGTTAAGACCTTCTCTGCATTGATTGAAGATTATTACACAAGTTCTTATGGCGCAAAACTAATAACAACTGTAAGATTGACAAATATGATTGGTGGATTGAATTCTTCTAAAGTATATTACAAAAAATATGTTGGTGGTATAGAAGAAGAATTCCATTTTGATTTGTATTCAATGATTACATCGGTTGATTTGAACAGTACTTGCCCAAATTCTTTAGGTTATCCAATATATGATTTTACTGTTGGACAAAAGATAAAATTAGTACTACAAGAAAGTATTGGTTATTTAATTTGCAATGATCCTTGCAGTCCATCTTATGCTTATATTGCTATAACGACTGATCCAGAAGGTGACGGATATGAACCATTTGAAATTACATTCTATAGTTGGGATGTTTATTATCAATCTGGTTTTTATCAGCAGGGATATTCATTTCATGCAATTGTAGATGGAATTGATGAAAAGGGTGCAATTACTAAGATAAAAATACTAGA
>Ga0114976_10000776_pt1 | contig 20182 bp, 15 predicted proteins | sample S_130805_EF_Meta_FD_87319 | JGI IMG/M metagenome (GOLD analysis project Ga0114976, IMG submission 87319) | Freshwater microbial communities from Lake Simoncouche, Canada to study carbon cycling - S_130805_EF_MetaG | ecosystem: Environmental > Aquatic > Freshwater > Lake | place: Lake...
TACCACGAACACTAGTTGCATAACCTCCTATACATGCAACGAATACGTTTCCTGTAATGGCCATGCTACTTGTTTGCCAATATGAAAAATTCGTAGGAATAGTCGTCGTTTGTGCAGTAAATGATGCACCTGAATTCGTAGATAGATATAAGTTTCCACTATCTGCTGCACAAGTAATATAAATTCCATCTGGAGAAATTGCAGCATTTGTCCAATTGGCTGTGGGCAGCCCTGAAAGCGCACTGAAACTTGCGCCACTATCAATGGAAAGATATACGCTTCCACCATATGCGCCTACTATAATTTTAGTGCCATCTCTTGTCATAGCAAGGCAATTCCAATATCTAATTCCACTCGGCAGACCATAAGAACCAGAAATAGCCGTCCAAGTTGAACCTGTATTTACAGATCGCCACAATGTATAAGGCGAGCCGTTTCCGCCGGCCACATAAATTGTACTTCCGCTAGAATTCATGCACACGCCCATAGCATTCTGTCCAGTGCCATAACTAGACGAAGTCCATGATGTAGCAGCATTCGTCGATATATAAGCGACAGATAAGAGAGCACAAACCACAACAATAATCTGCCCGTCATCTGATATAGCACTGCTATTCATATAGTAAGTTGAGGGTAAATTGGTTTTTTGAACAAAGGATGCACCGCCATTCGTAGAATAATAGGTGGGTTCGTTTGTTGATGCAACTGTATTAACAACGAATACTTTTTGCCCATCGCTCGACATAGAAAGACCGCGTGGTAAAAAATTTGTTGTAGGAAGACCTGTGGATTGTCCCCATGTCACACCATAATTAGCCGAATAAAAGAGCACGCCTCCATTTGTTCCTGAAGTTGTATCAAACGAACTAACACATATATATTGACCAGTGCTCGACATTCCCATGCCATTACTTCCCCATACATAATTTGAAGTCGTAATAAGAGGCGTTCCCGAAGTTGGTGTAGCAAGAGTGTAACTCGTTCCTACTGTTGTTGTTCCTGGTCCTGCTGTAGTGGTTCCCGTAGCGTAATAACTATAAGTGCTCGTCCCACTCAAATCCAATGCATCCGTCCATGAAAATGCGGTAGAATTCGCGATCTCAATCTCTCCATAATAATTCTTAACATTATAATAAGGTGATCCTTTATTTCTCCCTGCGACTTGCTGTGCCATGGTCGCCGAACTTATATTGGTCGTTAAACCATTATAAACAATCGTGCTACTTGTTGACGTCGTCGGCGTGAGTGCGAATATTCCGCCCGAATTTACGTCTGTCGGATAAACCGTGGCCGTCACTGTGCAGTTATTCATGGTCGTTTTTCCGCCCATCAATCCGGAGTAAGGTCCAAAGAATATGCCCGAATAATTCGAAAAGATATTCCCCGCACTCGTGCATTTATATAATGTTACATTTCCACTATAAGATCCTGCATAGGCACCAACGATAGCACCACAGTAACTATTATCGATGGTGCCATAGGAGGTGCAGTTTTGAAGGAGAACATTATCCGCAGTTTTTCCGAAATATTGTTGGCCGACCCATCCATTATACGCTGCGAGCGTGGAACCTGAGGATGTGATATTTATGTTTTGTATGGTGACATTTCCACTGCCACGAGTCGTAGAAGACCCGTTTTGCACTAAGCCAGGATAATTTAGTACGTTTCCGACAGTCACCGTATTCAAACCACCATCAATGGTTACATAAGGACTAGTGATCTGGAAATATTGAGTCGCCGAGGAGATGGATAAATTTCCCGTGATTGAGACAGTGATGGGATATGATGATGTTCCTCCAGTAATCGGAATTGGCCATGTACTAACCATTCCTACAGAGGATATACTTATATTTCCTGTGATGGAATTAATAAGAAACAGATTTCCCGATCCGCTTGTTAAAGCATTATTGGATACGATGGGATAATTACCTTGACCAAAATATTGTTGACCGATCCACCCCGCATTGGATGCTTGTGTTGATCCGGAGGCCGCGATATTGATATTTTGTACGGTGATACCTGTATACGCATTTGCACTTGTGGTCGCAGATGTGCCGTCTTGGATGAGACCTGGGTAACTTGTTATTCCGCTTAGTGTTACTGTATAGGACCCACCATTAAAGGTTACCGAATTGCTACCTATAATGAAATATTGTGACGTTGTCGTGAGGGTGACGGAGGTTCCTAATGTTACCGTAGCACCGCTATTGATAGTTACCGGCCAACTGGCTGCATAGGTAAACCAATTACTATTAAGCGTAGAATTCACGGAAATCGTGGAAACAGTAGGAAATAGCGGGGATGTTCCTGAGCAACTGGTTATGGTGGGATAAACACCTTGACCGAAATATTGTTGACCGATCCATCCTGAGTTGGACGCTAGCGTGGAACCGCTATTGGAAATTACGATGTTTTGTACTGTCACATTGGTATATGCAGTAGAACTCGTTGTGGTTGATGATCCGTCTTGTACGAGACCCGGGTAACTCGAAACGCTACTTATAGTTAATGTATTCGATCCGCCATCAATGGTAACATAGGAACTTCCAATAATAAAATATTGGTTAGCGCTAGTAATGCTGATTCCGGAACCAAGCGTAACCGTGATGGGAGCACCTGATGTTCCACCGTTGATTGTCACGGGCCATGCATATGTAGAAAATGTAGTCGATGTGATTGTCACAGAGGCAGTAATCGGAGTAAAAAATGGCGCAGGACTTGATACGTTTGTAATAGTAGTTGAAGTTAAACTGTTCGTTCCAAAATTTGCCTGTCCTATCCACCCATTTCCCGTGGCTAACGTGGAACTGGAATTCACGAGCGAAAAATTTTGTAATGTCAAATTCGTAGAACCCGTACTCGTCGTACCGGGCGTTGCGGTTGACGAATATATTGGATTAGTTACACTATTACTATATCCAACCGCTAATGTATATTTACCATCACTTGAACCTGCCATAGAATACCAGCCATACGACGTGTTATTAATACTATTTGTTATATAGAAAGAGGCACCAAAATCAGTTGATGCATAAATATAAGAAGAATTCACAGCGGCTTGAAGATACTGACCTGTTGCATCCATAGTAAGATTCGAAGAAGAACCCGCTAATGCCGTAGTGAGAGTAAAACTTGCACCATAGTTTGTCGATCGATATATAGTAGATCCTGCAGTGAATGCCTGATATTGACCAGTGCTTGATATTTTTGATTCGTTTGGACCTATTACTGTAAAAGAATTCCAATAAACTCCGTAACTTGTAGATTGATACATTTTGTTATATGTCTCTGCTCCACAAAGAATGTATTTGCCATCATATGAAAAACCTGGTTTAGCATGCTGAAAAACAAAATCGACATTCGCAAGTTGAGATGGAACATACCATGATACTCCATAATTAGATGAGAAAAAAAAAGCCAAGTCAGTTGCTGACCCAACTGCGATCATATATTTTCCGTCTCTAGACATGCGCACTGACCACGAAGCGATAGTATTTTTATAACTCCATGTCACACCATAATCACTTGATATGTATGTATAATTTCCTCCTGAAGCAACATACTGTCCAGTTTCAGAACAATCACCATTATAACCCGTTCCGCTATTAGGAGAAGTAGTAGATGTCCAACTTGCGCCATAATTTGCTGATCTATAAAAAGTGCTATTTGCCATTGCAAACCCATACATATATTGACCAGTTCCCGACACCATTACCGACGTATATTTTAGATTGCCAGGTGATAAAGAAGTTCCCCAATTACTTCCAAATCCAGATACACTTGCGGATGTGCTAGAAAAATAGTTTCCGATCAAACCTGGATAGTTTGTGACGCTACTTACTGTGATTGTATTGTTGCCACCACTTAATACGATATAGGAACTTCCGATATTGAAATATTGAGATGCTGTTGTAAATGTGATCCCTGATCCAAGTGTCACTGTTACTGGAGATCCCGATGTTCCACCATTAATAGTGACGGGCCAAGTATATGTTGACACCGTCGAAGAATTGATTGTTACAGATGAACTTATCGTTGACATATCAATTCCAAATGTATATATAATAATATACGATATTATATTTGGTGCTACTCTTATGATTATCCATAGAAGTTACATATTTCAATGGTCTAAACCTTTGCTCGTGAAAATGCGTAAAAAATTGAATATGTATGACTCTATTGTATTCTTTTAAAAAACAAACCTGAATACAATGGTAGATACCGTGATCCAAACTCCCGTTCGCTGCCGGCGTTATTTGGTGTTCGACACCGAGACCACTGGTAAACTTGTGCGACAAAAGAAGGGTGATCTTGTTCCTGCGATAACGGAGCAACCCCATATTTTACAATTGAGTTTCGTTGTCTATGACTTATTCGAGCATTGTGTCGTAGATCGTTATAATTCTTATGTCAAAGTTGGCGAAGATGTGGCAATTTCGGATTTTATTACTGGACTCACGGGCATTGATCGTGCCAAATGCAATGGACAAGGGGCGCCTATTCTCGATGTTTTAGAGCGGTTTTATGAGGCCTATGTGTTCTGTGATTGCCTAGTTGCGCATAATATTGAGTTCGATATCACGATGATCCAAATCGAGGTGGAAAGGAATCGGGAGGCGATCTTGGCCAAGGCACCTCAGTGCTTGACGATTTTCAATCCTATTTACGAGAAAATGAATAGGATTGAACGATATTGTACTATGAAACGGGGCACGAATTTGTGCGGACTTGTAAAGGAAAAGAAAAAGGAAGATTCGGACAAGGTAGATGTGAAAGAACCGAATACTGGTTTACATCCTGCTTTGGCCTTGGAAATTACTAAAATTGAAAAAAGAGTCGCATATAAGTGGCCACGTTTGGAAGAACTACATAGCAAATTGTTCGGTGATGTTCCGCCTGGTCTTCATGACGCCATGGTAGATGTGATGGCTTGTTTACGGTGTTATTTGAAGATGCGGCATGGATACGATAGTGGGTTGCTATTGTAAATGGATAATGATATTAGTGTTTCTTTGATTTTTTTGCCTTCTTTGTTTTGGAGGCCTTCTTGGATTTTTTGGACTTCTTGGATTTGGGCGATTTCTTGGTTTTGCGTTTGGCACCGCCTCCCAAATCTGGATTTTGACTGAATTCAGTTGACCCTACATCTGCTTTTCTGTATGCCGCCTCAGCCGCAGCAGTTCCTCCGCCTGCTCCTAATGAACCAACAGCAGCGGGAACAGGACTGGGAACTGCTGCATCTTGTGCCTCGCCTAAAGACATTAACAATGCTGCTATCATATCGTCGTCTGATGGTTTGCCTCCTCCGGCAACGACAAGTTGCAAATTGGCATTGATTGATCCTTCAGTTACATTTGATTTAACAGTTCCTACAGAAGTCTGTGTCGCAGTAGTTTGATTGCCTGCTTGTATGTCTTCTTGATCTACCTGGTCTGCTGCTGTGGATGCAAATGCCGCTAAAGATTCAGCAGTTACTTGGCCAATTGTACGGCCAGTATCGGTTATCAATTCCAAAGTTTTCCCAAATACTCTCCCCATAAACCCTTGGACTTGTAATAATGCACTATCTACGACAGCCGTTCCTTTTTGCTCATTCTCAATCTCGTATAATTGATTTAATATTTCATTACCATCTGGTTTTTCATTAACTTTCACTATGCCAAACATATTTTCAATCATGGGTTTTAGTTGATGCATCGAGATTCCTTGTGTAGATAACGCTATGATTCCATATGTCAAGATATCCTCCGCATTACTAATTAAAAAACCTCCTGCAGTTGAAAGGCATTCCCCTGTTAATGCTGCCCCAGTTCCTGCCAATCCAATGCCAGTCCCGACTGCTCCAACAATTTGGGGTCCGAATAAATGCCCTGCTACTGTTCCTCCTAGTGCCGCTCCAGCCGCTATCAGGGAAGTTCGGTTTTTATAAATAGTTGATGCAATGGCTCTTCTCGTCCTTCTTAATAAATCCCACGATTTATAAACACCAGATGGATTTGGTGGGTCTATGCGCACTATGAAACCGCCGCCTTCGTCAAGAACTATAACACTCTGGTCTGATAAACTTTGTTGCCCATTGGCTTTTTTCTCGGCTTCTATTCTTGCCAATTTTGCTTTTATGCTAGCGGCTTTTTCCTGTTCTGCTTTTGCAGACCAATACCATTGATTCCACCAATCACAACGTCTGGCTCCTTCGTCGGGTGTAATTTTAACACCTAAAGCGATCGCCGGATCCTTCCCGAGGGCGGGGGCAGATCCTTGTCCAGACAATTGAGGTAATAAAGGGGATGCTCCACCTGCTGCTCTTCCACCTCCTGCTGCTCCACCTCCTGCTCTTCCACCTCCTGCTCTTGGCTGAGGAGCAGGTCCTGGCGGAGGATCGGGTCTTGGTGGCACACCTCCTCTTCCACCAGGAGCAGGAGCAGTTCTGGCCACTCGACTGCTAGGTACTTCTGGAGGTGAAGATAAACCTAGTTTTTTTGCTGAAATTGGCTGGACTTGTGTTTTTTGACCGCGCTTTCTTGATTCATTATTGTCGGGCGATGATGGACTATATTTTGGCGATTCTTCTCCTGATTCTCCTCCTGACTCGTCCATATAAATAATCAATAAAAAATATATAATATCCTCATATATTTTTTTAATCTATTAACATCCTTTTATGCACTACACATTTCACAAACTTCATCCTCCAATATTTCCCCTAAATTCTCCTTCTTTTCGGGCTCGATCGTAAATTGTTGTGCCTGGTGCCTTCCTCGACGCCGCAAATAATAAATGCCCGTCTTCAGACCCTTAGACCACGAATAGAAGTGCATCGAGGTCAAACTATTATACGTCGGATCCTCTAGCCATAGATTCAAACTCTGGCTCTGGCAAATAAACACACCACGATCCGCCGCCATATCGATCAATGCTCTCATCGGGATCTCCCACACCGTCTTATATTTTTCGCGGATTTCTAAAGGAATCACATCGATATGCTGGACGGATCCATGGTTTGCGATGATATTGTTCTTGATCTTCTCATTCCACAAATCGAGTTTGATCAGATCATTCATCAAATACTTATTCGCTAAAATAAACTCTCCTGCAATCGTTCGGCGATTATAAATATTCGATGTGATCGGCTCAATACACTCATTGAATCCCAGGATCTGTGATGTCGACGCAGTGGGCATCGGTGCTAGAAGGAGCGAGTTACGAATGCCGATCGTCATGACATTGTTTTTGAGGGCGGGCCAGTCGTAGCGAGTATCGGAAACACCAGTAGTCCACATATCAAACTGGAAAATCCCCTTCGATGTCGGCGACCCCTGAAACGATTCATACGGCCCATCTACTTCTGCAATTTCACAGGAGCGCTCCATGGCCGCATGATAAATCGTCTCGAAAATATCCTTATTGATTTGTCTAGCCGCGTCACTCGCGAAAGGCAAATTCAACATCATAAATACATCCGCCAATCCCTGAACTCCAATGCCAATGGGGCGATTGCGCATATTACTACGCCGGGTCTTCTCCGTGGGATAAAAGTTCACATCGATCACCTTATTCAAATTATACGTCACCACCTTCGTGACCTCATGGAGTTTCTCATAATCGATATAGGGATTCTCGGAGTCTTGTGTATTGACAAATGCAGGCAGGGCCAAACTCGCCAGGTTACACACCGCACTCTCATTCTCATCCGAATATTCGATGATTTCACTACACAAATTCGAACTCTTAATCGTGCCGAGATTCTTTTGATTGGACTTCTTATTTGCGGCGTCCTTATAACACAAATATGGCGTGCCCGTCTCCATCTGTGCATCCAAGATCTGAAACCAGAGTTCGCGTGCCTTGACTGTCCTTCGACCCTTACTGTCCGATTCGTATTGTGTATAAAGAGCATTGAAATCATCGCCATAGACATCGGCCAAGCCGGGGCACTCATCAGGACACATCAGTGTCCATTGTGCGTCGGCCTTCACGCGTTCCATGAAGAGATCCGGCACCCAAAGCGCATAAAAGAGGTCACGGGCCTTGAGTTCCTCATCCCCATGATTCTTACGCATTTGCAAGAACATCTCAATATCCGCATGCCAGGGCTCCAAATAAATCGCGAAACTACCATTACGTTTTCCTCCCTGGTTTACGTACTTGGCCGTGTTATTGAATACCTTGAGCATGGGTACGATTCCCGAGGATTGGCCATTGGTGCCACGAATATCACTTCCTGATGCGCGGACATTATGAATATGCAAGCCGATGCCACCCGCCCACTTCGAAATCATCGCACAATCCTTGAGGGTATTATAAATGCCATCCATGCTATCGCTCTCCGTTGCGACCAGGAAGCAGGAACTCAATTGTGGATGAGGCGTGCCCGCATTGAATAGGGTTGGCGTGGCATGAGTAAAATACTTTTGCGACATATAATCATATGTTTCGCGAACCCGGACCATGTCTCTTCCGTGGATTCCGATCGACACGCGCAACCACATATGCTGTGGACGCTCAAGTGTGACCTTTTGACTCTTCATCAAATAGGCGCGCTCCAAGGTCTTGAACCCAAAATAGTCGATCAAATAATCGCGATCGTATATACAAAGATCCTCTAGTTCGGCAGCATTATCGACCACGATCGTCATTAGTTCCTCAGTAACTATAGGCGAATGCTTATCATGTTTATCGCGGTTATTGTAAAGTCGGGTCATCACATCCACGAAAGATGCCGAAGTGTTCTTATGGTGATTGGATACTGCGATGCGTCCTGCTAGAATATTATAATCGGGATGGATTGAGGACATGGATGCACACTGCTCTGCTGTGAGTTCATCTATTTTGGTCGTCGAAATCCCATCATAGAGTTGATCGATCACCTTCATGACTAGGGTCGTATAATTAATTTTTATGTTTGCCTCTTGGCCCTTGTTTTTGATACGTGTTAGAATCTTATCGAAGGAAACGATTTCCTTAGATCCATTGCGTTTTGTTACATGCATCTCTTCTTCTTGGGCAAAAGACATCTTGCGCGTAGTATTTGGAGAGGTGTTGGTGGACATTATCCTGGTGTTTGTTTATTAACGATTTTACTATCTATATTGTTTTCAATTTTTACACATTTCATGAAAAAAGGGACAGGCCCAATTTTCGTTTGAATAGCCAGAAGACAATCTACTTTTAGTGATTTATTTTGACGCCAAAGAAGTTGACACCACGGGCTTTGTTTCTCAGTCGGCTTGATCGGCGCAGCACGGGCTCGCTTGTGGACTCAGGATCTCTTTGAAGGAGAGGACGCGGGTCTGCATAAACCGCTTTCTCGCTCTCGCTCATTTCTTTCCATAGAGTTGACAGAATTCTGGCAGTATCTCCGAACGCAGCCGTGGGGTTGGCAGCCTTTACTTCATCGCGCTTGGCCTCGCAAAACGCAATAAAAGGAGAGACCGTGCGCTGAGACATGTTAATGATTATGCTTGGTGATTTTACCAATTCTGATTGGGCAAAAAGTTATTCAATTTTTTAACATTGAGAACATTTAAAAATAAGAATTTTAAATGTTAAAAAGATGCAATCATTTCTTGGCAGTCTTCGACTTCTTGGACTTCTTCGATCTTGACTTTTTGGCAGATTTACTGCGTCTTTTGCCTCCAGCCATAGTTGTTGCAGGTGCTGTTGTTACAGGTGCTGTTGTTGTTACAGGTTTAGTTTTCCCCCCTAGCCAAGATGGCCACGACCATGACCATGTCTTTTTTGCTGGGACTGGTGCTACTGGTGCTGGGCTTGTTGGTGACATTGGCGTTTGTCCTGGCGTTTGTCCTGGCGTTTGTCCTGGTGCTGTTGACATATAAAAATAATATTCCTTGTTATAAAATAGGCCCATAAAATAATTTACCCAATTTCGATCATCAGTGATCTAAACGTACTAAACAAATTGAATTTGTAAGGGGCACATTCTTCACCAAATAGGAATTCGATGCATCCATGCCCACCACTTGAATACTATTCGACCGTTTTTTTGTGGCACGGTGTTGATATCCGTCTACGCGCTCCTTTAAAATCGTATTCCAAATCTCCTCAATCTTGGGCACGGCAGCCTCGAACCATTTGCGATTTCTCTGAATCAAGACACATGAAAATTCTTCTAAATACCAATACAATGTCTTAAAGAGGACCCAGCCCTTATCCTTCGCCTCTGTTTTTTCATTATTCAGCCATTCCTCTTGCTCTTCTTCATCGAGTCCGACTGGCATATATCGATAAATAGGCGCATTGGAGGATGTGGTGGTTATAGTTTGTAAACTCGTATTGATCGTGCGTTCAATAAAATATAAAATAACGCCTTTGTATTCATGGGATCCGTCAGTGTCGTACGCGTCTTTATCTGCATATTCCAAAAACCGCGTCTCCATAAAATCACACTCCTCTAAACCACATGTTTCCATCTGAATCTGGGTCTGAATCCAATATTCTTCCTTGGGAATGCCCGTTATCTCGCGATTTACGATGTTCTTGATTTCTAGCATCCGGCCATACCGTTCATTCGTGAAATCGATGTTGATACCATCGGGAGATGCGCCAATAAAGGAATAAGCGGGGTGTTGGATGCAGCCGAAATCACCCACCTTGGTTTGAAACATATCCTCATAAACCATCACCGTGACGGGTTCATATTTATTTCCCCAATGGAGTGCCGATTCCGTATTCGATTGGCCATAATAGGATTGTGAGAAATCGAAGGGTTTGCATTTCTCATAAATCAGGCTATTTTGCATGGCCTCACTCCCCAATGCTTTCCATAGATTACTGGCCGTCATCAAATTATATCGAAATAAATACCATTCGGGTGTCTTCTGTTTAGGTTGAGGCAAGTTTTTCAAATATTCGAGGATTCCGTCGATCTCATCCTTATCGACCAGACCAGTCCCTTTTTGTTCTTTCGAACTATGTGTTGTTTGGCGTTTTGGCATGTCCAGTGCATCAAAATAGACTTCGGATAATTGCTCCACGAATTCCTCGATTTCATCATAATCGTCTTCTTCGATATCGAAATCTACCAAATAATCCATGAGGTTTTTGGATACATGGATAATGATTGTTTTATAAAAGTTCGGTGAGGATAATTGAAGAATATTGGTTTTCATGTAGATATCGAACTCTTCATACACGGTGTCTGTGAGACAGGATATGTCTTCCTCGGTCAATTCGTCTAAAAATGTGTCTGATTCTTCATCTACTAGAGATTCGCTACTATCGCTACTACTCGTATCTTGGTTTGAGCAGACATATTCCTCTAAATCTTCGGCATTATTTACAGTCATTTATTATATAACGCGTCTTACTTCTATATATTTTTCAATATTAATTAGCATTATAATTAATATCGAAAGTACGGTTTATTCACCGTTTAATTCCTCCGTCGTCGCATTCGCATCTTTGTTTTTTTCCGTCATCCGCTTAGGCGTCAATGATTTGAGCGTAGATACATGTTTTACATCAATATTCTTCAAAGTAAAACTACGGGTGGTCGCATTAAAAAGGAGTGCAGGTATAGAGGCAATCTCCTTCGTATCCTTATTATATATCACATCCTTGGTCTTATTCAGTTTATTCTTCTCTAAGCAGTTAACAAAAAACGCCTTGAGTGTTTTGATCTCTTTGACGGGCAATGTATGATCCTTGCCATACTTTTCGGCGAACTGGTGTAGTTTTTGTATTTTTATGGTTTTATCTAATTTAATCCACGTCTCCGTTTTATTATGTTGTTTTTCCTTTTCAAGGAGCGAATCGATCGTATTATAGTTCATCTCATCATTATTCGAGGAATACAAATTAATAATGTTTTTATATTTGCCTATGTTCTTATCGTCTTGCACCTGTTCTTTTGCTTGCACTGGTTCTGAAGGAATTGCCGTTGTAAACATAATCCTTTCGTTTACTCTTTATATACTATCTGGTATTATGTTTATCTCGTTTTTTTAAATATATATTTGCATAATCATAAAAACGTTTTGATCATTGCCTTATCGGGTCCATTTACATGAACAAACAATGGGTTTCTACGTTTATACCACGCCGACGTCCCATTAAATACAAAACTTTCCATCTCGATATCCACCGTATTCAAAAATAAGTAATTCTCATAATCGAGTTCAAAGAGATCAGGGTACGCAAAGAATTGCTTGGTCCAGAAACGCTGGTCGTCATCACGGTCATTATATTGGTATCCTTCCATGCATTTTCTTAGGGCCCACACGGGTCCAATAAACATACCACTATTCAAATAAGAGAACTCTACATCGCGTTTTACGTATTTCGAGGCTTGATCGGGGTCGGGATTACATTGTGTTTCGCATCCGAATAGGATCGGTGCGCGAAATGTGGAATAACGGCGGAGAACCTCGGTCAAGGTGCCCAAATACGCCACATCATAGGCATCTGTAAAAAGGACAATATCATTCGGTGATAGCGTTGGGGTCTGTAAAAAATCATATACCTCTCTCAATTTCACGCCGAAATTCTGGTAGCCCTCCCATCCGATAAGACGGTTCTCACTTAAACCCAAAATATGGATCTCCTCCCCGTTTTCCGCGACCTTCTCCTTGATTTTATCTAATACTTCATGAGGCTTGGTTGCGATCGTAATATAGTGTACTTTGGGATGGTTCGCCATTTTATACATAGAATTAGAAAATATATTTTAAGTGGTTTTATCCACAACAACCTGTTTTGCAATATTTTTTATTATCTTTTCATCTAATTTATCTTGCTCTTCGCCGATTTCGCCGAGCGAATTGCGCATCATTTGTATACAGAATTCATATTGTTGGGTCTCCGTGTTCTGGCACTCCGGGTTCTGTTCTCGCCATTCCGGTATTTTTCTATAGTTTTTATTGGCGATTTGTCCGATCATGTTTTTGAGTTTCGACTTCTCGTCATTGTCTTTATTCCATTCATTTTCATCGCGAATATAGAGAACCTCGCGCTTCAGATCCGTGCAATGGACGGGGCGTTTGGATATGTCTAACTGTTTTAACCGCGATAAAATAATATCCGTTATTCCTGATACGTAACCGTTTTTGGCTACGTTCTCTAATTCCTTCATTTGGATCTGTAAATCGCGGATGAATTCCTGGATATTGATCGCATCCTTACAGGTCTCGTTTAAAAACAAATTCAAGTTGAACTGATTGTTATTGGTGATATTATTGGTGGTTTTATTATTGACCACGCTGACTTTGTTAGATAACTCCATAATCTTATGATTCTGCTCGACGATCATCTCCTTAAACTCCTGGTTCTGCTTGATAATCTCTATGATAGAATTACTATTTATGGCAGGTTCAGGTTTCTCTGCAACTATCGTAACATATGGTTCGATAGGCTGGCATTTTTTGACATGCTTCCAATAACCGGACCTTGACTGGTATTTGTTACCACAATGAGTACATGTGAGGTCATCATTACAGCATATGTGCTGAGGGCTTTTTTCTGTTTCCATCGTGTTTCCAAAAAGCCCTTTTTTGTGTTTTGCAGTGGTTTGGTGTCTAAGAAAATCACGTTGATGACTCGTTGTATAGTCACATGTCTTGCAGTAAAATTTTGGAGGGCTTTTTAGGGCTTTTTTTGTTTCCATTTTCTATATATTATGGAAACACAAAAAGCCCTCTAAATCATTTTTTGCGTAAAACTACTTAATTTTTTATGCAGCCAGCCATTATTTTCTATTACTGGTTTGTTAGCAATATGCAGCAAAAGTGAAAATCATCGATGTTTTTAAAATTCTAACCTCGTACTTTTTGAAAATGGACATTTTATAAATGTCCAAAAAAAAAAAGTGACCCCATTTCTTTTTTTAATTTTCATCGATGATTCAGTATTTTACGTAAAATTATTTAATTAGGGTGGAAAGAAAATTGAATATTTGGTAGTGGATATGGTGTGTGTATATTTTAATATGGCGATGAATTGGCAGGAGAAAAGGGAGGAATACGGACTATCTTACTATGATCCTTGGCGGCCCGAATTGAAACTCTATCAGGAATTGATGCTCGATGTAGAGAGCAAATCGGCGGAGTTTTATTTGGATAATAATAAATGGAAAGATGATATGGCCGAAGAGGCTGACCAAGTACGGATATACTTTCGTAAGAAATCATATATGGATTCTTTGTTTGAGAAATATACCTATGATTTATTGGATACAGAAAGTAGAATGACCGAGAACCTGGATAAAATAAAAAAGATCAATGGAGACGTGAGTAAAATCCTGGAATCGCATAGTAATTTCGAACTAAAGGCCATTCGCGATAAGAAAATAAAGAGTATGGAGAAGTCGTTCGCAAAACAAATAAGGGAATCCAATGATCTTCATAAACTATATTTGAATACGATGGTCCGACAACATAGAGACCAAATGAAAACGGAGAAGCGAAATCAGAAGGATCGGATCACACAATTCAAAGAAACCCATAAACAGAGATTAAATGAATTTAAATCGGAGTGGGATAAAAAATATACGTGAAAAAAGGGTTTTGGCCCAATTTTCGTCTATACTACTATTTTTTGTTTACTATCTACGACTATCTATTTTTGTTTTACGCCTCGACGTCGAAGGCCATGGGCTTGGCCTTGAGTTCATCGACTTCGGCCTGCAACTCCTTGAGTTTCTGCTCACGCACCATCATGGATTCCACCATGCCGGCGAGGTTATTACAAGCATCGGTGTACATCTTCTCGAGTTGAATGATCTTCTGTTCGAGAGCCACCTTGGCCGCCGCCAACTGGTGCACGTTGAGCGACTCATCCACGGTAGGAATGGGCCGGTAGTTCACCTTGAAGTTGATGAAGCGCTGGTTCATAAACCGGCGGAACTCGAACCCATCATAGAAGCCATTGCACACGAAGTTGCCACGCTTTTCGATGACGCTGCGCATGTTCTTCGCCGCACGGTTGTCGTACCAGTGATCGAAGTGCACATAGGCGCATCGCACGTCATCTTCCGAGCCAGGAATGCCCTTGCTCATGAAGTCGATGCGAGAGACCTTGCCGACCTTGAGTTCATCCTCAAAGAGTGCGGACAGGGTGTCTTCATTATCGTACCTCACGTCGCCATTGATCATGGAGAGATCATTGGGCAGGAAGGGGATGTAGATGCTCGTCCAAGCATCCTTCTCCAACGCAAGGGGGTCCTTGGAGTCCGTCTCCTTCTCCGCGAAGAGAAAGCGCACGTGGTCCATGGGCTTTCCATTGTCGAAGTGAATGTTGAGCGGGTACAAGTTGCCGGATGCATCCATCAACTCGGAATAGGCGCAGCCGCGCCCATCATTGCTCTTGTGAGATGACAAGATCTCATCGTGGCGCATAAGCGCCATCGGGTTATCAGACCACTTGTCAATGTTGACCATGGCCGACCGATACACTACCCCATTGGGGGCCTTCTTGGGGATGATGGAGACAGACTCCACTGCCTCGACGCCGAGGACAGCGGTCACAAAGGAACTCACATCATGCGTCGTCTGTGCCTCCGCGGGGAGAGACACGATGTAGACGGCATTCACCTCAGCGCAGAAGGAAGAGGCAGTGTTAACGGCGGACATTTTCAAACTTGCAAGAGACTGGTTTGGGGATTTGATTAAAAGCATTGGATAAAAAAGTTATTCAATTTTTTATCCAAAAAAGGTCATTTTGGTTCTCCAATTATCCGAAAAGATGTTCTCCAATGTTTCGTAAATGTTCCGAGGCTCGCCATAAGTTTTTTTGAAATAAATAAAATAATATCTTATAACAGGAGGATGGATATCAAATACATCAAGGTAGATTTATCAGAAAAAACACAAAAAAATATCGATAATCGAGAACATGAAGAGTCGGTCCCCAAAAAACGCGTGGTGACACAGAAAGGGAATTGGATATTTAAATCACCAGAAACACAGTTTAACTATATTCAGCAAATCATCAATTCTGAAAGTAACAATGTCACGAAACTGATTTTACAACAGATTGGCCAAAAGATATCCGGATATAAAAGTCAGGATATCGAAAAAGACCTATATCAAAAGCAGGATTTTATAACATTAGACAAGGTTCTCGAATTAATGATAGAAACTGAAAACAGGTGTTTTTATTGTAAAGAGATCGTCCATGTACTCTATGAAAATGTGCGCGAGCCCAAACAATGGTCCCTTGATAGAATCGAAAATGATAAGGGCCATAATAACGATAATGTTATGATCGCATGTTTGAATTGTAATCTAAGACGGAAAACAATGTATCATGAAAGATATGCCTTTACCAAACAATTGAATATAGTGAAAAAACAAATATAAACAATTCCACTGTTTTGAATATAAAAAGAAACAAACCCTATGCAGAACACAATGATATTAAGAGAACCTCTGATACGCCAGGGCCAAGGGGTACCTCTGATACGTCAAGGGCATGGCCAAGGAGAACCATTGATTCGACAAACCATAGATCCGCCACTATTCGAAAAGCCTCGAGAACTTCTTATTCATCAAAAAATATATGAGAAACTCGACTATTTTCATCGATCCAATAAGATCCCACATATTATTTTTCATGGATCTTCGGGGAGCGGAAAGAGAACCATCGTCGATAATTTCTTAAATAAGATCTATAATAATGAGAAGGCGAAGATCAAAACGAATGTCATGTTTGTAAATTGCGCCCATGGAAAAGGAATCAAATTTATACGTGAGGAGTTGAAATTCTTCGCGAAAACCAATATTCAGTCCAATAATGGTATGATCTTTAAAACCATCGTGCTTTTGAATGCCGATAATTTAACGATAGATGCCCAATCCGCCTTGAGACGTTGTATTGAATTGTTTAGTTATAATACGCGATTTTTCATCATTGTCGAGAACAAGCAAAAATTATTGAACCCGATTCTATCCCGATTTTGTGAGATCTATGTGCCCGAATATATAGAACATGGAAAAATAATCAATTTACATCAATATTCGATACATCGCCTCTATTCTTTAAAATACGAATTTGATTGCCAATCGTGGATAAGAGACAAAATAGAAACCATCCCAAAAACGGAGAACAATCATATCACTTATACAAATTTAGCAACCGAATTCTATGAAAAGGGGGTATCTTGCTTGGACCTTATTGAATGGATCAAACGGACAGATACAATTCCCGAAATCAATAAAACAACGATATGCATGTGTTTTGATAAAATAAAATCGGAGTTTCGTTGTGAGAAATTATTATTACTGTATATGTTCGATTTTATATTTTTACGTTCGAATAAAGACTTAAAAAATATTTCATCAATATAATAAATGGACGATTTTGTGATATCCAATTTGCAAGAGTCGAAAAATGAATGGTGTAGCCGTTTGGTCAGTATTTTTACGCCTTTGGTGACCGAGGGCATCCGATCTATTTTTAACGAATCCTGGAAATTATGTATGGATAATGACGAAGCGAATAAGTATTTGATGACATTTCAAAACTTGCTAGCACGTATTCCGAAATGGAACGCTACGATCATTGAAGAGGAATGCAAGCGCATTGTGGATCGTAGTGGATGTAATTATTTAGAAGATTTGATCACATGTGTGCATATTATTCAACTTAAAGTCCTTACGTGTATACGTGTCGGAAATAAGCAAAAGAAGATTGATATTTCGATCCCAAAATTAGATATGTTTGTTCATAAGGTATATATTAACGTGGCTCGCAAGGTATATACCAATGTATATCTGTTTGAGAAAAACATTACTCCACTTCAATTACAAAAGAATAATCGCGAACTAGAAACCATCGTTCAGGAATGCATCTTATCAGCAATCCGTGATAGTATTCCTACGGAGGCGATTATTCGCGCCTATATGGATGAAAGTGTGGAACAGGAAGAGGAAGTTATTATCGAGAATACTGAAGATACGGAACCTGAACCGGAGAAGAAGGATGAAACGGAAACGGAGAAGATCGATCCCATCAAATCCGAGGAGGATATTCCATCCGTGGTACCCTCCATTCAAAACATAGATAATGAAGATGTTGTAACACGGTTGACATTTAATGAGATGGATTCGGTATTGGATGAATCGAACACAAATTTGGCCAACAAATCCTTAGAACAGATATCAAATATTTCCAATTCTCGCGCGATTGTAAAACGCTTGGAAGAGGATGAGGAGGATAAAATACAAATTCACACGGATACGATTGATTTGAGTGGGTTTGACGTATTGGATGAACCCAGATCAAAGAATAATGAAGATTATGAATTAAGCGATGTAGAAGAACTGCCCTAAGTTTAGGGAGAAGAATATGATTGCGTTATCTTTTTCGCATAAAAATAATAAAAAATTATATAGGTGGCAATGCAAAAAGTCTTTATGATTGCTGGGTTGATTTCGATTCTCTTCTGTTTTTTCAAATTCTTAGAGATGAAATATTTAGAAAAAGAATGGAAACCACTTAAGTTTGTGATTCGCGATGCCGTGGTCGTCTTCCTTTGTTCTACGATCGGATTATTCGTATATGCCAATATAAATACGTCCCTGACTGATTTTATGAATGTCGTAACAGATAACAAAACCTCGAATATGGCGGCCACCCAAATATTCACGGACGAACCGGGGTTTTAGTGATCGTAATTTTTTGTTTATTATAGTATAATATATTATAATAAACAAGTAATACTTCATGTCCAATAAGAAGAATATTTCATTGAACAATACATTAGCAAATCATAATTTTATTGCCAATGAAATAAATTCATTATCATCGTTTATGCAAAGCACACTTGAGTTTCAACAGAATATGAGCGAAAGTAATGATTTAAAATCGACGGTTTTTGATGCATCCTTCACAGGCCTTACGAAAATGGGCCAGGCGATGGTTGACAATGGATTATATGTGAATTCGGATTTATCTGTGAATGGCAACACGGTTCTAACTGGAGATTTGAGCGTGACAAATGATGTATGGATTCAAGGAAACTTAACGGTAACCCAAAATCGTAATATAAAAATATCGAACGTGACGACGCAAAATGTACTACATGTCAAAGAAATAACGAATTTGGATGGCGATGTTACTTTGGGTTCTCGATTATTCCAAAACGGAGATGTCTCGATGAATTCAAATCTATATGTGAAAGGAAGATCGGTCCATGATGGTGATATTTCTATGAATCAGCGATTATTTTTACCATTGAATTTTCTTTATTTGGGCGGCAACGTATTCACCGGTGGCACTGAATATATACTCACCGATATGAATTTTGAACGGCGTGTTCTTGTTGTGGGAGATACGAGTTTAAATTCGAATTTGTTTGTAGCAGGAAACACCGTTTTATATGCCGATGTTTCTATGAATACTCGTCTTTTTCTGAGCGGTGATGCATCCATCAATTCGAACGTATACGTGTCTGGCAGATCCATTCAATATGGTGATGTCTCTATGAATGCGCGTATTCTTGTCAGTGGCGATGCATCCATCAATTCGAATGTCTATATTGGTGGTAGATCAATCCAATATGGTGACGTTTCTATGAACACAAGACTTTTTGTCAGTGGTGACGCATCATTTAATTCGAACGTATACGTGTCGGGTAGATCCATTCAATATGGAGATGTTTCTATGAACACGAGACTTTTTGTGAGTGGCGATGCATCCATCAATTCAAACGTGTATATTGGTGGCGGATCCATTCAATATGGCGATGTCTCTATGAATAGCCGTCTTTTTGTGAGCGGCGATGTATCATTGAATTCCAACGTCTACCTAGAAGGATTGACGATTCAATATGGTGACGTCTCTATGAATAGTCGTCTTTTTGTGAGCGGCGATGCATCCATCAATTCCAACCTGTATATTGGTGGCGGATCCATTCAATGTGGCGATGTCTCTATGAATAGTCGTCTTTTTGTGAGTGGCGATGCATCCATCAATTCAAACGTGTATATTGGTGGCGGATCCGTTCAATATGGAGATGTCTCTATGAATAGTCGTCTTTTTGTGAGTGGCGATGCATCTTTCAATTCAAACCTGTATATTGGTGGCGGATCTGTCCAATATGGAGATGTCTCTATGAATAGCCGAATTTTTGTGAGTAGCGATGCATCCTTGAATGCAAACGTGTATATTGGTGGCAGATCCGTTCAATATGGCGATGTCTCTATGAATAGCCGATTTTTTGTGA
>Ga0114976_10000777_pt1 | contig 20182 bp, 36 predicted proteins | sample S_130805_EF_Meta_FD_87319 | JGI IMG/M metagenome (GOLD analysis project Ga0114976, IMG submission 87319) | Freshwater microbial communities from Lake Simoncouche, Canada to study carbon cycling - S_130805_EF_MetaG | ecosystem: Environmental > Aquatic > Freshwater > Lake | place: Lake...
CTCGGCTCTTTGGCAAAAGACGGCAACTTCCAAGCGCTCGGAAACGCCATCGCTGTACTTGAGAACAACACCAAGGGCAGCAAGCAGGAGCTGAAGGACCTGCAGGGCATTCTCAAGCCCTACAAGGAAGACGTCAAAAATTCTGCCGGCGCTACCGCAGCTGCGACCGTCGCCCAGCGAGAGCAGACGAAGGCCGTCCAAGACTCCGTCGACGCCTACGACTCAGAGAACGCCACCCTTGAGGGCATTCAGAAGACGGTCGCCGACTACGAGAAGAAGATCCGCTCGCTCGACGACGCCTACGAGGCGGCGCAGACCGGCGCCAAGGCGTTCGGAGACTCTATTGAGCGCAGCACCGAGCTCGACAACCTTGCTGGCGCCGCCGTCAACGTGAGCGACAGGCTGCGGACCATCACCGCCGACCTGTCTGCGCTGCCCAAGTCTTTCCAGGACGCCTTTGACCCGGCAAAGATCACCGAGGGGTCGGGCAAGGCTATTGAAAGCCTGCTTGCCATTGGCGACGCAGTGACGAAGCAGTTTCAGACGCTGATCGTCAGCGGCAACGAGCAGCTCATCCCCGGCCTGGCAGCCCAGTACCGGGACACGATCACCAAGGCGCTGCAGGCTGCTGGCATTCCGCCGGACCAGATCAAACAGTACCTCGGGCTTGCCGGGCTCAACGACGAGCAGATCCAGGTGGCCCTCAAGGTCACACAGGTCGAGGAGCAGCTCGCGCTCGTCAAACAGCGCCTGGCTCTGTTCCAGACCGACCTGAGTGAAGCGCCGCAGGCCGTGCGCGTCGCCATCGACCAGGCGCTCACGGCTGGTGACATCACCGAGGTCAACCGGCTGATCGAGAACAACGTCATCGCTCAGAAGAACGTCGACGTCAACGTTCGGGTCAAGGGCGTCTACGCCAACGACCCGACGAGCGGCAACATCCCCGGTGCCTTCGGCCCCGGTCAGGGCATTGTGCAGCCAGCAGCGCCGAAGAAGCCCAGCAAGTCGAAGAAGAAGGCCCCGAAACGCGCCCTCGGCGGCCCGCTCGCCAAGGGCCAGGGCTCGCTCGTCAACGAGATCGGCGCCGAGATGTTCGTGCCGACCAGCTCGGGCTTCGTCATGGACAGCGACGACTCCAAGGCCCTCGTGCGTGGTGTCGAGGCCATGCTCGCTGGTGGCGGCGGCAACACGTTCAACATCACGACGACCGACCCGATGCTCAGCGCGACGGAGATCGTCCGCAAGCAGCGCGACGCCGCCTACCTGATCGGACGCTGAGATGCCGAAGCTGACGTACAACACGGCGGCCGGCGACCTCACCATCGGTGGCGTGGCCATGAACGGGCCGGCGTGGAAGGTCCTGAACCTCTACGAGCTGTGGCAGCCCGCCAACGTCCGGGGCTCCGACCGGATCATCCCCGGCAGCGCCGGCGTCGTTGCCTACCAACGTCGGGCCACCGTGACGGTCCGCAGCCTCCAGATGCTCATTTCGGGCACCCACGACCGCACCGGTGCAGCAGCGGCCGACAAGTTTGAGGGCCTCCAGGCCAACGTCGACTACCTGATCGCCAACGTGGTCGTCCCGACGGGCGCCACCGACGGCACCCGCTCGGCGGTGCTGACCATGCCTGACGGCACCACCCGCACCGAGCCGGTGCACGTCCTCGGCCTTGAGCTCGGCGACCTGTCGCTTGACGGCGGCTGGGCGAAAGCCGTGCTTGAGCTGTCAATCCCCACCGGAAGGATCGTCTGACATGGCGAACGCAGTCCAGGCATCCGCACGCAAGCTGTTCCTCGACGGGTCCATCGCTTTCGGCACCGACACCATCAAGGCGGTGCTCACCAAGACGTACACCTACTCAAGCGCCCACGACTACCTTGACGACGTCAGTGCCGGCTACCGGGTGGCGACAGCCACGCTGGCATCGAAGACGACTACGGGCGGCGCCTTTGACTCTGCCGACCCTGTGTTCACCGCCGTAGCAGGCGGCTCAACGGTCACCGGGCTTTGGATCTACAAGGACACCGGCACCGCATCGACCAGCCCGCTCATCGCCTGGTACGACACCAACTCCTCGGCCGCACCAATCTCAATCGTGACCTCGGGCGGCAACATCACCATCACCGTCGCTGCGTCGGGCTGGTTCACCATCTGATGGCCGACGTCACCGAGGCGCTGCCGGTCATCACCCAGACCGCAACGCCTCAGGCGCCCGCCATTGACCCGGCGAACCTGACGCTGGTGCTCGGCACCATTGCCCGCAAGGCCAAGGTGCAGCGCGGCCCAAGGACGTCCTGACATGGCTGCGACGATCACCGCCGAGCTGTACAACGCCGCCAACTCGACGCGCCTTGCCGAGCTGCCCTACGCCTTTGACCACCGCTGGCAAGAAGTGCTGAACGACTGCGGCACCTGGTCGGTGAGCGTCGGCACCGACGACGCAGCGCTGTCGTCTGCGACCTACGGCACCGTCGTGCGGTTCCTCGTCGACGGCGAACCGGCGTTTGCCGGCGTCATTGAGCAACGCGAGCTGCGCATCGTTGCCCGAGGCGAAGAGGTCGACCAGGTCGTCGAGCTGTCCGGCCGTGGCCTGCTGGCCCGCTGGGAGGACGCTGTCGTCTACCCGAAGGGTGGCATCGACGCAAAGCCCTCGAGCGACGTGCGTCCTTTCAACTGGTGCTTCAGCGAGAACCCCTACCTGCTGGGCTGGCCGTTTGCCTTTGTGCGCCACAGCGCCATCGCCACCCGCATTGAGGGCGACCCGCCGCTCTACTCGCCCTGGTACCCGCCGAAGGGTTGGCCGTCACCGTCGTCGGCCTGCTGGCTGTGGACGCAGAACTACGGCGACGTCACGCCGTCGGGTACCTGCTACTTCATCTACGTCTACAACGCCCCGAGCGACATGGACCTCGTCATGTACCTGGCGGCCGACAACCGGGCCACGCTGTACGTCGACGGCATCAGCGTGCTGGAGACCGAGCAGTACCCGGCGTTCAGTTTCGAGGAGTGCTACCGCACCGTCGTGCCGATCTCGGCCGGGTACCACGCCATCGGCATCGAGGCCGAGGTCTACGAGACCAGCCCCAACGGCCTGTACCGGGGCATGGTCGCACTCTCGGCGCACCAGCTGCCGAGCGACGGCGTCCTCGATACCGGCTCGTCAGTGTTCAAGACCGACTCGACCTGGCAGTGCCTGGACTACCCGACGGTCGTGCCCGGCCGCACCGCCGGGGCAGCCATCTACGAGCTGCTGCTCGAGGCGCTCGCCCGAGGGTCAATGACCGGCTGGACCATCTCGTTCGACGCCGAGACCGACTCGGCCGGCGACCCGTGGCCGTACATGCTGTCCGAGACGTTCCAGATCGGTGCCGACCTGCTGTCAATCATCCGCCAGCTCGGCGAGGCGTACTTCGACGTGACTGTCGACCCGGTCAACCTGCAGCTCAACGCCTTTGTCAAGGGTGGCTCGCGCACTTCGGCGGCGACCTATGCGGCCGGGACGAACTTGACCGAGCTTGTGCACACCGAGAAGGGCTAGGCGATGACAATCCTCAACGCCGTCCTGGTGCGCTACGCCAAGGGCTACAAGTCGGCCACCGACGCCACGTCGATCAGCAGCTACGGCCGCAAAGAGTCGTTCCTGTCGTTGTCCTCGCTCGAGGAGGCCGACTCGGCGCAGCAGTCCGGCGAAAAGACCCTCGACCTGTACGCCGAGCTGCAACGCACCGTCACGATCGCCATCGAGCCGCTCACCGACGCCGACTGCCCCTACAAGGGCGTGTTCGTCCGTGACGCAGTGACCGCCCCGAACCTGAGCGCGTCGCCGACGACGTACCGGGTCGTCAGCATCACCGCCGGCATCGACGACGAAGGCTTCGCCACGTTCGTCCCCGAGCTCGACACCAAGGCCGACGCCTTTGCGGACCGCACCAAGCTGTGGCTGAAGCGTGTCGGCGACGGCACCCTTGCCGGCCGCTCCCCGAAGGCGCAGCTTGTCCGGCCCCTTGACACCCAGGTCCTGTCGGGCAAGGTCGAGGTCGTCACGCCGTCCAACTTCAGCCAGGCCACCGTGGCGGTCGAGGCGTCGCCGCGCTGGTCGCCTGACAAGACGGTGCGCATCACCCAGGTCGACGCGACGCTCGACACGCCGGGCTCGTCAACGACCACGGTGGTCGTCAAGAAGAACGGGTCGACGGTCGTGACGCTGTCGCTGACCTCGGGCATCTACCACAACACGGCGCTGCCGGTAGACCTGTCACTGACGCAGTTCGACTGGTTGACCGTCGAGACGACCGCTGCGGGCACCGGGGCCAAGAACCTGAACGTCCAGATGGTCGGCGGACCGGGCTACTGACGTGGCCAACCCGTACTTTGTCGGCGCCGGCCCCGTCGCCTACGACGCCACCACGGCGTTCCCGGCGTCGATCGCAGTCTCGGACAGCACGCCCGCCAACGTCGTCAACGGCGACCGGGTCCTGCTGTTCGTCACCATGTTTGCCAACTCAACGGCGTCGTCAACGTGCCCGACGCCGAGCGGCTGGACGCTCGTCGACTCTCAGGACGTCTCCAACGCGGTCATGGGCTACGTCGCCATGTACGTCTTCACGGCCCGCTGGACGTCGGCGGCGACCGGGGCCACGGTGTCGCCGACGATCACGACGTCGGCGGGCGCCTACTCGTGGCGGCTCCAGACGGCAGCCTGGCGGCCGTCCAAGGACGTCGGCGACACGGCTGTGTCCAACGGCGGCAGGTTCACCGACAACAGCAACCTGTTCTTCGGCGCCATATCAAGCCTCTACGGCACGAACGGGTCGATGTCGGTCACGGCGCAGGTCACCCAGACCAGCACGCTGACCGGCACCGGACCGACGTCCGCCGGCTGGACGTCGGAGCTCGACCAGGCGGCGGTGACGAACCGCGGCGGAGCGTTCCGCATCGCCGACCGGCTCTTCACGACCAACGTGTCCACCGGCGCCGTCGACGCGTGGGACCGCACCGGCACCGCCAACTTCTACACGCAGTCGATCTGCTGGCACGGCTTCCTTGACGCCCCGTCCGACGACCCTGCGCTCGGCACCGGCTGGTCCGTCGGCCGCATCAAGTACTGAACCCTTGGAGGGCACCGATGAGCTGGAAAGCCATCCCCAACGGCACCGAGGTCGACGTCGTCGGCCCGGTCGGCGACACCCTTGAGCTGGCGATCAGCTCGACGTCGACCGACTACACCTGGACAGGCTGGACGTGGACCGGGCAGGTACGCGCCACGGCCGACGCAGCGTCCACCGTCGGCACGTTCACCTTCACCGACTCGTCGACGTCGACAGTGCTGGCCCTCAGCGCCAAGGTCGCAGCGACGACCACTGACGACTGGACCGGTGGCGACACGCTCGTCTACGCGATCCAGGGCACCAAGTCGGGCACGGTCGTGACGTTCGTGCAGGGGCGTGTTGTCCCGCAGCTGAGGATCGTCCGATGACCGCCGCTATCGAGGTCGCATCGAAGGCCGCCGTCAAGATCGTCGTCAACGCCGTCTCGGGCGGCAGCTCGGGCGGTGGAGTTACAGCTCACTCGGCCCTTACCGGCCTCACCACCGGCGACGACCACACCCAGTACCAGCGGTCCGAGTCGGCTTTTACCGCTGCGGCCAGCTACACGGTCACCAGCGAGACGACGATCGTCTCAACCGGGTCCACGGTCGTGCTGCCGTCAGCCCAGGCCAAGGCCGGCCGTTCCGTCTTGGTTGGCGCCGGCGCCAACCTGACCGTCAACACGTCCGGCACCGACATCTTCATCGACGGCAGCGGCGGCACGACGTTTGCAGTCCAGAACGGCAACGGCGTCGGCTTCACGGCGATCAACGTAAATGGCTCCTGGGGCTGGGCGATCGTCACCCGGCAGGGCTCGAGCTACGACCTGCCCGTGTGGGTCGGCCAGAGCCTCGCTGCGGGCAAGGTGCTGCGCATCGACGGCACCGGCGCCCCGGCGTGGGCGAGCATTGCCGCTGGCGACCTGCCCGCTGCGACGACCTCGGCCGCCGGTTCGATGTCGGCAGCCGACAAGACGAAGCTCGACGGCGTCGCCACCGGCGCCACGGCCAACAGCTCCAACGCCACGCTGCTGGCTCGCGCCAACCACACCGGCACGCAGGCGCTGTCGACCATCTCCGACGCTGGCACCGCTGCCGCCAAGAACGTCCCGGCCACCGGCAACGCCTCAGCCACCGAGGTTGTCTACGGCACCGACACACGCCTCACCGATACCCGCACGCCTACTGATGGCGCAGTGACGACGGCGAAGCTTGCTGACTCGTCGGTCACGTCGGCCAAGATCGTTGACGGCACCATCGTCAACGCCGACATCAGCGCCTCGGCCGCCATCGCTACCAGCAAGATCACCGGCCTGGCCACGATCGCTACCAGCGGATCGGCATCTGACCTGTCGGCCGGCACCGTGCCGTCGGCGCAGCTGTCGACCAAGGCAGTCGGCGGCTTGGGCGCAGGCTCCGGCGTTGCGATCACTGCCACCGCCGCCTCAATCCTGAGCTCGACGATCACGCTGCCCGCCTGCGCCGCTGGCGACGTGCTGCTTGTCGAAGGCTCGTTCACGATCAACAACAACTCGACCGCCTCGCGTACCTACACCGGCGTCCTCAAGCTAGGGGCAACCAGCATCCTGACGTTCACGCTCGGCTCGCAGGCCGTCGCCACGCGAGTTCATGCGTTCCAGGCGTGCATCCGTGTGAACACGACGACGTCGCAGAGCGCCTCTGCAAACCTCGTGCACAACACCGTGGCCGGCACGTCTGGCGTGGCGGTGTCGTGCAGCGGTGTCGCCACCGAGACCATTAGCTCGGCGTTGGCACTTGACCTGACTCTTGCGTCGAGCACTGGCACAGTGACGCAGACCGGGACACTTGAACGCATCACCGTCACGAGGTTGGCCGCATGATCCGAGTCCTGTACCCGACACCCGGCCCGGTCGACTTCGGTCTACTTGCCTCCGAGCTGCGCGCCGTCGACGCAACCGTCATTGCCGCCAACGACGTCGGCGGTCTCGTGGCGGTCTACACGCCCGGCGCTCAGGACGAGACGGCCCTCGGTGCTGTCGTCGCCGCCCACGCCGGGCCAGTGGCACCCACGCCTGACCCGCTGCTGCTCTTGGCGCAGGCCATCGTCGACGCCACCACCCTTGACGACGTGAAGCCCACGGCGCTCGCCATCCTTGGAGACGTTTCGACATGAGCGAAGGCCTGATTATCGCCGTCGTGGCCGGCATTTTTGGCGTCCTAGCCGGAGTGCCTGCCGCCATCTCGGCCGTGATGACCAGCCGCACGCGCAAGGTCGCCGAGGCCCAGGCGGCAGAGAACACCGAGCAGCACGGCGAGAGCCAGCGGATCATGGGCGAGGTCGTGCGCAGCGTCGGCGAGCTCGGCGGCAAGGTCGACGGCCTTGGCAATCGCATCGACAACCTTGACGACAAGCACGACGACCTGGCCGAGAAGCTGCACCGGCACCTCGGCGCAGAGCTCGAGGAGGACTGACCATGGCCCCGAAGTACCAGCCAGTGACCGCAGCCGAGGCCAAGGCGATCCAGGGGCCACGGCCCGGCAGCCGTGCCCTGTCCGACGTAGTGCTCGCCCGCATGGCGTCGCGTGGCGTCAAGACGGGCGGCATCTACAACAGCCGGCGGGTCCGTGGCGGGTTGTCCTGGTCGACGCACGCCGCCGGGCGGGGCATCGACTGGATGGTGCCCGACAAGGCCACCGGCGACGAGCTGTTCTTGCGCCTGGTCAACGCCTGCAACCAGATCGGCGTCGGCGAGGTCATCTGGCGCCACCAGCGGTGGACCGGCGACAAGGGCGTGCAGCCCTACAAGCCGACCAACCACTTTGACCACGTCCACTGCAGCCAGACGATCGACATGGCGTCACGGCCCGACACGCCCGAGCTGCGCAAGTGGTTCGACCACTTCCTGTTCGGAGCCTGACCTTGAGCTCGCTCGAGGAGTTCGCCAAGGCCAACCCCACGAAGTCGGGCTACCGCTCGTGGATGGAGACGCTGCCCGCCGACATCCTTGAGCAGATCGACGAGTCGGGCGACATCTCCAGCAGCCAGATCGTCGCGTGGCTCAAGTCGCTCGGTTTTGATGAAGTGACGCACTCAAAAGTGGACCATTGGAGGCGTCTCCGTGGGCGACGACCGACCAAGCCTTGAACAGTTCAACGCGACCCGGCCGCCAGCACCGGCCAGCCGTCGCACCGCCGCAGCCACGCCGCCCTGGTCCCCGAGCCTTGAGCTCAACGAGGGCGCTGGGCAGCTGACCACCGGCGTTGTCGACGGCGACCCCGACTGGGACTCGATCTTCCGACACTGGAACCTCGACCCGGCGCTCTGGGAGGTCCTGCCCGGCTCGTTGCGCGTCAACGCCTGGGAGGGCCCCTCGCAGGACGGCCCGACGATCTACCGCCAGTACCGGGCCAACGTCGTGCGACGCACCCGGCCCGGCGTCGAGGTCGACGACGCACTGCGCGCCGTCGCCCGCTGGCGTCCTCGCAAGCCGGCGCCCGAGGTCGACGACCCGTCGGCATGGGTGGTCGCTGCAGCTGACTGGCAGGTCGGCGGCCACGGCGGCCACGAGGCGTTCCTAGATCGCTTCCGATCTACCCTCGACGGCCTCTACGCCGAGGCCCGCAAGGCCGTCAAGGACGGCGCCCGGCACCTCGTCATCGCGTATTTGGGCGACCAGGTCGAAGGCGTGCACGGCAACTACTCGGCGCAGACCTTCGAGGCCGACCTCACGGTGCGCGACCAGGTGCGCGTCGTACGCCAGTGCGAGACAGCGCTCGTGAAGCTGCTGGCGCCGCTGTTCGACCGCACCACCGTCGTCGCCATCGCCGGCAACCACGGCCGCAACGCCCCCAAGGTCATCACCACGCCCGAGGACAGCCTCGACCTGATGGCCGCCGACGGCATGGCCGAGGCGCTGAACGAGTCCGGCATGGCAGACCGGCACGCCATTGAGTTCGTCATACCGACAGAAACGGCAGTAGCGCTCGTCCATGCTGCCGGTTCGCAGCTGCTGCTCGCCCACGGCGACCAGGTCGCCGGGTCTGCCGACAAGGTGCGCGACTGGTGGCGCAAGGTGTCGTTCACCCGGTGGGGCGACGCCGACGTCGCCGACGTGCTGCTCACCGGCCACCGCCACCACCTCCGCATCGAGGAGCTCGCCGTGGGCCGCTGGCTGATGGTGGCCCCAACTCTCGGCGGCGAGTCCCGCTGGTTCGCCGACGGCGGTGGCGGCACCTCAATGCCCGGCACCTTGACCTTTACGACCCGACGAGGCGCCTGGTGGGGCCTTGAGGTCGTCCGACCTACGGAGCAACCATGACCAAGTTCCAGAAGGACCTCGCCGAGCGGGTGCTGCGCACGTTCGTGCAGGCCGCCCTCGCCGTCGTCGTCACCGATCTCGCCGGCGTCACCAGCGTCGACGGTGCCAGGACGCTCCTGGTGGCCGCAGTGGCCGCTGGCGTCTCGGCCTGCGTCGGCCTGCTGTCGAAGAACCTGGGCGACCCCGACTCGGCCAGCGCCATCAGCCACGACTAGCTCGCGCTGCTCCTGCCCTCCGCAGCGCTGACAGAGCCGCCGCCTCCGCCGTCCTTCCCGGCGTTGAGGCGGCGGCTTTGTCGCGTCCTAGTCGTGAGTGTGGTCGGTCCAACGATCGCCATCCCACCAGCGCAGCCGGTACTCGCCAGACGGGTCCGGCATCCACCGTGCCGGATTCGTACCCGGTGGTATCGGTGGCGGCAGGTCCTCGGCTCGCGCCGGTCGGCTGACCTTGGACAGCCAGAAACAGCCGACGGCAAATACCGTCAAAAACACCGGGAGCAGGTAATCCGCTTCAAGCCCGATCTGGGCGTTACCGTTCTGGCCGATGAACTCAACGAGCGCGTAGAAGGCCGCAGCAAACCCGACGACCTTGAACAGCGTCGACGTGATGTTGGTACTGGGCCTCTCGGGAGGTCCTTCCACGTTCCTCATCGCCGACACGCTAGGCCGCATCGCGTCCTAGATCGCAAGGTACCGGCCGGTGGTGCCGAGGCTCTTGTGGCCCATGAGCTGCTGCACCCGGTTGACCGGGTTGCGGCGCAAGGCGTCCTGGGCAAAGAAGTGCCGCAGGCTGTGCAAGCTGCGGTTCTCGATCCCGGCCTCGAGCATCAGACGCTTCACTGCGGTCGTCAGGTAGTCGGCGTTGTACGCCACCAGCAGGTCCTTGGTGCGGGGCAGCCCAGCGAGCTCGGCGCGCAGCCAGGGCGACTCGACGGGCAGCACCTGCACCTTGCCGCCTTTGCGGCGCACCGTGATGAGCCACGGCTCGGCGGAGCGGTCGACGTCGTTGCCGCGCAGCGACAGGATCTCGGCGCGTCGCAGCCCGGCACCCGCAGCGAGCGCGATGACGAGACGCATCGGCCCGTCGGGCGTCACCGACCACAGCCGGCCGAGCTCCTCGACGGTCACGGCGTTCGGTGCCAGGTCGGGCTCGGGCGGCACCCGGATCGCCTCGACCGGGTTGGTGGGCGTCATGCCGAGCTGGACCATCCAGCGGAACAGGTTGCGCATTGCCATCAGCGACGACCGGCGCGTGTTCGTCGACTGGCCCTCAAGCCCGGACCACCAGCGCAGCACGTCGACGAGCTCGACGTCGGCCGGGTTGACGTCGCCGACGACCTCAACGAAGTCGCGCACCTGTATCTCGCGCAGCTTGCGCGAGCTGGGTGCGTAGCTGCGCGCCGTGATCCACAACGGCGCGACCTCTGACAGGGTCATCTGCTTCACGTCAGTTCCTTCCCTCGGGGCCTTGTCGTCCCCGTCTCCCTGACGCAGATTCTTGGACGTTCGGGGGGGGGGGGCAAAACGCGTTACCGCTCTGCGGGGTCGGAATGTCACTGCGGGTCGCAGGGTCCTGCTACGTTCCGCAATCAAAATCGGGGCAGGTGGGGATAGGTATCCACCACTTGCGTCGTCGGGTGTGATGGAGTCTGCGGTCATGGTTATCGGTTACCGAGCGTTTAGAGCACAGGGCGAGCAACTAATCGTTGCGAAGACGCTCACTGCACCTCAGCTATCGGCCGTCCGCAACGTACACACGTCGGCGCGCGTCGTGTGGCAGAGCGAAGGGGATACATCCCGAAGACGCTGACCGCCGAGCGGCCCCACCTGGGCCCGGCGGTAGCGGCACCCGTGCTCCTTCCTCACTTGTGGGCGGGTGCCGCTTCCTCCTGGCAACAGGACCCCGCAGATCTGCGGAGGGCACCCACTGCACCGGGCCGGCGACCACGGCTGGAACCCGGCCCGGTGCACACCCACAAGGGAGAGGAACCCACAGTGACACAGGAAGAGACAGAGCGTCGGGCGCAAGCCCAGCGCGAGCTGGCGATCTACATCGCCGCCAAGCAGCACGGTTGGAACCCAGCAGCCCTTGAGGCAGCCATTGGCTACGTCGAGGGCGTCGCCGCCGACCCGTGGACCGACGACGAGTTTGAGGCGCTCCAGTGAGCGCCGTCGGGTTCGCAGCCATCGGCGCCATGGTCGCCGTCCCGTTCGTCGGGCCGTGGGTGGAGCGTCTGCGCTCCGACCAGCGCCGACGTGTCGCCCGCATGATCGTCGCGGCCGAGCGTGACGGGCGGGTGGCCCGATGAACATCACCGAGTCCACCGCACTGTTCAAGCTCGTCGAGGGCCTCACCGGGCGCGGCGACGCAAACCCCTACGAGGCCGCCGAGGCGCTCGCCTACCTGGTCGGCAGGGCCAAGAAGGCCACCGGCGCAGGGCCGTCGCCCGAGACGGTCCTGCTCGACGTCAGCGCCGTCGTCAGTCGCGACCAGGCCGGAGACGTGTTCTTCCCCATCGTCATGGCCGCCGGCGAGGTCGCCCACGAGATGCTCAACGACCCCGGGGTGGCCCGATGACCGCCGTGCTGTTCGTCATCGCGGCGTTCTTCGCCGGGCTGTTCCTCGGAGCCCTCGTCTCGGCTGCCCGTGACTACACGACCGAGCAGGGCGACAACGACGCCTACCGCGACGAGCTCGTGCACCAGTGGCGCGAGGGCTACGGCCATGGCTGGACCACCGGCCGGGTGCGCCTGGTTGAGGAGCAGCGTTCGCAGTCCACTCACCCGACACGCCACCCGCTCGCCGAGGTGCGTCGCCTGCTCGACCAGGACGACGACTGATGGCGCGCGCCAAGTCCAAGGACGACCGCTTCCAGCCGAGCGCCGAGACTCGCCGGATCGTCCCCATGCAGGGCGGGGAGTGGTTCGACGTGCACACGCCCGACGGCAAACGCCTCAAGCGCCACCGCTCCGAGCTGGCGCTGCTCATCTTCGACTTCGACCGGGACGAGCGCACACCCGGCTGGTTCACGAGAGCCGCCACCGACCTGAGCCTCGACGACGTGCTCGCCGAGGTCGCCGAGATCAAGGAGACCAACCAGTGACTGACCCGACCGACTACGCAGAGCTGCGCGAGCTCGCAGAGTCCGTGCAGATTGAGCTCGACGCCATCGCTGGCGACCTGTTCGACCGCATCGGCGACCTAGAGACGCTGCGCCGCAAGCTCAACAACATCGGCGAGAACCTCGCCGAGCTGCTCGGCGAGCGCGTCAGGCCCGCCGTCCTCGACTTCGAGGAGGTGGACGCATGAGGCGCGCCTTGGTCGTCCTCCTCATGGTTGCGGTCCCGGTCGGCGGTGCTGTCCTGCCGGCCGGGACTGCGGGTGCCGCACCGGCCTACTCGGGGCCGTGCCACGCCGCGGTCGACACCTACTGGCCGGCCAACCTCCGGCCGTGGGCGCACCGCATCGTGCAGCGTGAGTCCCGAGGCGTGCCGACGGCAGCCAACCGGCGCTCGTCGGCCCGTGGCTGCTTCCAGATGCTGCTGCGGTACTCGTCGCCGTTCTACAAGGCCGTCGGCTGCAGCAATGCCTCCTGGTCAAACGCCACCTGCAACGTGCGGGCAGCGCTCGTGATGCGTCAGCGTCACGGCGCCCGGCCTTGGGCGCTGTGATGGGCCCCGTCGTGGAGTGGGTGCGCAGCTGGCTGGGCGTCAGCCAGGCCGACGCCCGTATCCGGCTGCTCGAGGAACGGCTGCGCCTGGTGCAGCTCGACCTCGACCAGCTGCGGCGCAACGTCGCTGCTGCCGAGAAGGTCGCACAGCGTGCCGCCTACGGCAACGGGTCCGACGGCCTGCTCACGGTGCTCTCGATCTTGAAGCGAGGCCGCTGATGGGACGCCGCAAGATCCCCATGTCGGAGCGCAGCCACGGGCTGGCGACCACCTACAAGGCCGGGTGCCGCTGCGACGACTGCACGTCTGCCGCTTCGGCCTACGCCAAGGAGCGGTACAAGGCGCGCAAAGCCGGCGACGTCAGGACGAAGCAGGGCAAGCCGGTCAATGTCGACGCTGGCCCGCAGCCACTGCGCGAGATCCGTATGCCGGTGTCGTGCCCCAACTGCGGCGGCGCCGTCGTCGCGCAGACCGAGTCGGCCGTCACCGGGTCAGGGATGCGCGTGACGCAGATGCTGCGCTGCTCGCACAAGGGCTGCAACCGCCAGTGGCAGTTCGTGGGCGTGCTGATGTCGCTCACCGGCGCCGAGTACATGGGGGCGGCGTGACCTGGCACCAAGAGGCCAACTGCCTCGGTGTCGACCCCGAGGTCTTCTACCCCGAGCGGGGCGACATGGCTGCGTTCCGCACCGCCGTCGCCATCTGCAAAGGCTGCCCGGTCATCGAGCAGTGCCTTGAGGAGAACATGGCCGAGAAGGACGGCATCTTCGGCGGCCTGTCCGCCAACCAGCGGCGCGAGTACCGCAAGGTCCACGGCATCCGGGCTGACTGCCTGCACTGCGGCGTCGAGTTCCGGCTGCGGAACACCACGTCAGGCTTCTGCTCGCCCGAGTGCAAGAAGGCCCGCCATCACCAGCAGAAGATGGAATCTGCCGCGCGCGCCTGGTGGTCCGAAGCGTGACCGGCGCCCGCTCGCGCCGCAAGGGGCACCGCTACGAGCTCGACGTCGTGCACTACCTGCAGCAGCACGGCTACCCCGAGGCGCGCACGACACGCAACGAGCTCGGCCACGGCGGCACCCACCAGCCCGGCGACGTGCGGGTCGAAGGCCCCGTCTGCGTCTCGATCGAGTGCAAAAACGTGACCGAGACGTCGTGGCCGGCATGGCTGCGACAGGCAGCACGCCAGGCAGGCACCGACGTTCCCGTCGTCGTCCGCAAGACCCACGGCTCCAGCGACGTCGGCAACGACATCTGCATCCTGCCCCTCGAGGACTACCTCGACCGGCTCGACGGCATCCCGCCGATCGTCGTACGCCCCTCGCTCACCTGCCAGGCCGACCTGTGGCTGTCACGCCACGACCGGGTCGAGTGGTTCGACGGCCGACGCACCTGGGCCGTCGTCAGGTTCTCCGAGCTCGTGCGGGCAGCAAGGACCGACGCATGACCTGGCACGAACGACCGATCGACGACCGCCCGATGACGGCCGAGGACCTGCTCGACCTCGCCGACCGGCGCCCGTCGTGGATGGCCTACGCCGAGTGCGCGACGACACGAGCCCGCGACTTTGCCCGAGAAATCGGGTTCGACACGTCAGCCGAACTGTTCGTGCCACGGCCCGAGCTCGGGCGCCGGCCGCTCGTTCAGAAACACGCCGCACTGATCCTCTGCGGCGACTGCCGAGTGCGGCGCGAGTGCCTTGAGTACGCGCTTGAGCACCACCCGGTCATCGGGACCTGGGGCGGCAAGACCGTCAAACAACGCAACGACATGAAGAAGAAGGAAGGGAAACGATGAGCGACTTCGGGAGCCTTGAAGCAGAACCCAAGAGGGACGGCTACGGCCGCTACCTCATCACACCGCCCGACGGTGGCAAGGCCGTGCCCATGACGCGCGCCACGACCGTCGCCAAGGCCCTCGACGACACCGAAGGCCTGCAGAAGTGGATGAAGCGCCAAGTGGCGTTCGGCATGGCGCAGCGTCCCGACCTTGTCGCGGCGGCCGCCACCACCGACGCCACCGACAAGAAGCGTTTGGCTGGGATCGCCGAGGACGCCATGTCGGCAGCCGGGTCGTGGGCAGCTGCGACCGTCGGCACCGCGTTGCACCGGGCCACCGAGCTCGCCGACCTCGGCCTCGAGGTCCCCGAGATGTTCGCCGAGCGCGTTGCCGAGTACGAGCGTGCGCTCAAGGCCGCTGGCATCACCATCGACCCCGAGCTCGTTGAGGCCGTGCTGGTCCTTTGGCAGCACCAGATCGCCGGGACCACCGACCGCATCGTGCGCATCGGGAACCGCCGGTTCGTGTTTGACCTGAAGACCGGCGAGGCGGTCTACCCGCACAGCTTCGCCCTGCAGCTCGCTATCTACGCCATGGCGGACCACGTCTACGACTTCCGCACCGAGACGCTCAGCCCCATGCCCGAGGTCGACCAGGACCGGGCGATCATCTGCCACCTGCCCGCCAAGGGTGGACCGTGCACCCTGCACTGGCTCGACATCTCCGCCGGACGCGAAGCCCTTGAGCACGCCCTGTGGGTGCGTACCTGGCGCAAACGGCGCGACCTGCTCACCGAGTTCGACGTTCCCGAGGTCCCGAACGCAGAACCGCCGGCGCTTGAGGTCGTGCGCGACGAGCTGCAGCCCCGGCGTGAACGCCTCCTCGCCGCCCTGCGGCCGTTGAAGGACGCCGACGCCACCACGTTCGTCGCCACCTGGCGCCGGGCCCTCGCAACCGTGCCGTTCCCCAACAAGGCCGACGAGTGGGACGCCATAGCCATGGACGCTGTCGAACGCGCCTACGAGCTCGCCTGGACCGACGACGTCGTGCCCACCGTCGCCCCCGGGACCACGATGCCCGAACCCCGGCCCGAGACCGAGGCCGAGGACCACGGCGGGCTGATCGACCCCGACTCGCTCGCCGAAGCCCGTGAACAGATCAAGCACCTGCCCCGGGGCGCAAAGGGCTGGATGATCGCGTGGCAGGACGACGCCGTCGCCAACGGACTTGCCTGGCGCATGGGCCGAGGCGCGCACGTCTCGGTGCGCAGCTGGTGGACCACAAAGGCCGGCTACTGGCTGGCGCGCCTCGTGCACACCAGCGACGCCGACGACCCCCAGGACGACGCCCGGCTCGTACTTGCCTCCGTACTCGGCGACGCAGCACTCATGCCCACCATCTCCGTCGGCCAGTGCCTCTCGTCGCTGACCGTCGACGAGGCGTCGCTGTGCTGCTCGCTCGCCCAGTGCGCAGTCGAGGGCGACGTCCGCATCAACGACCAGGGCCTGCTTGAGGTCGCAGCATGAGCGACTTCACCACGTTGCCAGAACGGCTCATCAAGTCCGGCACCGACCTTGACCGTGAGGCCGCCGACCGCATCTGTGACCTTGAGGTGCAGCTGTTCAGGCTGCGCGTCGAGCTCGTGCAGCTGCGCGAGGAGACGGACCAGTGAACCCGTCGCCGTACTGGACGGCCTACGTCGACGCACTGCCGGAGCACGGCACCGTCACCGTGACGAACGGCGACCTGCGCCGCCTGGTCGAGCTGCTCGACGCCACCGGCGCCGAGTGCGACCGGCTCAAGCAGGACAACACCCGGCTCGACGGCCTACGTCGCGCCGCCGAGATCGACCGTGACCGGATGGAGCGCCAGCTCTACCGCACGGACACCTGACCGCCGGCCACCAGGTCGGAGGAAACCAAGAACCCTAGGAAGGGACAGACAGATGGAAGACGAGTTCAGCAGCCTCAGCAGTGGCGGCGGCGGCACGTTCGTGAAGTGGGCCAACGTCGGCGACGTCGTCGACGGCGTTGTTGTGCGGTTCACGCTCGACGGCGGCCGTGACTTCAACGGCGACCCGTGCCCTGAAATCGTGCTCAACCCGTGCGTGCCAAAGGGCGACGACCTCACCGTCGAGCTCACCGGCGACGAGCCCAAGGTCGTCACCGCCGGGCAGGCCAACTTGAAGCGCCAGGTACTCGCCAACCCTGCACGGTTCGCCGAGGGCCACCGGGTGCGGATCACCTACAAGGCCGACGCCAAGTCGAGCAACGACCGCACGTACAAGGAGTTCGACGTCAAGGCCACGCCCCGGCCCGTGACCGTCGTCGGCGCCCCTGCGGTCACCGTCGACGACGACGCCCTTGACTTCTAGTCCTAGGTGACTGTGACCGACGACGACGACTGGATGGCGGCATTCGACGCACTGCCCGTCGACCCGATCCCGCCTCAAGAGGAGCGGGAGACGCTCGACGAGCTGCGGCGACGGCGGCAGGCCGAGGGGCGCGAGTGGCGAGACCGCTCGCGCCCCGGCGACCCCGCCACCAACAACCTGTTCGGCGCCTACGAGCTGCCCGAGTACGACGACGGTCCCGACGAACCACGCCTCCTCAACATCCGCTGGACCAGCACCTACGCCACCGACCCGCCGCCCCTCGAGGACCCCATCATCGAAGGGCTCCTCAACGCCGGCGAGTTCATGGTCGTCGGCGCAGAACGAGGCATCGGCAAGACCTGGCTCGGTTACAACATCGCCAGCCTCCTCGCCACCGGCGACGGGCCCCTCTTCGGCCGCCTGCCCATCCCCAAGAAGCGCAAGGTCCTCTACCTGCAGGGCGAGCTCGACGAGACCCAGGCCGCCGTGCGTTGGAAGATCATGCACGGCAACGGGCTCGACTTCGGCGACGCCCAGCTGCCCGAGGTTGCCGAGTCGTTCGACCCGGTGCGTTTCAGGGTCGTGCGCCGCCGGCGCACCTACAAGGGTGAGGGCGAGTCGTTCAGCGACGAGTACCTCGACGCCACCATCGACGAACAGCTCGAAGCCACCATCGACGCCCTCGGCATTCAGGTCGTCGTCGTCGACCCGTGGGCCGTGTTCCTCCAGGGCAACGAGAACAGCAACGACGAGGTCGAGGCTGTCCTCTCAAAGCTCCGTGAGATCGGGATGCGCAACAACGTCGCGTTCATCATCTTCCACCACCTCGGCAAGGCCCGTGACTACGCCGAACCCGAAGACATGTGGCGCGGCGCGTCACGCCTCGCCGACTGGGCGGCCAACCGGGTCACCATCGTCCGCCACTACTCCGACAAGAAAGCCGCCGAGCAGGGCCTCGAGCGCCGTGACGCCCGGCGTTATGCCGACCTCAAGTTCCTCCGTCGGGGCGCCCCGATCGACGACTTCAGCGTCCACCTCGACCCCGACGGCTGGTGGCGCGAATGGACGCCCGACCAGGCCGAAGGGGTCGGCGACACCTACGACCAGACGCTGCTTGACGCGCTCCACATCCACGGCATCTTCCGGTCCTCCAAGGACGCCGGCGAGAAGGCCGGGATGAGTCCCAACACCGCCAACAAGCACCTCGAGATCCTGCTCGCCAACGGCCTCGTGCGGCGCGAGATCGGGGCCCGTGGCACCCACGTCTGGCACCCGCTCGACACCGGCTTGGAGGGGCTGTGACCGCGCACCGCGCAAGCACCCCTTGCGCGGTGCGCGGTGCTTGCGCGGACGATTTCGCCCCAGCACTGGGATCTGAGCACCACCGCGCAAGGCGCGCACCGCGCAAGGGGTCACCTTGCGCGGTCGTTCCAAACCTGTGGATAACCGGGTGCATCCCAGTACTGGCACCGAAAAGTTATCCACCGCGCATCGCGCAAGGTCCCCCCCTAAAGGGGAGGTGGCCACTGCGCGGTGGCCCCACCACCTTCCTGTGGACAAAGGCCAAGCCATGAGCGACCTCGACCTTGAAGGCGTCGACCCTCAAGCACTCGTCGACGTCCTGGCCATGGTCCTACGCCGAGTGGCCAGCGACCTCGCCATCGCCCACCACGTCGTCAACCAACTCGGTGCACCGACCGAGTGGTTCACCAACGTCGCAGTCATCTGCGCCGACTTCGCCCACGAGCTCAGCCCAGCCACCAAGGAGAACCCATGAGCCCCAACAACGTCATTCGCTTCGACCTGGGCCGACGCTCACGGCGCAACGCCGTCAAGGCCGACCAGGCTGCAGCGTCCAACATCTACGCCACCGTCGTGCAGCTCCTCGAGTCCGACCTGCTGCGACGAGCGCACGAGTCCGCCTGGCAGATCCTGTCCGACGGACTGCCACGCCAGTCAATGGGTGAGCCCGGCGGTAGCAACGGTGGCCATGGCGACCCGACCCTCGGCGCGGTCATGGCCAACGAGCAGATGACCAGGATGCTCGACGACCTCGCTGCCGAGCTTGAGCGCGCCCAGTCCGCCATGGTCCACGCCTTCCGCCTGGCCACGTCCATCGTTGGCCAGACCGTCGCACCAGCTGAGGCCGAGGCACCAGGCGCCGGCCACTGCCAGCGCTGCAACGTGTGGGTCTCGGGCTCGTCGTCGGACCGCATCAAGTCCGGCTACTGCCAGCGCTGCTACAAGGCATGGCAACGTGCAGGGAACCCTGACCGCATGGAGTTCAACGGCGAGGACGAGGGCGCGTGAATGTCCCCACGATGTCCCCAACGGCATGTACTCTCTGTGTCAGTGGTCGAGGTCTACACCTCGGCCGCTGTCGCGTACGGAGGTCGATGATGCCCAAGCGTCCCCGCCCCGCACTCGTGACCTGGCTCGACGCCTGCGACGCACCGACCGAGTGGACCAACGTGGCCAAGGTCGCAGCGACCAAGCTCGTGCGCTGCCAGTCCGTCGGGTTCCTCCTCGCCGAGGACGACGACCGCGTCGTGCTGGCCACGACACTGAGCGAGGACGGCGACGCTGCCAACGGGATCGTCATCCCGGTCTCGTGCATCGAGGAGCTGGTGTACCTCGATGCCTAGCCGCCCCGACGTCGCCAACCTGCGCAAGAGCTGGGGCTACCGCAAGGCGCGTGAGCAGCTGCTGTCACGCTCAAGGATCTGTTGGATCTGCGGACGTGACGGTGCCGACACGGCCGACCATGTCGTGCCACTCATCGACGGTGGGCATCCCACCTCGTTGCTCAACATGAGGCCAGCCCACCGCTCGTGCAACAGCCGGCGTGGTGCCAACCGCCCGACCTCGAGCACGGTCGAGACGTCGCGCACCTGGTGACCGGCGCCTCTCAAGGGCGCTGCAAGACCCTGCAGGGGGGCGCACGGTTTCTGATCGCGGGGGCCCACCTTGAC
>Ga0114976_10000778_pt1 | contig 20174 bp, 12 predicted proteins | sample S_130805_EF_Meta_FD_87319 | JGI IMG/M metagenome (GOLD analysis project Ga0114976, IMG submission 87319) | Freshwater microbial communities from Lake Simoncouche, Canada to study carbon cycling - S_130805_EF_MetaG | ecosystem: Environmental > Aquatic > Freshwater > Lake | place: Lake...
AAATGGCTAACGAAATTGATATTAAGTATTTAAATAAAGATTTTAGTTCATTCAAATCTGATTTGATAGAATATGCAAAAGCATACTATCCAACAGTATATAATGATTTTACCCAGGCTAGTCCAGGTAGTATGTTTATTGAAATGGCTTCTTATGTTGGAGATGTTTTATCTTTTTATTTAGATAATCAGCTCCAAGAAACTTTTTTACAGTATGCTAAACAAAAAAATAATTTATATTCCCTAGCATATATGATGGGATATAGACCTAAAGTAACTTCTGCTGCTATAGTAGATATTGATGTTTATCAACAAGTACCGTCACTTACTTCTGGTATAGATGAGGTTCCTGATTTTTCTTATGCTATGACTATAAATCAAGGAATGCAAATAAAATCAAATGTTAATAGTTCTGTTTTATTTTATATTCCTCAAAAAGTAGATTTTACCACGTCTTCTTCATATGATCCTACAACAATAGAAGTTTATGATATTGATGGTTCAAATAATCCAATATCATATATATTAAAGAAAACAGTTCAAGCCTTATCAGGACAGGTTAAAAGCTATCCGTTTACATTTTCTTCTCCTCAAAGATTTACAACAGTAACTATTCAAGATACATCTATTATTTCTATATTGAATGCAGTAGATTCAGATGGTAATACTTGGTATGAGGTTCCTTATTTAGCTCAAGATTATATACTAACTCCCGTACAAAATACTGCAATAAATTATCCAAGTTTATACCAATATTCAAATCAAGTACCATATATAATACAAAAATTACAAGTCCCTAGAAGATTTGTTTCTAGATTTAGAACAGATGGATCTTTAGAGATAGAATTCGGAGCTGGTATAAACTCCGTGGCAGATACTGCAGTTATTCCAAATCCTAGTAGCGTAAGTGTAGGATTAACAGGAGGCGGGCTTAGCCAATTATCAAGTTCATTTGATCCTACAAATTTTGTAACTACACAAACTTATGGATTAGCTCCTAAAAATACAACAATTACTTTTAATTATTTAGTAGGCGGTGGTGCTAGTGCAAATGCATTATCTAATCAACTAACTCAAATAGCATCTTATTCTGTAACAGGAAATACTTCATATCAAAATACTATAGCCGTAAATAATCCCAACCCAGCAGTAGGTGGCGGTGATGGTGATACTGTTCAAGAATTAAGATTTAATATTGCAAATGAATTTCCTACTCAATTAAGAGCGGTTACACAACAAGACTATTTATCTAGAACTCTTAGTATGCCTGGTCAATATGGCAAAGTATCTAAAGTTTATGTGACAAAAGATGATGCTACATATAATAAATACATGGATGCTGATGTTAGTCAAAAGGATCAGATGTTAATTAGTCTATATGTTTTAGGATTAAATAATGCAGGTCAATTAGCAGATCCATCTCCTGCTCTTTTAAAAAATATTCAAAGTTATTTATTTGAATATAGAATGATGACTGATGCAATTAATATAAAGCCTGGATACATTATAAACATTGGTTGTAATTTTGATATTATTATAAGACCTAACTATACAAGTCAGGATGTTATAGCCAGATGTTTAATTCAAGTACAAAACTTTTTTAACACAGATAATTGGCAAATAAACCAACCTATTATATTAGGAGACTTATATACAACTTTAGATCAAGTAGAAGGTGTTCAAACTGTAAAAGATGTTAAAATAATAAATAAAACAGGAGAAGCTAGCGGATATTCTAAGTATGCCTATGATATATCAGCAGGTACTTTAAATAATGTAATATATCCGTCATTAGATCCTTCTATATTTGAGGTTAAATATCCTGATACTGATATTCAAGGTAGAGTAGTAACATTATAAAAATAAAAAAATGGCCGTATATAAAATATTTGCCTCAGCTGACGCTTCTATATATTCTAGTCATCCTGCTTTAAACGCTGGATTAGATGAAATACTTGAGGTATCGGTAAAAAATTCATCTACACCTTTAAATTATTTTGTAGAATCTGTTCCAACAGAACCTTTATTAAGTGATGACTTAAGAAGATCATTAATATTATTTGATAATAATGATTTACAAACACTTAAATCATTTAGAACTGGCTCTTGGCAAGCAAATTTAAGATTATATTTAGCAAATGCTGAAAACTTAAATACTAGTTATAGTTTACAAATTGCCCAAGTTCATGATTCTTGGACTATGGGAACGGGAAAAGCCGCGGATGTACCAGAAACTAGAAATGGTTGTTGTTGGTATAGTACTGGATCTTTTACATCTGCAAGTAATAACTGGGGATATAACTCTTTTGGGGTTTCAGGTTCTTATTATTTAACTCCTGGTGGAGGTTCTTGGGAAGGCACAGTTTACACACAATCTTTTAGTTATAAAGATAATAAAGATATAAATGTAAATGTTCAACCTATAGTAGATGCTTGGTTTAATAATTTTCCTAATTATGGATTTATTATAAAACACCCAAATTCAATAGAACAAAATCCAAATAGTTACATAGCGTTAAGTTTCTTTTCAGTAGATACACATACTATTTATCCACCTACTATTGAAATGAAGTGGGACGATAGTTCTTATAATACTGGTACTTTATCAGTTATTGATAATTCTGATAATGTAATAACATTAGGTAATAATATATCTAACTACAAGTATGGAACTGGAAAATATAAGATGATAATTAATGCTAGGGACAAATATCCTCCTAGAACATTTACGACATCTTCTTTTTATACAACAAATAAAGCACTTCCAGAGACATCTTATTGGGCTATTCAAGATGCAAAAAATAATGATATTGTAATAGATTTTGATACATCATTTACCAAAATAAGTTGTGATGGAACTAATAGTTATTTTTATTTATATATGTCAGGACTTGAACCAGAAAGATATTATAAAGTACTTATAAGAACAGTACTACCCGATGGCGAATCTTATGATATTGATAATAATTTAATTTTTAAAGTAGTTAGATAATGGCAAATGTAGATTTAATAAAAGAAACTTATGGTCTTAATACATATACAAAAGCTATTAATACCAGTTTTAGTGAATTAATATCTCCTTCTGTGGAAGTTAGTTCTAGCGCAGTAACAGTAGACGATTTTTTTACATATTATGATGAGTTATTTTTTAATATACCTGTAGATGGCACAATAAATTCACATAAATATTTGGTAGAAAGAAGTCAACAATATTTAGGAGGATCTGTAATAGATGCTGAAAAGCAAGCTTTAATAGAAGAGATAAATTCACTTCGACAACAATTATTAGATCTAAATCAGTCATTTACAAATATTAATAATTTAATGTAATGGAATTAGTTAATATATCATATGCAGGGAAAGGTCCAGAGAGTCAAAATTTATCTCCATTAGATAGGCAATTAGTCACTTCTAATTATATTAATAGTCAATTTGGAGAGGCTAATGATTATTTAGAGTTATTTATATATAATGAAAATGGTCTGTTATTAGATTTTGATTATGATGGATCAGACTATTATCCATATTTAACTTCTAATCCAAAAAATAATACTTATTCTAGTTTAACATTAGATCCTGAAAAGGATTTAAAAAGTCGTGGATTTAACAGAGGTAATTTAACTATTCAATATAATTTTAATAAAAAATTATTTAATTCAGCTTTTGGTACATTTTATTGGATAAAAGAAATATCTACATCAAGAACAGAATTAAAATTAGCATCACAAGTATTAAGTAATACTGAAATTAAAAATGGATTTAATCAGTATCAAGGTTATATTAGTAATAAAAATTATTATCCTGTATTTTATCTTAATTTTGGAAATAATCAAACTGCAATTGCAGATAATGTAGCATATACAGAGGATGATAGTGGGGGGTATTTATTAGTTAAACTATACGCCCCTTTATCACCAGACTATGATTTAAAAACACAACTATGGATAATTGATAAAGTAGCAGATCCTGTTACATTTACTGTTAATATCCAAGTTCAAGCTGATGGTACAGAAAATTTAAATTCATTAAGAGGTCCTAATTTTAATGTTACTTTAAATACTAAAAATGGGCAAACAACTCCTTATTATAACTATAATAATTTACTTTCTAGTAATGTAAGTTCTTCATATCAAAAATTATTAAGTTATTATCAAGATAAATCTGTTGAAATAAATGTTGATTATAGTAATTTTAGTAATTTTATTCATTTTTCAAGTGCTACAGAAAGAGTAAACAATTTTGTTTATAAATTAGGATTAATTGAATCTTATAATTCTCAATTATCACAGCAACAATCGATTGGTGGCGGAACAGGAACACAGCCAATAGTATCTTCATCTATAGGATATATACAATCTTCTATAAATAATATTATAGAAAAATTTGATACTTATGAATACTTTTTATATTTTAATTCTTCTAGTTGGGCATGGCCTAAATTAACAGCAACACAGCCATATCAATTATATTCAGTAACTTCATCAGAAGCCGCTAATTTTTTAGGAAGTGAATCCATAGTTCCAACACTAACAACACAGTCTTTATTATTTTCTGCTTCTTATTATGATACTACAAATAAAGATTTACTTCACAACAGTATACCTCAATATTTGTTAGATGATCCTAGTAATACTCCGTATGTTACTTTCTTAGATATGATAGGACAACATTTTGATAATATTTGGATATATTATAAAGATTTGTCTACCAGATATGATGCAACTAATAATCCTGATACTGGTATATCATTAGACATTGTTTCTGACGCTCTAAAGGGTTTTGGAATGCAATTATATACTAATTCAAATGTATCTGATAACCTGTATTATACGCTATTTGGTATTAATACTGATGGTGGATTATTACCTCCAACTGGATCTGAATTAATTACTAATTATGTTACTTCAAGTTTAACGACACTTTCTGCGGCTACTATTCAAGATGAATTATATAAAAGATTATATCATAATTTACCGTATTTACTTAAAACAAAAGGTACACAAAGAGGTATAAAAGCATTAATAAGTACGTTTGGTATACCAGAAGAAATTTTAACCATTAGAGAATTCGGAGGTAATCCGATTGATTCTGTAGATGGTGCATTTGATTTAGATACAACAGATTATAAAATTAGTATTTCTACAGGAAGTAACGGAAATGTTACAGGAAGCCTAATGTTATCGTCTTCTTTGTTATCTCCTTATGCAACATTACAATTCTATGATAAAAATCATAGGGTTAATAGTACAAATATTGAAATAGGATTTTCACCAGCAGATACTATTAATACAAATATAACTGCATCTCAAGGATTTTTTGATATTAATCAATTAATAGGAAGCCCAGGATATCAACAATCATCATCATATGCGCCACTAGTTAGTGCAAGTAATGCCTATTTTGCAAACTATACACAACCTAGTAGTGTTTGGGAATATATAAGATTAATTAAATTTTACAATAACTCTTTATTCAAAATGATTAAAGACTTTGTACCTGCTAGAGCAAATCTATCTACAGGTATAATTGTAAAATCTCATATGCTAGAAAGGAATAAGTATGCAAGATATGAGCCTAGCATGAGTCTTAATATGAACTATTCACAATCTATAGATATGCTTTATGTAGAAGGATCTACAGGAGGCGCGCTATCTGGATCTACTTATTGGACAGGCTTAATTACTACACCTTTAGGTAATGTTGCTTATACTAGTTCTCAAAACTATGAACAATATACAGGAGAATTAGCAGGATCAGAAATAGTAGTTACTACTGGAGATGCTTTTGATCAATCAGAAAATTCAAATCTTCCTGCAACATCATCAGGTGTTGTTACTATTTCTAGAGGAGCTCTATATCAAAATGTTACTAGTTCTGTAAGGTCTCTTTATTTATTAGATCTAGACTACACGGCAGATCAATCAAAGCCTGTTAATTTTAATATAATAACAGAATCTCTAAATAATTCACAGATAAATAATTATGCGGATTATACAAATCCTATGAGCCCATATGCTTATGTTCAGGATTATAATTACTTTTTAGAAAGATCTATACTTCCTAGATATAAAGGATCACAAACTGTGAGTGCAACTTATACAACTTATACAGTAGGAGATGATTCTTATGGTAAAACAGCTGCAATAGATAAGATAAAATATCAATACGCTTATTTAGTTGATATCTATTCATCATCTATGTTTTTACCGAAAAGATCTAATGCACAAATAAAATATGTTATTGATAATAATCAAAATGTATTAGATCTTACTAAAGCAAATAATAACATATTCTCTGTTCAGAATATATATAAATCAGGAGAGACTTCAAATATCTCCCTATTTGAATATGATGAAAGAAATCCATTTTCTCAGCAACTAGTAAATAATCCTACTACCACAATATATGAAGGCGGATTTAGATATTTACCAATACTTCATGAAGTAAGTGGTTCTAGATCTAGTACAACGCAATCATTTACTGTAGATACTCCAATAGAAAGAACAATACAAGGTAGTTCTGGGGGAGGAGTGGATCCTAATTCTCCTGAATTACAATCTAGTAACTGGAGAGTAGGATACTATGTTTGCGAACAAGACAATGGTTCTGAATCTATTTATTTTGCCGGCGTAAGTGCCTCATACCATCCTAATGGAGCGTCTACTCCTCAAAATGTGACTTTTGATGTTTTTGTATATATCATGGCTGCTATGAATTCAAATGGCACATGCGGAACATTAACAGAAAGAGTATTAAGTATTAATACTGGGCAATCATCGGACGGAACGACAATTGCTAGTGATACAAGTGGATTAACACCCTCTGGATTAGGTAGTGGGTGTAGTTCAGAAAGCCAACCTCAGAGATGGACGTATACCGGATTTACTAGAACATGTACAAAATATATTGATAGAATTGCGCAACGAGGAGGAGGCGGAGGTGGTACAACTTTTACTACTACTTTATTAACTACAAATGTTAGTGCATCTCAAAACTGTTTATATTATTTATCTGAATCTAAACAAATAGTATTTGATTCGGCTATAGCATATTATTATGATTATGGATTGGTATATAATTCAACTTCTGATGATTATTGGAGTACATCTCCATTAGAAAGGGTGATAACTCCATTTACTTTAAATGTTGGAGATAGAATATCTCTATATAATACATCCTCTCTTGGTTGGGATGAAAGATTTGAATATAGTATAAAAAATATTATATTTACAGGATCTGGCGTTACTGGATCTAGATTAATAGCTGAAGTAGACAGGTCTATAGATGGAGCACTTCTATCCTCTGGTTCCGGAGTTCCTATAGATGCCTTTACTGGTTCACCATTCCGTGCGTGTAGATATGTTGTCTGGAAACACCTTCCTGATGAAACTAATGTTATGCTTAGATATAACCCAAAAGATTCTACTATAGTTGAAAATGGTTTACTATTTCCTCAATATATAGATCAAGTTGTTCAAGCGAATGCCGGTAATACCGTAAAAGCTTTAAAACAGCAGAATTTAATATAGTAAAAAACAAAATTAGATATATTTATTTAAAAGCCCATTTTTTATGTCATATTTACAAAATTCCTCAGTAATTGTTGATGCCATCCTAACTAAGAAAGGTAGAGAGCTTTTAGCTCGTAATGATGGATCATTTAGAATTACTCAATTCTCTTTAGCTGATGACGAGATAGATTACACTTTATATAATCCAAATCACCCTTCTGGATCTGCTTTTTATGGAGAAGCTATAGAAGCTATGCCTATACTTCAGGCTTATCCTAATGATACAGAAATAATGAAGTATAAGTTAATTACACTTCCTAGAGGAACAGCTAAAATACCAGTACTAGATCTTGGATATACCGCAATTGTTATTCGTCAAGGTGCTTCTCTTTCTATAACTCCACAGACTCTTAACTATTTAGGAGCCACATCTACTTTTGAACAATCAGGATATGTTGCTACAATTGGTGATGTTAGAACTATGAGTTCATTTAATGGAGTCGGTATTAATACTGCTGAAGCAACTAGTTTAAATTCTACTACAACTATTGGTACGAATGTAAGTAAAACAGTAATTGGAACAACTATTAACATAAGTGCAACTACTGTTAATACCTTATTTGGAGCTAATACTTCATTATATACAACACTGATTGTTGTTGGTCGTGATTCTGGTGCTAGAATTAGTATTCCTGTAACTATTACAAAAGTAAATCAATAATAAAATAAGATATGTCATTTACAAGATTAGACCCAACAGATTTTGTAGTATCATCTGATTCCGTTACGGCTCCGGCTTGGAGTAATGGTGCTACTATATTATCTTCATTTTATACAGCGTCAGCTGCAAATACCGGAAGTAATTACTTAGACGTATATAATGCACCAGTAATAGCAACCACTTCTTCTATACAATTTTCATTTGCTTATGGCCATGCTTTAGGATCAGGATCTGCCCCTCTTAATAATTTAGTTTTAGCAAATACTCCGACAAGAATTACTTTTGGTCAGTATAGAAATTTAATTTATGGAGATGCAGAAAGCGCTGTAAATTTTGGAGCTGGTAATACCTCTTCAATTGATTTAATTGCAATTCCTGTTGATAGAAATAAGTATAAAGAGAGTCTTTTCCCTGGAACATTTAATTTAAGGCTTAGCGGAAGTTCAAATGTTATAAATCTTACAGATAATTCTAATGATGTCACTATTGTTAATTATGTAGATGGTGGAAGAGTTTATGATATTATCTCAGGTTCTAATGGTAGTGCTGTAAATAGTCCACTATTATCAGGAGCTTCTGCTAAAGGATATACTGCCTCAGGTAGTTATGGTTTAATGCTCCCAGATCTTGGATTAATTGTTTTAAATCCAAAGGCTCTTAGCTTACCGGTAAATGCAGGTGGATTAGGATATACTTTAAGTACTGCAGCAACTGCTCAAGCAGCTAATGCAAACCAAGAACTTATTTTCCAAGCAATTAATAGAGGTGCTTACTTCCAATTAAATTCTCAAGAAACTATATCTTCTGATTATATTTTTGTAAGAATTAAAAACGGAGAATATAATTATACAACCAATCCTTCATTTATATCAGGATCTGGTACATTAATATACTCAAACTTTATTAATAGTCCTCAGACATTTCCAACATCTGTAGGTATGTATAATGATAATAATGAATTAGTAGCAGTAGCTAAATTATCTAAACCTTTGACAAAAGACTTTACTAAAGAGGCTTTAATTAGAGTAAAATTAGATTGGTAAAATTAAATGAGCAGATCGAAGAATACCATAAAAAAATCGGATATATCTTCGGCTCCTATAAAAGTAAAATATTCTGCTACCTATGCGAGTCAGTCTTTACTGGACTACGGAATAACTACTAATAGGGGTACGAATATAGTTTCACCTTCTCCTGGGTTACCCTTTATTAAGAGAAATAAGTATGCTGTAATAAGGCAGCTTTATTATCAAAATTATATAACTGGATCTATTATAGGATCCGCTTCTTATTGGGATCCTTCTATACAATCTACAGGAGCATCAGGTAGTTTAGATGACGATAATCGATATTTTCCGTCTGCAACAGGAAGTAATATAGGATTTTTTGCAATTCCATCAAGACAGTTTGGAGAACAAATGAGTAGAAGAACAGTTAATATTGCTTCTACTGATGGAACTAGTTATAATATTATAGATGATGGTAATGGTAATATAGTAGACACATTTAATAATAACGTTCATGTAGGAAATGTTTTATATGCACAAGGAATTATTACTTTTACAAATGAGGATTATGTATGTTTATTAGCAGATCCTAGTTTTGATTTTACGCTATCTACTTTAGTAGCAGCATCACCTAGTCCAACTCCAACAGTTTCATCAACTCCTGGCGCTAGTAAATCACCTACTCCATCAATAACACGAACACCAACAGTTACGCCGTCGGTTACTCCTAGTAGAGGAGCAAGTCCAAGTGCAACTCCTAGTAAGACGCCTAGTAAGACGCCTAGTATATCTATAACACCAACAAAAACAGTAACACCAAGTATAACACGAACACCAACAGTAACACCGTCGGTAACAGCAACACCTACACCAACTCCAAGTATACCTGCTATACAAGCTAAAATATTAGTTTATGGATTTAATAATGGATCTGGTGATGTCAAGGTTACAGGAGAAATAACTTCTGGATCTATAGCTGACGATTTAACTATAACAGGACAAATAATAAAATACACAGGTACAAGTTGTAATGGAACTAATTTAGGAGCCTGTATATTTAGAACTGATGTATTCTATAATTCATTAAGTACTGAATTATTTATACCTTTAGGATCTGCGTATCCACAATTTTATGATAGTAATCCTATATGCACTAATGGAACAGGTATTTCAACAGGTAATAGTTGGAAACCTTCTGTATTATCATTAAATGGAACTAATATAACATCTAGTCCACAAAATATTACAATAAATGGTAGATTATATGAAATAACAGGATATAATCAATGTAGCAATATACTATAATAAAAAAAGTATTTAAATTAAATGCAAGTATTAATAACATTAGGAAGTACATATGGAGATTCGGTAGGGCCGTTTAATTTGTATTACGGTACAAGTTATAGTGGTCCAGATGTATTAATCCAGGCAAATGTTTCAATTGATACTTTATTAGCAGGTTATACAGTAACTATAAATGATAATAGTGTTTATGTAAAATTAATAAATCAAGAATTTTGTTCAGGTAATAATCAAGTAATTAGATATATAGTTGCTCCGAGTCCTAGTCCTACACCTACTGTTACTATAACACCTACATCTACACCTAGTATAACAGTAACACCAAGTATAACACCAAGTATTACACCTAGTATAACAGTAACACCAAGTAAAACTCCTAGTATTACTATAACTCCTAGTATTACTCCAAGTATTACACCGAGTATAACAGTAACACCAAGTATAACAGTTAGTAGAACTCCTAGTAGAACTCCAAGTATTACTCCTAGTATAACACCAAGTATTACTCCAACTATAACAACTACGCCTAGTATTACACCAAGTAATACTCCTAGTATAACAACTACGCCTAGCGTAACTCCTAGTATTACTCCTAGTATAACACCAAGTATTACTCTTAGTGTTACTCCTAGTATTACCCCTAGTATAACAACTACGCCTAGTATTACTCCTAGTTTAACACCTAGTATATCTATAACACCTAGTATTACACCAAGTACTACCCCAAGTATTACTCCAAGTACTACCCCAAGTATTACTCCAAGTATTACACCTAGTGTGACAACTACGCCTAGTATTACTCCTAGTTTAACACCTAGTATATCTATAACACCTAGTATTACACCTAGTACAACGCCTAGTATTACTATTAGTGTAACACCAAGTATTACTCCAAGTATTACTCCTAGTGTAACACCTAGTATAACAGTGACTCCAAGTAGCACTCCTAGTAATACTCCTAGTATATCGATAACACCGAGTATTACTCCTAGTGTATCTATAACGCCTAGTAGAACTCCTAGCATAACTCCTAGTATTACACCAAGTATAACTCCTAGTATAACACCTAGTATAACAGTTAGTACTACTCCTAGTATTACAGTAACACCGAGTATAACAGTTAGTACTACTCCTAGTATAACACCAAGCGTGTCAATAACACCTAGTATAACTCCTAGCGTAACTCCTAGTAGGACTCCTAGTATTACACCAAGTATTACAGTTAGCATAACGCCTAGTATTACTCCTAGTGTGACACCGAGTATTACACCAAGTATTACACCAAGTATTACCCCTAGTATTACACCAAGTATTACAGTTAGCATAACGCCTAGTATTACTCCTAGTATTACACCGAGTATTACTCCTAGTATAACACCTAGCATAACACCTAGTATAACTACAACGCCTAGTAGAACTCCTAGCGTAACACCTAGCATAACACCGAGTATTACACCAAGTATTACTCCTAGTATAACACCTAGCATAACACCTAGTATAACTACAACGCCTAGTAGAACTCCTAGCGTAACACCTAGCATAACACCGAGTATTACACCGAGTATTACTCCTAGTATTACTATTACACCTAGTAGAACTCCTAGCATAACACCTAGTATAACAGTTAGTACAACACCTAGTATTACTATAACACCTTCACCAACACCAAATCCAGTATTAAGTTGTGGAGGCAGTTATATAGGTTCATATGTACCAGATAGTTCTACACAACAACAAGTAAATCTTAATTTAACTTCTACTCCAAATGGATCTTCAATATATATACAATTTGATGGAAGAGATCGGCCTGATAGATTTACATTATATGATAGTGTAAATCCGTCACCAATATTTACAACAGCGTGGTTAGGGTCACCATCTGCTGTACCCGGACCTTGGAATCCTCCTGATATAAATCCTGTAGATACAACATTTACATATGATAGCTCAAGAACTTATTATGTAATAATTGATATTGCACCAGATTCAGGAATAACTGATGCTTATTATATAAGAGTTATTTGTACTCCGCCTCCAAGTCCTTCTGTATCTATATCACCGTCTATAACTCCATCAATAACACCAATTCCTGGGGGAGTTTGCCCTAATAACTGTGGTGATATTATATCAGGTGGATGGGCTGGAGATAATTATCACAATGAATATTATTGTTTAGATGTATCTTCTGCTGGTAACGGCGCTTTAATAACTCTTTCTTATCAGGCTTATGAAAGACCCAATAGATTTACAGTTTATGCAAATGGTATAGCAACAGCAACAACTTCAGGGTGGGTAGGATCAGATTTTTGTTATGCATCACCTGATTGGGATTGTCCAACTCTTCCAAATCCGAATACATTTGGCTCTCCTACAGGAGATTTAAATTTTACTTATAATAGCTCAATAACATATTCTATAGGAGTAGAAACAGGAACATATAATCCAGCAGATCCAAAAGCGGATACATATACTATAAACATAGCATGTCTCCCAGTAGCATCTCCAACTCCTAGTATAACAGTAACTCCTAGTAGAACAGCAACACCTAGTATAACACCTAGTAGAACAGCAACACCTAGTATAACACCAAGTATTACTCCATCTCCTACTGGAACAGCTGTGGCTTATTTAATTAATAATACCGGATATGGTACATCTACTTTGGCCTGTAGTAATGCAGGAGCGTCTCTTCCAGTATGGATGAATGCATCATATCCAGTTCCAGCAGTTGGAGGAATTATTTATACTACTGACACTTTAAATCCGGCTAACAAATATTTAGGAACTAATTGGCATTATATTACTAGAAGCGGTGTTACATATGCGGTTGAGTTAGATGGAGCAGGAAATATAATTACAGTTCAAGATTGTACAGCTTTACCTAGTCCTAGTGCAACACCTAGTTTAACTGTATCGCCTAGTAGAACTCCTAGTATAACACCTAGTAGAACAACAACTCCTAGTAGAACTCCTAGTATAACACCTAGTAGAACTCCTAGTATAACAATAACTCCTAGTAGAACTCCTAGTGTAACTCCTAGTTTAACTACGACTCCTAGTAAAACAGCAACTCCTAGTAAATCAGTAACCCCTAGTGTAACTCCTACTCCTAGTAGACCTATATATACTTACGCATTATATTATAATGCCTCAAGTGGAGCTAGTGCATGTACTGCAACTGAAACTCTAGCAAACTATTACTCTTTCAATTCAACATTCCAAGCAGGTATGATTTTGTATACAAATACTAACATGAATACTGCTGTAGCAAATGGATTCTATTCTAATGTGCCTCTTGGTGGAAGTAGTTATGGTACTATAACAGGTGGTAGTGGTGTAGTTCAAAGTATTACCGCATGTCCTCCACCATCACCAACGCCAACTAGAACTCCTAGTGTAACTCCATCTCCATCAGGTCCATTTACTGTTAATTTATATGGTAAAACTAGTGATAATGCAACTTTTGTTCAATTTGAATATTCAACAGATGGTGGATTTAATTATACTCCTGTAGGAGCCGCATTTGCTGTTTCTACTTGCGGATTTAGAGCTTCATTCTCATTAAATGCGGGTACATCAGCATTAGTTCAATTAGTGAATAATGCAGATAGAAGTCCTTATAATTGTGGTATATCTTCAGACAGTACTTGTCCTACAGCAGGAGGTACGTGTACAGCTGGTGTAAATGCTGCAACACCTACTAGAGGATTTACAGCAAATATAGCCGCAGGTCCATGTTAAAATAAATTTTTTTATATCAAATAAATTTTGTATATTTACGTTATGTCAAGAATTTTTGTTTCGATAGCAGCTTATAGAGATCCAGAATTACTTCCTACTATAAAAGATTTATTAACTAATTGTGTTAATCCAGAAAATCTTACTATTTGTATTGGTTGGCAACATTCAGAAGAAGATACTTGGGATAATCTAGATGAATATAAAAATGATTCTAGATTTATTATTTTAGATATTCCATATAAAGAAGCTAAAGGTGTTTGTTGGATGCGTGCAGAAATTCAAAAACATTATACAGATCAGGAATATTATTTACAATTAGATTCACATCATAGATTTTTACAAGACTGGGATATAACTTTAAAAGATTATATACACTATTTACAATGTAAAGGATATAAAAAACCTTTATTATCTGCTTATGTACCTGGATATTTTCCTAATAATGATCCGAATGCAAGAGTTCATGAAGTGTGGGGTTTAAATATAGATAGATTCATGCCTGCGGGAGCTATATTTTTAGCTCCTCACCATATTCCAAATTGGCAAGATCATAAAGAACCTTTTCCTGCAAGATTTATATCTGCTCATTTTATTTTTACATTAGGATCTTTTCCTATAGAAGTTCCCTATGATCCAGAACTATATTTTCATGGAGAAGAAAGTTCTTTAGCAGCTAGAGCTTTTACTTTTGGTTATAGTTTATTTTCTCCTCACAAACCTGTTATATGGCATGAGTATACTAGAGAAGGAAAGAAAAAACATTGGGATGATTCTAATGATTGGAAAGAGAGAGACGATGCGTCTTATGCAAGATATAGAAAGTTAATGGGAATGGATCCAGGATGTTCTTCTTGCACTAGAAGAGCTTTAGCCCCAAATTATTTTGGGCCTTTTGAAACTTTAGATGCTTATGAAAGATACGCAGGATTAAAATTTTCTACAAGACAAATTCATAAAGAAACTATTAATAATGATTTTCCTCCAATTAAAGGAGACTATGAATTAGGATTAACAGATAAGATAAAACATTGTATAGATATTTATAAAGGGTCACTTATAGAGACAGATTATAATTCATTTGCCGTTGCTTTTATAGATGAAAATGGAAATGATCTATATAGAAAAGACTGCGATGAAAATGAAATACAATCACTAATTAATCAAGATAGCAATGATCAATTTATTCATATTTGGAGAGAATATGAAGATAATCGAAAAGCTCACTCTTGGAGAGTTTGGCCTCATTCTAAGTCAAAAGGTTGGATGGAAAGAATAGAACAAGTTATAGAATATGAATAATAAAAAAACAATACTGGTACATCTACCAGCTTACAGAGATCCGGAATTAATTCCTACTATTAAAGATGCTTTACTAAACGCAAAATATCCAAAAAGAATACACTTTGGTATTTGCAGACAGTATCACCCAGAAGATGGTTTTGATGATTTATCAGAATTTAAAAATGATAAGCGTTTTAAAATCTATGAGTGTTTATATAATGAAGCTCAAGGACTTCCTTGGGCTAGATCTATTATAAATGAGAAATTATTAACAGATGAAGACTATATTTGTCAATTAGATTCTCATCATAGATTTGCTAAAGATTGGGATGAGACTTTAATAGATATGCATAGTGGTTTAGAGGCGCGTGGTTACAAACCCATCTTAGCAGCCTATTTACCATTATATACACCTTTTAATGATCCTGGTGGCCGTACAATCGAGCCGTGGCAACAACAATTTGTTTGTTTTTATCCTCATGGTACAATATTCATAAGACCAGGTTTACTTACAGGATGGCAGGATATGACAGAACCTCCTATGAGTAGATTTTTATCAGGACACTTTTGTTTTGCGAGATCAGAGTGGGCAAAAGAAATAAGACATGATCCAGATATATATTTTTCAGGTGAAGAATTAAACTTGACAGTAAGATCATATACTCATGGGTATGATTTATTTCATCCACATAGATTAGTTGTTTGGCATTCTACTATGCGTGAAGAGAGATCCGGTATGTTAAAATGGGATGATGATGCCAAATTAGGAGTTGATTGGTGGAATAAACAAGAGTATGCAAGAAAAAAAATCCGTGTCTTATTAAGAACTGAAGAAGATCCTAATATAGATTTAACAGGATATGATTTAGGAACCGTTAGATCTTTAAGAGATTATGAAAAATATGCCGGATTCCATTTCAAAAATATGTCTGTTCAACAGTATTCTTTAGATAATAATTACCCACCTAATCCACATATTACGGATCCTGATTTATGGGAATTATCTTTTATGAGATCTTTTTATCATTTAGTAAAATTATATAAAAATGATTTTCCGCATGATGATTATGAGTTTATTTTAATGGCATTTGATGATGAACAAGGAATATCTATTCACAGTAGATATCTAGATAAAAATTATATAAATTCAGTTTTAAATAATGAATCAGGATACTTTGATTTTGAAGAAACTTTTTTAATAACAAAAAAACCAACTAAACTAGTTCTTTGGGCATATAGTAATGAAAGAGGTTGGTGCGAACGCAAAGAAGAAATAATCTAAATATAAATTATAGTGTATAAATTTATAAAACAAATATTTGGATCTGTACATTTTAAAACCAGATTTCTTCCTTTTATAGAAAATAATAAAGAAACACTTAATAATTATATTTGTCTTGTAGATAATTATCAGCTATATGAACCTTATAAAGATTTAATAACTATTATAGATATTGAAAAAGCAAGAAAAGATCATCCATGGAGTAATAATGAAATTGAAATTCATTATGATGAACCTAATCCAGAATTATATGCTAAAAATTTCAGAAACTTTTATGAAGAAAAAAATAGCCTACTTCCTATATGTGTAATGAGATTTATTTTACCTTATATGTATGATAATAATATTTTAAAATTTACATATATAGGGAATAATGTATTTATGACTAACCAACAAAAAATCATAGATAATTATTTTAATTCAATACCAGAAGGAATATTTCATATCCCCCATTTAGGATCTACTAATGAAACATATCCCTCTATTATTTATGGTCATTTTGAAGATCTTTTAGAAAAAAAATTTCCCAATTTAATAATTCCAAAAGATTATTGGTATTGTGAAATATGGGCTTCTGGTTTTAGTTTTAAAAATAAAGAACATTTGCAATTATTTTATGAAATTTTTGATTATATAGTATATGAATATAATACAACGACTAACTCCTCTGCTAAAAGTCATTTTTTTCAGAATGGCCATGGGTATACTAGATTAGATGATATAATAGGATATATAATAAGAATTTTTGAAATTAATTTTAATTACGAAGTTAAAAACATTATTGAATATTTTAAAAATGAAACATTAGGTTTTCATGTTACAACTCCTCATGATGCAATGTATTATGCTTCTGGGTTATTAAATTGGAATCTTTTACCTTATGATGAAACTACATTTACTACTGAAGAATATGTTAGAAAAAATAAAGAATCATTAATAAATTATTTTAATAATCATTTAACCCACTGTAATTATATAATAACAGAAAATAATCAAGTATTAATAACACACAAAAATATATAAATGAATAAAATATTAATTGTTCAATGGGCATTTGGACCTACACATAAAGCTAGACTATTAAAAAATTTACAATCTTGTAATTCTTATGATTATTTTGATGTTTTTGTATTAACAGATAGTGTAGAATATTTTTCTTCTATTAATAAACCTAATGTAATAATTCAGGATTTAGATTCAATGAGAAAAGATTATCCTTGGTCAATTGAGTTTGAAAAAGTTCCACCAAAAACAGATGACGAAGCAGAATACGCAAAATATTTTATTGAAAATAATGTAAAAATTCCTACGTTACTTCAAAGATTTCCTTGGAGTTTGGAAACTGCATCTAATTATGATGGATTTATTTGGATGGATTGTGATGTTCTTCCTAATGTAGATAATACTACATACCCTTTATTAGAAGAATATTTTTGTACTCCTTTTGTAGATCACCCCGTTTTCCCTACAGGAGAACAATTGCAAGATAAAATAATAGTAATGCCAGGAGGCGCTAGTTATGATGAACTTCATCATTATTATTTAAAAGATTTTGCTGTATCAATTAATGAAAAATATAAAATTACAGATAAAGAAATATTACATAATTTTATTATTACAGATGGTAATTTTAGAACTTTTAAATTTCCAAAAAAAGAAATGATAAAACCATTTTTTGAATTAATGAATAATATTATTTATGATGTATTAGTTGGTGATAAAGAAAAATATTTTGTTTTAGGAACTCACTCAATGTGGGGTTTGCATTCAGAATATATATTATCTATAATGCTTAATTTATTAGATGGTAGAGCGTTTCCTATGACAATGCAATCAGGAATACGTAATGGATTTTTTCATATTAATTGTTATCCTGAAGACCGTTTTTGGAATTGGGGAATGCACATGGAATCTTCTACAATAGGAAAAAAAGATTTTGTTGAAAAAAATTATATTGAATTAAAAAAATTTTACGAAAATAGAGGACAAGAATTTCCGTATTAAAAAATAAAAAAATGTTAAAATACTTTAAACCACAAAATATAAATTATAAAAAAATTCGTTTAGGAAGTCAAAGAGACGGAGGATATGTAGCACCAGAAATTATATTAGAAAAGTGCTCCTGTTTATTTACCTACGGTTATGGAGGTGATAAAACTTATGAAGACGATTTTATTGCTAAATATAATAAACCAAATTATATATTTGATCACACTGTTCAACAAGATAGTTGGGATATAGGAATTCAACACTTTATACCAGAAGGATTAGGAATAAATCAAGAAGAAAACAACGTTAAAAATGTTAGAGATCACTATAATGAATTTAATATAGTTGGTGATATCCTTTTAAAAATTGACACGGAGGGTGCAGAATTTGATTATTTTTTAAATGTAGACATTGATGATCTTGCTTCTTTTACTTGTGGTCTTATAGTTGAAGTTCATTGGCTTGAACAAGAAGCTAATCAAATTAAGTTTATTGAGATGATGGAAAAAATAAATAAACATTTTATATTAGTCCACGTTCATGGAAATAATTGGGGAGAAGAATTTGATTACGAAGGATTTAAAGTTCCAAGAGTTCCTGAATTTACATTTGTAAATAAAAAATATATAACAGAAAGTACACCAGATAATCAAGATTATCCTATACCAGAAATTGATTTTCCTAATAATCCAAATGTTAAGGAGTGTGATTTAAGTTTTTTAAAACAATTTTAATATGATATATATTTCTCTTACAACAGTTCCTGTTAGAATGCAATTATGGGAATCTTCTAAACAAAATTTAGAATCTTTAGTAAATCAAAAAACTGATAAAGAATATAAAGTAGTTCTTAATATTCCGTATTATTATAAAAATAATAACAACGAAGAATATAAAATTTCTGATGAACTATTAAAATTTGCTGAAGAAAATCCTAGACTAATTATAAATAGAGTTGAGGAAGACTTTGGTCCTATAATTAAAATAGTAGGTTGTTTTAATATAGCTAATCAACCTAATGATATTATTATAGCTTGTGATGATGATCATGTTTATCATGAGGATATGATAGAATATCATTTGAAAAAAAGAGCTCAACATCCTAAAGCAGCAATTGCTTTTAGAGGAGATGTTCCAATTGAAAAAAGAGAGTGGCAAGAGGGAGATATTGTAAAATATACAATAAGACCTACGCATTTATTTTTTCCTGTAAAAAACGATTTACAATTACTTATCCCAGGTCATTGGCATTCAGTAGGATATTTAAGAAGTTTTTTTAAAGAAGATTTTGCAACTAAAGAATTTATATCTCTATCCGATAATGATGATACATTAGTTGGA
>Ga0114976_10000779_pt1 | contig 20159 bp, 34 predicted proteins | sample S_130805_EF_Meta_FD_87319 | JGI IMG/M metagenome (GOLD analysis project Ga0114976, IMG submission 87319) | Freshwater microbial communities from Lake Simoncouche, Canada to study carbon cycling - S_130805_EF_MetaG | ecosystem: Environmental > Aquatic > Freshwater > Lake | place: Lake...
TCTCCTATTTCAGAAGGATCTCTATATTTGCCTGTAACATCAAACCCCACATATTTTTCTATGTATGATTCAATCGCAGAAGCATGTGCTTGGCGCACATCTTCAGATGAGTTCGGAATCCCACCAAGCTCACGCTCAGTTGCAGACAACTTTGCAAATGCCTTGTCAGGCCTGTTCAGCGAGTATCCTCGGTATCCCCTGTTCTTCAAATGGTATAAGAGTCTAGGCTTATTGTTTTCAGCGAGGACAGGCATACCGTAAAAGACCAATGCCATAAGCACATCTTCAAAGAATATCTCAGCCGTCTGAGGACGAGCAACATATTCTAAGAAGAAAGAATTGACAGGCCCTTCATCCATGTGGAACTTAGTCATACCGTGTAATGCGCCATTTGAACCACGTCCGTCTGTGACAGCAGAGATGTCGTAAGAGTCGCAACCAAATGAACCCATGTGTTCGTTGGCAGGGTATCTAACTCCATTCCTCATTTCAACATTGTTCTGCAAATGCTTTGGTGGCATCCATGACACTACAAATCTACCTCGATTATCAGGAGTGAAGATAACCTCAGTGTCCTGCTTGCCATCTCGCCAACTGAAACTGCCACGAGTCACGAGGTGTTCCATCACCCGTGATTCGTTGTAGTCAATCTGCTGATAAATCTTAGTCAAGCTAAACAGCGCTGACTTACTCTCATCCCTAAACGCATGAGACTCGGTGCGTGGGAACTGACGATAGTATTCGTTCAAAGCATCAGAGTCGTTCTTTAATGAGTCAACCTCAGCCTCCCAATAGTCAATAGCCCCATTGTAAATCATTTCGCCATCAACGCCCATAACAGGCTTCTCAGGCTTGTACAATACAGGCATGCCATATCTATCAATGAACCCCTCCATGTTCTGCTCCATAGGAATGAAGAGGGAATACAAACCACTCTTAGTCTGACCGTTTGAGTTGCGATGCAATACGTCAGAGTCATAGTATAAATCCTTGAAGTTACTACCACCCTTGGCCAATGCATTACAGGTAGAACCCATCATACATTTTCCGACAATCTTACTCCCCAATCGCAAACAAGTTTTTGTTACTTTCCAATTGCTGCCGATATTGTTTGGCTTAATCCACTTACCACTCTCGTCGTGAATAAGAAGCTTGAGCTTTTCACCATCATAAGAGTTGTCGTCCGTATTCTTCCAATCAATTGTAGTATCTAAGCCATCAACTACCGTATCGTCAATGTCGAACATATTCTTTTTGGTAATCTTCGACGCAGGAACGCGATAGGCAAGCTCTGTCTTTGGCTTGTCCATGCCATCCATTATAGGCTTGAAGAAGAACGGCAATCGACTATTGATAGGCACAACCTTATCAGTGAACATCTTCTTGGCATCATTACCCGTCTTAGACAAGATGCCAATCCTTGAGTCACGAGATATAGTCCCTACGTTAACGCACTCAGAAGACGACATGAACGAGAACCCCGAGCGTCGAATCTTAAGATACACCATACCAAAGCATCTTGAGTCCGCCTTGCACGCCTCCCAAAAAATCCACAACACCCTATTCGCTTCACGATAGTCAGGGTATCCAATGTCAATACTCGCCCACTGCAAGTACATGTAGTGAGAGCCTGTGATGTATGTAGGCTTACCATTGTTCATAAACCAATAGCCGTAATCACGATAGTCAAACTCTCGCTCAATGTAATGCACCCATCTACTCTTGAACTCAGCAGGCAAGTCGTTCCATTGAAAGATAGACTGAATCTTAGACAGCTCTTTGGGCATATTAATACGCTCCCAATACTGCTCCTTCGTAATACCACTGCGCCTGTATATCTCAGTGTCAGCCTTAGGCAAAGCGATTACCAAGCCCCTGATATTTACTATCTCTCCAATCTTTCCTGTCTTAGATATAACAACTACATCATAGTCAGGGTGATATCCATAACGCCATAAACCTTTCTTGTTCCTAGATTCAATTACATCTTTAGGAATGTAATCACTTAGAACCTCCCATAGAACGTCTTTCCGCAAACCCTTGCCTTGAGTCTTCATAGCTTATCCCTTTCTTTTCTAGTTCAATAGCCTCTTCCTCCGACTGAAGCCTGTTTAAAATCTCGAACGCATCGAAGATAGCTAACTTCTTTGTAGCCGCAGCGTTCTTTAACTTGTCAGCCGACAAGTCATTCTCATCATTGCCGATAATTTTATCGCGAGCAACCTCAATCAGTTCCTCAACAGCAGCATACCCCGCCTCGATAATCTTCGACTTAATCTTACTCTTATCTTTCATTCAATTAAATTTATGCAAATATAAAAAATCCCGCAGCGTTTCACAACGGGCGGGACTTAACCTAAACAAACAAAAACAAATATAGAAAACGATACAAATATAGGTATCAAATTAGCTTCCGCAACCGAAACATTCAAAGTTTGTATCCACAGGTTTGGACGGACTATCAACATTCATAAGCAAATTCTTAATCTCTCCAATATCGGACATCAAATCAAACTGATAATCATCCATCTCTCCTGTAAGTTGAGACTCTAAATTACTTAACTTCCAACGAAGAGCATCTATGTCTTCGCGATTCTGTGGCTTTGCAAATTTTTTCATAATATAATGGTAACTTCCTTATCAATAACCCGATACATCTTAACTCCATCGACAAAAAATTCGTAGTCTGAATATGGAGTGAACGCAACTAAATCACCAACTCTAACTCCATTCTGAATCAGATAGTCATTTGGGTATTCAATCACACCTGCCAACTCCTGCTCAGCGCAAGGGTTATGCATAAATGTTTCTAGCGGGGGGATTGGCTTTACAAAGCAATACTTACCGTGAGGTATCCAATTCCCATCGCTCTTGTACATAAAGAACTGCTCATCATCAACAAAGAATAAGTTGTCAAATATGAAACTTCTTCCACTTCTTCTACGACCCTTCATGTCATTGTAGAACTTAAAGACATTGTGGTGAACCAATAGGGTATCGCCTTCTTTTATTGGGCCGTCATATCCTAATGGCGTAGAAAGAACAATGCCCTCTCGATTGGAGCGTTTATGGTCTTCCTCAGAAGAGCTAACGATAACGTCAGTCCCGCCAATGTTCTTCTCATTAGCGTAACGCTTGCCATCCTTAGGCTCGATAATAAAGTAGTATGGTGATTTCATTAAAAGTTTATGTTATACTCAACAACAATCGGCATTGTCTGTGTAAATTCCTTCCACAAAAATACTTCATTATTGCCATTCATAACATACACTTCAAAAGATTTTTTCTCTACATTGAGCTTTATTAAATGCAGCTCATGAGAACCATCCAATACCTTCTGCCCTGCAAGGTAATGCATTGCACCCCCCTTGTAGTCAGGGCCGATAGATATCTTCCTGATATTCATTACGGTAATACTACTGAAATGCCACCAAAGGAAGTATTGTAATACATATCTCCAACGGTTAATCCGCCTGCAGATGCAGCGCCCTCGCTAGGAAACTGAGGAATGTTGATTACATTAATCAACTCAGTACCAATTTTTGTTCGGCCATTGAACTCTAACTCATCCTGCACTACAACAGCGCTTGTAAAAGTAAAGGCGCTATTACCACCACCGATATTCATGTCGCCAATAAAGCGAAGCCCTCCTGCTGTTGACACCAATCCTGTGAAAGACCCCGTAGTTCCTGATACAGCACCTGAAGAAGATAGACTAGCAACGCTACATGCCCCATTAACCTGAGCAGTCTGAGTAACCATAGTACCATCATTAAGAATGCTATCAGATTGCATCTGACCACTAACGACAATATCGCCTGATGTAAAATTACCTGCAGCAGTAACTTCCTCTAATGTTGGCGCAGGAACTTCATCAGCAATATAGCTAGCTAATTCAGACACAATAAAGTTCTTTGTCGCATCATTATTAGAGACATCAGTACCAAGTAATCTGTCACTGCCTGAAATTGTCCCGCTAGCAGGGTATGTACTAATCTTTCCCATTATGTAAGTGTCAATAGATATAACGTGTTATTAACTAATCCCAACATCTCTTGCATAATGTTCTGCAAATCATCAGGGTAATTAGGCATCTCTGCTTCTAATGTATGCTGCATCATCTTCATGTGCGCAAATGCCTCCTCAACTTTAGACTCAGGGATAACAATCTGTAATCTCTTGTTTCTTCCAAAGTATTTCTCAATGAATGAATCAGTCAAGTCCAAGATAGTATCGTAATAAATACCCAATGCCTTGTGTTCAGCAAAAGATGTAGTATTCAAATGCGCTAAGTGCATTGTATCACGGGACTGAAACAAAAGTCCCATGAATTTTTGTGGAGTCATTGCCATTATTTATTTTCTTCGTAGGTGATTTCACCTGTTTTTAAATTAATGATAGCATTTGCTCCGTACTTCTCAATGAGGTTCTTCTCTTGAGCGTCAAACTCACGCTTCATTGCAGAAATATCGTTAAGCAAAATGCTCTTTTGAATCTCTAAGTCCCCTAATCCCATCTTTGCCTTAGCAAATTCGGTGTTCAACTCGGTCAATAGAGATAATTCTTGTTCAGTTAAGTGTGTCATGAGATTTTATTTTTACAAAGGTATCAAATTTTTCTGAGAACCAAAACAACAATGGCTAAAAGTACAAATCCCCCCACAACAGAGAAGATTAGCCACTTCTTCCACGCCTCATCGTCCTTATTCTGCTTCACTTCACCCTTCGTCACCACCTCTTGCACCTGTCTGATGGTCTGTTCACGCAATCTTACCGTGTCATACACGGTCTTTGTCACGATTTTCACCGAATCACGTAGGTATCGGTACTCATGTTTGATTAATTGCTTGGACAAACGCACCTGTTGACGCGTACTCAATCCATCTACAGGCAGATTAACATGACTTGACTGCATATACACAGTACCTGTGCTGTCATCAATGGGCTCATGTAGGTGAATCTTTTTGCAGCACCCCGTTAATACCAACAATAGTAGTAGATTTTTCATTTTGTCTCGCTTGCTCCGCGCTTTAACTTGTCCTTGAAGCTATCATATAGGCTATATCCGAAGATTAACTTGAAGCTTTCGTCAATACTCTTCAGCTCAACCATCGCAATCACACCAACAATAATCTTGGCATAGGGTGCATTGCCATCCATCACGTACTTCTCAATCATAAAGACCGTAAGCACCGCTATATTGTACAGTAATATCTTTGAAATGGTGTGACCCATCTTGCGAGACGAAATCTCTTGATTGGTTTTGTACGCTCGGTACAATCCAAACACAAAATCGCACGCAATCAAGATGCATACCGTAGCAAACAACGGAACGATTGGCGACAATACAGCTCCAACACCAATGAGAATATTAATCAACCACTGCTTCATACTGAATCTCTTTATAAGGCCCATTACCATCTGATTCCCAAAGACGATACCCTTCTTTTAAAATAGAAATCGCCTCTTCGTATGTCAAGCCATACGTCATATTCATTTCTAAATCACTAACAGCGTATATCATGGCTTAATAATTTCAACGTGAGCACACTCTAATGTAAAAACGCCTGCAACACCTGCAGTAGCATTAAAAGAAAATACCATATTGGTTGTAGTGATGTTTGGAATTGTAATAGATGACACAGCTGTAGTCCCCAAACCATAAGGGATAGCAGGAGTTGCAGCAAATCTCATTGTGGTAGCTGCTGTTACAACATATACCCCTTCAAACTGAGCCAATGCAACCGAAGCGCCAAGCGAAGTAGGGAATGCAATAAGAGTTCCTCCAACTCCTGCAGTACTAGCAACCCTAATCCTAGGAGTCTTTGTGGAAAGAGTACTCAATGTGTAATATGCATTTACCTTGATGATATCACCAACAGATAAAGATCCCGATGGAATTGTTAAGGATGCCAATACTACCTCTCCTGTCACTGCTCCATTTGTATTCGTCGAAGTAGTCCTCGCCGATGGGATAACTCTTCGTGGCATTACAGTCTTACTGAAAGTCCCTGTAGTAAATTTACTTGCATCCAATGAAGGGACATCTGTTGATGTTATATTTCTGAATGAGATAGTACCATCCAATAACTTGGTAACGCTATCAGTAGAAATGGCATTCTGCTTAGAGTTTATCTGAGTTTGAAGATTAGATGATAACCCACTCAATGTCTGAAGTTCAGTATTTGACAGAACAGTAGAGTTGCTATTAACTCTTAAGTTCACATCTAATCGCAATGACTGAGTCATACGCACGTCACCACTCGATCTACTTAGATAAAGAGCAGAAGTCTGAAGAACACCCGAGTCATTGTAGAAGTTAAATGACAAGTCCTGAGCAATATCATTAACAGCAATCTCCCATCGAGTTGAGTTATTAGACCTGAAAGAAATTGCCTTTAAATCATCATCCAATCGAGAGTTTAAAACCCAATAGGAAGTATTGCTTGAATTACTATACAATGTCACACCTGACATTGATGCCACTGAAGATTCTCCTAGCATCAAAGTAGATGTAAATAATTTACTACCCGAAACCTCTTGCTCTGATGTTAAGTCGACAAGGTCAGCAGTACCTAAGCTGTTTGCCAAAGAAGTAGTATCACTTCTAAAGTTTACTGTACTCCTGTACCCAACCAATTGGGCTGTGCCATTAGGAGCTTCAAATGTAAAATCAGAAAACTTTATATTCGGCATATTATTAGCTAATTAAAATTACGTATGCAGTTTCACAAGTACAAGTATCTCCTGCTGTAGCTTTCTGACCTGTCACTACAAATACAATAGGCTGAGTCAAGTCAACAGTTAAGTTGATACCTGCAACGGTTGATGTACCATAACCCCCCGCGTTACTCGTTGCCCCAAATCTCAACGTAGTTGAGTTTACGACAGTAGCAATGAACTCAGTCTGTAAGGCGGCATTCGCAGCCAAGATAGATGTACCTGCAGTAGGAAGCGAAGTGCCACCTATGTTCGGGTACTTCAAACGAACAGTCTTTGTACTACCTGATAAGTTGAACGAGAACAAGTAGCCAACCTTTAAGATGTCACCTACCGACAATGTATTCGCAGGAATCGTAAGAGTCTGCAATACCTCCTCACTCGTAGTTGCAGTATTACTAACTGCGCCTGCAGCCATAGATACAGCTCTTGTAATCTTAGGAAGCAATGATGAAGTGATTGTTCCTGTAGTAATCTTAGAAGCATCTAACGATGGAATATCACCTGCTACTAATGTCGCCCAACTCTTGTTACCTTTCCAAAACTGAGACGATGTCCCTGTAGCGATAGTCGGCTCTTTTGTACCCAATTGAGTTTGAATGTTAGATGATATGCCATCTAAATATTGAAGCTGAGCATTTGTAATTGTCATTGCCCCTGCATTCAAAATCAAGTCGCCATCCAATCTCAAGTCCTGATGAATACGAACGTGTCCTGTGTTACGGTTGATAGTAATCGCGTTCTCAATCTGAGTTCCCGCATCGTCAAATCTTATGAAGTTAAGGTTCTGACCCGTATTGCCACCCGACTCAGTTCCATCAACGTGAAACTCCCATCTGCGCAAGTCGCCCGCACGGAAAGAAAGAATCTTGGAAACGGTAGATGTGCCTGAGTTGAATACCCATCTTGACAAGCTATCAGACGTACTGTATAAATTAATGTCGGAAGTGACAGTAGTAGAAGGCGACGACCCAACCAACAAAGAAGAAGAGAACCTCTTACTCCCTGAAATAGTTTGAGTTGTAGCCAATGTAACATAGCTACTAAGTCCTAATGCAGCAGATAGCTGAGCTAAACTAAAACGCATATTTGCGTTGGTATTGCTATTGTACCCAACAAAAAATGAATTTGCATCAGGGGCCGTGTCAGATGTGAACTGAGAAAACTTTACATTTGCCATTATGATTCTGCGATTATTTGGTCATTCAATTCAGTAACAATAAAGTCAACACCACCCTGAGTAACCAATGGATTGTCAAGAACAGGAGCAACAGTCCCTGTCGGCGTTGGGCCACCCGTAGGATACCCCTTAATTGTTATACCAATTGCTAGGTTTAACATATTACCAAATGGCTATAATGTTCGTAGCTGTCGTTCCTGATGAAAATACCCTCTGAACTTGAATAGGCACGTAAGACCCCGCCAAAACACCATTTAAAGTAACGTCATTCCCACTTGCTGTAAGAACACGCAAGTTGCCCGCACCACCAATGTACAATACACATGGAGCATCGTTTGGAGCATATACAGCATATCCCTTAGATATGGCAGTAAAGATGTTCGCGCTCAATGTCAAAGACGTGTCACTTGCAATTGCAGTAACCAAAGCAGCTGACCCATCAGTTGTATTATAAACAATAGAGCCTAACTGAATTTGAAGAGCGTTGAAGTTCTTGGTGCTATCAACTAATCTATTTGCTGTAACAGAATCATTTGTACCCGACACTGCTAATGTAGTTGATGTAGGGATATTGATGGTATCAGATGTCACTACTCGAAGCGCACTGTATCCTTGTAATTTTTGATACGCCATTTTTTATTTATTATATGGGAAAACTCTATTCAATGTATCACGGCGGCCTTCGCATCCACAGTCAGAATATCCCGCAGCTCGAGCCATTGCATTAGCAACTTTATCAATGCCCATGGATTTTGCAGCCTTATGGACGGTATCACCCAATCCTCGGCTTTTATTAACTGTAACAACTACCTTCGCCATAACATCACAAAGATAGTAAATTATTTTGTTTGGTACTCAACGCCCAACCCTTAGCTGTCTTGCGATTGCCTGTAATTAAATCACTAATCCTTGACATTGTGAGACCTGCGTAAACCTTAGCAGCAACGATGTCAATAAAATGAATAACGACACCATCAGGATTGACAAGCGAAATAGGAATCTCCTTCCCCTTTATCACATAATGCTTACCCACAACCCTACTGAAATGACGCATGTCAACCAATCCCAAAAAGGCATTGCATGCAGTGTAAGAATCAAAGTCAAGAACCTGACCGTTCAGTACATTAACGATACTTATGGGCCTACTTAGTCGCTCGGTCTTGCCGTCATAGCCGCCAAGCTTTAGGTTCAAACACATCGGGTCAGCTATCAGCTCGCGCGTAACTACCTGAGCCTCATGAAGATACGCCTCAGTCGCAGTATCATACTCAGCAATTGTCTCCCTCTTGAAATTATAGTAGCCATACTTAATGACGCTGTCAATGAACGCTGACTTAACGCCGCTCTTTTTTAAACATGCTGCAGTGCTTTGGCTCTTCACGCCGCACCCAATATAGCCGTCGTTCTTTTTCCTCTCAAGATGAACGCCATAGTAGAACTTGTCGGTTACTAGGCAAGTCGTCTTGTAGAAGAGGTACTTCACTTACGGCCTTTAGTCTTCGTAATCTTTGTACTGTTAGGAGACCACAAGTCCTTACACGCCCAATGGCGAGCAGTGAGAATGTCGTTCGCCGTGTCACAGCTGTGACGAGACCTGAAGTTCTTGCGAGCAGCAGCAGAGTAGTTCGACTTGTACGCACTCGCCCCGTAATGGATAAGCTTTTCTTTGCCACCACTGCAGGCCTTAACCATGCGCTTTTTCCCCTGCCTGTCTGACGGGACAGGGGAATTGCACTTCATCTTTGACTTGTCAGCCATTAGCAGGACTTGTAACCTTTTTTAGTTACAGGCTTGCTTACCATAGCTTTCTTTGTCGATGGCTTCATCATCCCTGACTTGCCACCCTTGGTCATCATTTTACTCATCGTTTAATAAAGGGTTTAGTTACTTTTGCTTCTTTTGTATTGCTCACGAACTGACGACCACTGCCACCCTTCTCCTTCTTCACCCGCGCCGTCGCCGCTCGTTCGCTCTGACTTAATGCCTTAGCCTTCTTCAAGGGCAGACACCTGTCAGGATTTTTCTTATTAGGGCTCGTGCCACACGCTCCCTTAATCTTTCCGTCAGTGCCAATGCGCACCCACTTCTCATCTACCCACTTCTGCAACTGACCCATCACTTCTTCTTTTTAGTTTTACCCTTGGCATAGTTCGGGTCTTTGCAATACTTCGACGCAGCTAAATTAGCATACGCAGATGGGTAACGGTCAAACGTCCGCTTCGCCCAATCAATCCCCGCCTTGCAAATCTTATTACTCTTAGCCATTAGATACCAATCTCGAAGTGCATAAAATCAAAATCACGCTCACGCCCCAAAGATACAAAACCATGTTTATAAAAAATATCAATCATAGCCTTGTACTCAGCCTTGGCAAACTGCGCCGTCTTGCTGCTCTGCTTCAAACCATTCCTTGCAGGGTCTAGGTCAATAGCAATACCCCAACTGTGACGTGAGTAGTCATCACCACCACGCATCTTACGGAAACTAAAGCATCCGCCAAACAAGTCAATGCCCAAGCGCTTCAACTCAGCCAAGCCATAGTGGTCAAGCAAGTCGTCAAATACGCTTAAGAAGTTACGAGCAATCATACGATGGCATCGCATCTTCGTCACTACCTCGTCAGTGTCCCACGCCAAACGCATAGGATACGGCAACGCAATAGTCACCAAGTAGTCACTGCCGTCATCGTCAGGCTTGCCGTACTTGGCGATAATCTGTTTGGTTGTAAGCATGCAATCAATTAACTTTGCTACAAAGTTAAATCAAAAAAATGAAATTAAATTATCTCAAGTGCTACGACGTTGTCCGTCGCTTCATCATGTACAAACATGGTGTCTCAACAAAGGCCGACCTCGAGATGCTCATCTTTATTTACGATGAAGGAATCTTCGCTTACAAAAATATTAAAGACTTTATGAAAGTGATGCCATGGGATAAGAAGCGCTTCGCCCGACTCATCGGACAGAAGTTCATAGATGTCGTTCGTGAAAGTGACGGCGAACGCTTCTCAAAGACCCCTCGGCTTTATATGCTGTCTAACACAGGACGCAAAGTAGTCAAAGACCTATACGCCACCTTAGAAGGAAAACTACCCAAAGACACCTCCTACTACATGCTCAAGAAGAACGTTGAATACAACGAACGCATGGCACGAGGATATATCAAACATATTAGAGATAAGACTAAAGAACTACAACAACGTCAAACTCCCGAATGATGGTATAGGACTCGCCCCCAATCATCATCGAGAATGAAGCATGCTTGTCGTAGTACACTACGTCTCCCTCATTGATATTCGCCACATCAGTGCCCGACTTTACAATAGTACCTTTTCGATACCTAAACTGCTCTACGTCATCAGAGCCTAACACCAAACCTGAAGAGGTCTCTACCTCCTCAGCAATGTTCTTAAGTACTATAAATTTTCCAATCGGTTTCATTCTCCGTCCTCCCAAACAAATACAGGATAGCCATTAGTTCCATCCCAATACTCAATTACTTTTTGATACAAATACTCAACAGCGTCATCAAGCGACATTCCGTCCGCCTCTAAGATGCTGATAATCTTATTGCACGAATAGATGAGACGCTCCCCATCCATCGTGACACCAAGCACGGCCGCCTCAAACTGAGGCAACCGTAACTTGATTTCAGTATGTAGTCTATTAGTGCTCATAGCTTCTTGCCATCGTTACAATCGCGTCAGTACTCAACAACGTCACAGCAACACTCACCGCGTTCTGCAATGCACTGCGCGTAACCTTGAACGGGTCAATGATACCCATCTCGTACATGTCACCAAACTTACCATTCTTCAGGTCAAAGCCATATCCAAACTCAGTGTCTTGCAACGTAAGGCCATAGCCCGCATTATCGCAGATGGTCATAAACGGGGCGCTTAGAGCGCTTAAAAGAATCAGCTTGGCACTAGCATACTCCTCAGTAGGAGAAGTCTTCTCTAAGAGCCTGAAATAAGCCCACAGCAGTGCGCTACCTCCACCCGCTAAGATGCCCTCCTCCAATGCTGAACGAACAGCACATACGGCATCGTCAACCCTGTCGTACAACTCCTTCTGCTCCATGTCGGTATTACCGCCCACGAAGATGATGCCAACACTGCCACCTAACATCGCAATGCGAGACATGATAAAATCTTTATCACCCTTCTTCACCGCCGAGGCATGAGCCCCACGCAGCTGCTCAATCCGCTCCTTAATCGCTGCCTCATCACGGCCCGCAGTAACCAACACAGTCTTGTCAGCACTAACCGTGGCCTTAGATACAAAGCCCAAGTCAGCAGGAGTAATCATACTCAAGTCGTCACCCGTGCGAGCACTGAAGTACTTAGCACCAACACTCAAAGCAATGTCACCCATCAACTCACTCTGACGATAACCAAAGCTCGGCGCGTCAATCACACACACCTTAATGCGACCCTTCACCTTATTCGCACCCAACGTATTCAACATCGCCTGCGAACATGAGCCAATAATCAACAACGACTTGTTCGCCTCAATCACGTACTTCAACACGTTCTCAATCTGCAACACATTCTCAATGTCATTGTCCGTCACCAACACACAAGCATCACTAAGCACACACTCATCACGCTTCATGTCATTGACAAACACAGGCGACAAATACCCCTTGTCAATCCGCAACCCGTCAGTTACCTCACTGTACGTCTCAGGAGTCTCTGAGTTCTCAACCAACACAATGCCGTCATTGCCAACCTTGCCGTACACCTCCGCGATAATCTTGCCAACGGACTTGTCATTGTTCGCCGAGATTGTTGCTACGTCCAAAAGCTCACGCTTGCGTAACTTCCGAGACTTAGAGCGCAGCTCACTCACCACCTCCTCAGACATCTCAGACAACTCACGCAACACAGCAGTGCGATTGCTAGCAGATGCCAACACCTCAACGCCACTGCGTATCAAAGCCTCAGCCAAAACAATGCTCGTCGTTGTACCATCACCCGCAGCAGACGCAGTCTTACCACTCGCCTCCTTCAACACCCGAACCGCGAGGTTCTCAACAGGGTCTAACAACTGAATCGAATTGGCAACAGTAACGCCATCCTTCGTGGCAGTCATGCCACCCAATACATCACCCGTCTCAATCAACACCGTCTTACCACTAGGGCCTAACGTGCTCTTGACAGCTGATGCCAACTTGGTAATGCCACTAAGCAGCTTAGCCCTGCCGTCATCACCAAAGGTCAACTCCTTCGGATTGTACCCACCTTGTAAATTCATCATGATTAAATTTTGTAATGCCAAAGGTAATACGAGTTATTGAATTATGCAATAGGTGACGATAGCTTTGAGGTTAACTGACGACAACGCCTAAAGTCGTTGTGTCGATTTGTCGAATTTACACTGTTCCCTATCTCTCTCTCTATTTATTTCTACGCGGAACTTTTTTTTTAAATCTCATTTCGATTTTAAAATCGACATTTTCGACACTAGTCTTGATTATCAATTAGTTATCTTCTTAAAATCGTCGTAAAATCGACACTAAATCGACATTAAATGTCGATTATTGAATCTAAGAGTAACTCATATTAAAGTAAATATTTATTTGTTAGGGTACATATAGAAAGAATCTTGATGAATATTAAAGGCAAAAAAGAAGGGGAAGCATCGCCTCCCCTCACCTCGACACCACTGATTTAGTCCATGTCCATCATGCCCCGACCGTACTCCATAGAGTCCTCAATCATCTTGGCATTCACAATGGCATTCGTAATCATCGCAGTCTTCTCAGATTGCTTACGCATCTTGTTGGCTTCACATGCCGCCTGAATCATCGTGCGACCATCACCAATTCTCTCATTGACCAAACGCCCATCCCGAACGTTTAAGCCACCCATATAGTTCTTGACCATTCACAAAGATAAGATGTATATAGGAATGGGGTTACCCCCCGTTGCGCGCGTTGGGCCCGCGTGGGGAAATCGGTTTTTTTCATATAGTCCCCATGCCTAATATTAAAGATATGTCGAATATTTTAGCCTTTTTCTCAAAGTGGGAATCGAGTCCCGACGTGGGACGGCGTTCTCAAAATGGGAACTATTCCCAAAATGGGAAAATTTCCCAAACTGAAAAACGTTTACCAATTCGAGACGGCAAACCAATTTTAGAAACGCGTACCAATTCGAGAAACAAACCAAGGCGCAAAAATTTTTAGAGTCCCCTAAATTTATTTTTAGACTCGTCTAAATTTATTTTTAGGCGTTACCCCCCTTTATTTTTTGCCGAACCTTAAAAATTTACCCCGTGCATTGATATACAAAATAAACGCCAAACAACCAAGAAAAAAGACATTTTTTTTCTTATTTGTTAAAAAACTGTTAAAAAACGGACTTATTTTCTTAGGATGGTTGATTCTTTGCTTTTTGTTTGTATCTTTGAAATGTGATAGAACATTATCACCTCCCGTCCTTTGAAATACAGCCTCTCACTGTTGAACGTCCTAAAAAATGGACGTTTACCAGGTAACGTCCTAAAAAGTGGACGTTTACACGGGACGCAATGGAGCGAAAATTTTATATATGTAAATTTTTTACATATGTATTTCAAAGTTCAAAAATCGAGGCGTTACGCCTCCACTACATTAGAAACAATTTAAACAAATTTATTATGGAAACAATTGAAATTTTCAACGCCTTCAAAGGCGTTAAGGAAATGAACCTTACAGAGGTTCAAACGTTGGTAACTTCATTGAAGGATATTGACTCAAAAAAATTCAATAAAAGTATTGAATTAGGCGCAACCCTTAAGGCCTCAATTGAGGCCTTTGAAAGCAACAAAGGGCACATTTTTGAGGCCTTAAAAATGAAGGCAATACCAAAAAAGGACGTTGCGCCTATTTTGTGGGCATTGGATTTATCATGGATTAACAAACTAATAAAGGCTAACGACGTTGCGCCTGAAATTAGGAGTAATTACATTGAAACAACCCCCAACCCTTCAATTGAAGGCCTTTTGAAGTTCGCAAAAGGAGGCGTAACGCCTCCGACCCCCAAAGAATTAACAATATCTTTCAGGGGTAAAAAGGCCTCAATTAATAAAAATGGTACATTTTCAACCGACCTTACAAAGGTTGAAATTGAGGCATTAATTAAGTTACTACGTGAACAAATAGCTTAAAACCAACAACCCCTCCTTAATTGGAGGGGTTGTTTTTTATCTTTTTTTTTATTTTTTTTATTTTTTTTTTTGCTCCATGTATCAATTGCTATGTGCTATGTGCTATGTGCTATGTGCTGCAAAAATGGAGGCGTAACGCCTCCAACCGCTCAATGGTTGCAACGATGTTCGATTCATCGTGGGCGGGCTAACCTAAACAAATAAATATTATGGAAAAATTTCTTTTGCTATGTGCATTGGCCTTATTGGTTTGCGCGTGCTGTTTCATTGTAAAAAATGAGTACGGCTTTTCACTTGCGAGCTTTGTGCTTGCAGCTTTGATTCTTGAGCGTGTTTCACGTAATGGTAAGCAAATTAAATAGTATAGTAGACTAGACCTAAACAAATAAAATTATGCTTGCAATTATCGGATTCATTCTATTCCTTATCCTAGTTGGGATGAGCAAGGAAAGCCAACGTACAAAGCAACGTTACAAAAAGACAAAAAACAAATATGTATAAATTCATTTCAATCTGTGCGCTGTCAATTGGATTGGCATCGTGCGACGGCACTACGACTTTGGTGGTGCAAACAGGTGATGGGCATGTTATGCCTATTGAAACAAGCATCAGCGCTGACGTGATTGCGGACAGCGTGGTGCTATGTGAGACCACCATGAAAGATGGGCGCACGTTCACCTCGTTTTACGGCAACCTAGTTGCGTCTGACTATCCTGAGGATAGTGCGGACACGACGTTGTGGGCATGTCGTCGCTATGTTCCTGCTAAAGTGTTGAAGAAATAAGTATAGTAGACTAGACAAAACTTAAACAAATATGACAGCACAAGAATTTTTAGATGCTCTCCCACACGGTGTGAGGGAAGAGGTGATGCGGTATTGCAATGACTATGGGCTTAGCGCTCCTGAGCCTATGACTGCTAGCTTTGGCACGTGGGTGTTCTATGCCTTTGATTGGGGACAGACACCTCAAGGCCATGAATTTTGGCAGGATTGTAAAAGTCATCTCACGCCACATGAGTCCATTGACAGGCTGATTAATTGGTTTCGAGACAATCAGTCTAGTGCACTAGACGTAAAAGAACCTAAACAAATTAAAGATATGAAGACAGAGATTGTGTATGAGCTTACGGGCAATACTGCTCGTGGGCAGGTGTCTGACTACCACCGCAAGCCGAGCCCACTGCCGTTCCATCAAGGTGCTAAGCACTCTGACGTGCGGTGCTTTGGGCGGAACAAGCGCAAGGTTGTCACCAAAGATTATCGCGGCGACTACAAGTCACGCTTCACCATTGGCATGGAGGTTGAGAAGACCTCACTGCATCGTGACAGTATCCATGAGCACGTTCTATTCTGTGGAATGGAGCGCGATGGTAGCTGTGGATATGAGGCCGTCACCAACATTCTTCCTTTGCTTCCTCATGGGAAGTGGCGCTCAAAGGTGGTGGAGTGTATGTGGAAAGCGGAGAAGATTATCGACGACGCATTCTCAACAGGCGATGACTCCTGCGGTGGTCACATCACGGTTGCATGCGATGGTCTTAGTGGCGATGAGTTGCGCAAGAAGTTGCGACCTATGTCGGGCATCATCCTAGCGTTGTACCGAAGCAGATTGAAGAACCGCTACTGCGGTGGCAATATGCGCATGGCAGGTGGTGGCGATGAAAGCGATGACTTTTTAGACGGGCATGGCGACAGCCGCACCCGCACTGATAGGTATCAAGTGGCGCTCGTGAAGGGCAACTGCTTGGAGTTTAGGGTCGTGAGCAGGTTTGTATCTGTAAGTCAAATGGTTAACAGGTACGACTTGTTTCACGTTTTGATGGACGAGGCCATCAACATGAAGCGACCTAGCCACGAGCGACTGCTCAAGCGATTGCGTCCCATCCTCATGGACATGTTCGGCGGTGACGAGCGCAAGATTGACAACTTGTTTGACATGGCCCGCAAGTTCCGACTGTTCATCCTTGAAGGCAAGATTCACCCGACCATCAACAAGTGGGTAAATCCTCATGGTTATTGGGACAGATATGTTATCAAGAAGGTGCGCGTTGCTGCACCGAAAGCCAAGCAAAAGACAGTTAAAGTATTAAATGAATATTCAGTATGATGGAGCTAGAGAATAGCATCCGAGAGATGCAAGAGCAGTTTGGTATCACAAAGCTGCAAGAGTACATTGACAACGGCACAGCGTGGTTCGATGAGAAGTGGAGCGTATTGGCGCAAGATGCCTTGGAGGAAGGTGTTTGCTTTCTACCTGACCAATACACGTGGGACTACCATTCCAACCGCATCCCTAAGCGCAGTGAGTTGGCGGAGTGCAGTATTGGTACGTTGGACTATTGCGTGCAGTACTACTGCTTCAACGAGTACGAGGACGTTATGTTAGACCTTCAAAACTATATCTTATAATGGCAGTAAACAAACAGATTCTCAAGGCTTACGGGATTGGAAGCTTTGAGGAGTGGTGTGATGAATTGATTCAGCACATCCATGAGAATGCAGATGCAGTGGCCTCTGATATGTGGCATACGATGTCAGCATCCGAGCAGGACTTATTCATTGAACGCCTCGAGGACGGCGATATGTACCTCACTGACAAGCAATTAATTATCCAAACTATTAACGAACTATAACTATGTGTATCATCATTGTAAAGAATAATAACAAGCAATTCAATAGCTTAACTGCTAAGAAAGCATCTCAAGAAAATCGTGACGGCCTCGGCGTGGTGTGGTTGGATACGTGGAAGGTCACGTACCACAAGTCAAATGAGTATAGTGTACTAGACACAAATCGTCCGTTCATTGCTCACTTCAGGTATGCCACTGTGGGCAAGGTTGGGCCGAGCAATACGCATCCGTTCCGCATCCGTGGTAGTGAGTATCTGATGATGAACGGGACTATCCGTGGCATGGGGTGTAACGACCGATGCGATACTCGTGAGCTTGCCGAGGACGTTCTCAGCAAGATGCCAAAGACAAAGTGGCGTGACTATTTGGAGCAGCATGACAGCAGGTTCGTGACGTTCAATGTCAAGGAGCAGTCGTATCAAATCTACAACAAGAAAGATTGGTACAAGCACGACGGCGTGTGGTACAGCAAGGGCAATGTCCACGAGCCTCACGTTGTTGCGGTGTATGGCACGCTCAAGAAGGGTTACTCGAACTACAATTGGCATCTTAACAAGTCGACGTTCGTTGGCGAGGGTGTAACGCAGGACAAGTATCCGTTGGTTATCAGTGGCTTGCCGTACTTGATTGAGCAGAAGGACTTGGGCCACAATGTCAAGGTGCATCTGTTCACTGTCAATGACGACGTGTTGCGTGGGTTGGACAGACTCGAGGGTCATCCGACGTGGTATGAGCGCAAGCAGATACCTATTGTGATGGCTGACGGCAGTGTTATGACGGCTTGGATTTACTTCAACCATCGGACGTATAACAACGAGCAGTTGCATGAGGAGTACGTACAGCAACCGTACAGCTACAGCGGTTACGGCAGGTCGTATGGAGATACCACGTATGGTACAGGCAGATACTCAGGTGGCACGCAGTATGCAGGCAGTCGTGTCGGTGCTAGTCGCTCAACGTGGGACGAATATGACGACATGTACTACGGCGGCAGCTACACTGCGCCTAAGCAGAAGACGTTTGCCGATACCAAAGGTATGTTTGAGGTAGCGGTGAAAGATAAGAAAGACAAGTGGTTGGAGAAGAAGAAGTGCATGGTGTGTATGTCGACGGTGATGTACGACGGGTACGACGGGTACTACTGCAACCGATGCGATGAGTTTGTTGGTGAATCACATATAATCTAAACAGCTATGACAAAAGAATTTATACCATATCAAGAGGCTTTAGCACTTAAGCAACTTGGATTTGATGAACCTTGTCTTGGGTGGTTTGCGTCAGATAGAACTTTAGTAAAAGAAGTTACAGAAAAAACCGATTTTACTTTAGCACCAACCTACTCTCAAGCATTTAGATGGTTTAGAGAGAATTATAATTTATTTGGGCAGGTGAACATTCGTACTTACTACATTTATGAAATATCAAATGATGGTATTGCGATTGAAATGGTAAGCCAATACGATAAACTTCTTAACACCTACGAAGAAGCAGAACTTGAATGTTTGAAAAAGTTAATTGATTTAATAAAACAAAAACAGTTATGACAATAAAAGATTTTTTACAGAACTACGTTTCTTTGCGGGGCATTGAGATGTTGAAAGAGTACCGCCGTTTATATCACGGTGGCCCGTTTGATGAGTGGAAAGCTATGCCTGTTGAAGATTTCGACAGGGGCTTCACTTGGTCAGATACGCCATTCAGTGATGAGTTTCGTGTTGCTCAGACTCGCATTAGTCGTTGTGAGTTCGTTGATGCAGGTGAGGTAATTAACAGGGCATCTCGTCAGTATCGGACGGTGTCTACTGCTGATGGCAAGAACGGCAAGGTGTTTGTTGATAACTTCCTCACTCCGCTTGCTGCGAGTTGGGTAGTTGCAAACCATCGTGTTGACTGCCTTGTCGTTGATTGGGCATGGGCTGATGGCACGATGATGTACCACTTGGTGAACGGTAGGTACTTAGATGCGGCGTATCTTATCAATTGCAAAGTGCTATCGCTAACTACGCCACCTACTCCGCAAGAGCCCAAGTATATCATCCCTGAGATACCGCTGTTGCACCCTGAGGCTGAGCCTGAGGCCGAGGAGAATGCCAATCACAGGTGTCGTGCTGTTGGTGGCGATGACCTTGAGAGTGTATTGATTGCGCTATCAAAGCATGTAGGGTTGAGTCGTAATGACAAGACCATTGAGAAGACTGTTAAACAATTTTTAAGAAGAAGATCATGAGAGTTGGAGATGTAATAGGATATTTAAGTCAAGAGGTTATTGACTTGCTTGACGACAGAGGATGGAACTGCGATGACGATTGCTATTGGCATGACTCTATCGACAACTTCCGTTGGGCGGCTACGCCTGAGGGGCATAGCTTTTGGTGTGACGTTGCGAATACTGACGATGTTAACGGAGTGCTTAATATGTTTAGTACTTTGTTTAACGATCATGAGACGAGGCTTGAGCGAGCGAAGCAAGAGTCA